>Ga0209581_1001037_pt1 | contig 37850 bp, 38 predicted proteins | sample Coa_R2_FD_187160 | JGI IMG/M metagenome (GOLD analysis project Ga0209581, IMG submission 187160) | Surface soil microbial communities from Centralia Pennsylvania, which are recovering from an underground coalmine fire - Coalmine... | ecosystem: Environmental > Terrestrial > Soil > Unclassified ...
TCGACCACGACAGCGTCCGGAAGCCACTGATGATGAAAGCGCGGAGCGTTGATGGCGGCTTGCGCGTCCATGCCGAGTCGCATCCAGTTCAGAATGCTGAGCAAGACGGCGGAGATGATGCGCGGACCGCCGGGAGAACCGGTCACGAAGCTGAGCTTGCCGTCGCGCAGGAGAATCGTGGGCGTCATGGAGCTGAGCGGGCGGTGACCGGGCGCGATGGCGTTCGCATCGGATTGAATCAGTCCGAAGAGCGCGTTGGGCGCGCCGGGCTGGGTGGTGAAATCGTCCATCTCGTCGTTTAGGAGAAAGCCGGCGGTGCAGGTGACATGCGAGCCGAAGCTGTCATTGAGCGTGTAAGTGCTGGCGACGGCGTTTCCCGCGGCGTCCACGAGGGAAAAGTGAGTCGTATGCGGACCATCATTCAGCGAAATTGCGTTTGGCGCAGCCTGGCCGGCTGCGGAGCCGCAGGGATGCGGCGCGCCCGCGTGGACCGTTTTGCTGGAGGAGGCCTGCTTCGGGTCGATGGTTGCTTCCAGTTCCTTCGCATAGCAGGGGCTGGTCAGGCCCGCGACGGGAATGTTGGCGTAATCGGGATCGGCGAGATAGGCGGCGCGGTCGGCGAAGGCGCGGCGCATCGCTTCCACGACCATGTGCACGCTTTCGGGATCGTCCCAGCCCTTCAGCGGCACGTCTTGCAGCATGTTCAGCACTTCGATGATGGCGACTCCTCCGGAGCTTGGGGGAGGAGAGCCGATCAATTCCCAATCATGGCCGCCGATCTTGTATTCCGCGCGAAGCGGCTCGCGAATCCTGGGCTTGTAGTCCGCGAGGTCTTCGAGAGTGATCAGGCCGCCCATGCGCGCCATGTCGTCCGCAATCCTACGCGCCGTTTCGCCTTGGTAGAACTCCGCCGGACCGTACCTGGCGATGCGCTTGAGCGTGGCGGCGAGAGCGGGCTGGCGGAAAATATCACCGGGCTTGTACAGCGCGCCGTGATTCAGAAAAATTTCGTGGCTGACGGAGAAGCGCTGAAGAGACGGGCGCTCTTCGGCCAGCTCGCGCGCAAGTTTTTCACTGACGGGAAAACCTTCTTCCGCCAGGCGAATCGCAGGGGCCATGACGTCGGCGAGCTTCATGGTGCCGTAGGTTTTGAGCGCGAGCGCCAGGCCGGCCACGGTGCCCGGGACTGCCACGGAGCGGTAGCCGATGGTCGAGGCTTCCGGGATGAGCTTGCCCTCCGCATCGAGGTACATGTCGCGCGAAGCTTTGCCCGGAGCCACTTCGCGATAATCGAAGAACGATGTACGGCCATCGGCGAGCCGCACGAGCATGAACCCGCCGCCGCCGATATTGCCCGCGGCCGGTTCGACCACGGCAAGCGCGAACGCGGTGGCGACGGCGGCGTCGATGGCGTTGCCGCCCTTCTGCAGGATTACGAGCCCGGCGCGGGACCCGAGCTCTTCATCCGTGGCGACCATGCCATGCGCGGCGCGAACGGCATGCTGCGGCCAGGAGGACTCGGGAGCGGGCTGAGCGCGATATTCGGAAGCGGCCTGCGCCCGCGTGAATTGCGGAGCGAGAAGAAGAGAAAGAGTCAGCGCGCAAGCGGGGACAGAGATTCGCGATTTCATGAGCGGAGCGAGTGCCCTGGATTCCGGATTTTACCTTTCTTCGAGAAATTCCACGGACGGCGGCCCCGGGAGAATTCCCGCAGCGGTGCCGCGCTCGATCAATTCGTTGACGGCGCGGCGGCCTTTTTCGCCGTAGCCGAGCGTCCATTTGTTGACGTACATGCCGACGAATTGATCGGCGAGATCGGTTTCCATGTCGCGCGCAAATTGCATGGCGTACTTGAGCGCATCTTCGCGGTGTTCGAGGCCGTATTCGACGCTTTCTCGAATGGTCCTGGCGATGAGCCGGCCAAGATCCGGGCCCAGCGCTTTGCGAACGGCATTGCCGCCGAGAGGAAGAGGCAAGCCGGTCTGTTCCTGCCACCAGATGCCGAGATCAATCACCTTGTGGAGTCCAAGTTGAGGGAAGAGGAGCTGGCCTTCATGGATGAGGAGGCCGGCGTCCACAAGTTCATTCTGGACCGCTTCGAGGATCTTGTCGAAAGGCATGACGACCGCTTCGAAATCCGGCTCGAAGAGCTTGAGAGTGAGATACGCGGTGGTCTTGAGGCCCGGAACGGCGATGCGCTTGCCCTTGCCCTCGTCCCTTTTCATCGGCTTCGCGGAGACGACGATGGGGCCGTAGCCTTCGCCGAAGCTGGCGCCGCAGTCGAGCAGGACGTACTTGTCGCGGATGGAAGGATAGGCGGCGAAGCTGATCGCCGTGACGTCGTAAGTTTCGGAGAGGGCGGCTTCGTTCAGGGTCTGGATGTCCGAGAGGATGTGGGTGTACTTGTAGCCGGGAGTAGGGACTTTGTGCGTGGCGAGGGCATAAAACATGAAGGCGTCGTCGGAATCGGGAGAATGGGCTAGCTTGATTTCGACGGTCTGTTTTTCGGGCTTGAGGGCTGTTTCCTGGGCTGCCATGGGCGGTCTAGCGTCCTTCCTTGCACTTTGAGCCTAAATGACTCGGATCGCCGAGCCTACCGGCTGGCCAGCAAAGAGACGCCTTTCCGTCCGGTGAGATGCGAAAGAAGAGGAGGAAAAGGACGATCCGCGACGCTGGGCGTGCGTGTCGCAAAGCCGGGTGTTCGAATTGTGGCCGGTTGGGATACCACCGGCACAGGCGAGAGAGTAGCACAAACAGCGGCAAGTGACGAGTGGTGAGGCGAGACGTGAGGCGAAGGGGCTTCTAGCCGCAAGCCCAGGACCCCAGTGGAAACGCCCCGAGGAAGCGGGTTGAACCTGACCTTCCTGCCCCGAGCGTTATCGTGCTCATCGCGGATGAGCGGCGGCTCGAGCTTCCCGTGGGATTCAGCGCGCGCCTGAAGAAGAGGCTCGAAAGAGAACTGGCAACGGCGAGCCCTGAATAGCGGACGCTGGAAGCGGGCGTCACAATAGGCTCCGGCTGCAGCTCTCCTAAAGAACCGATGTGAAAAAAGCCAAGGCGTGCTGAGAACGGCTGCGCCCGCCGACCTGCTGAGTTTCCTCCGCACAACCAATGGATTGCGTACGGAACGCGTGGACGCGGACGATGAGGCGCTTCCGGCGCTTGCAACAGATGCTTGATTGTGCTTTGCTATACATATAGCAGATAGATGAGATGAGTGTACAAAGTACGGAGAAAGAGGCGCCGTGGCTGATGCTGGCGTTCAGCCTCACGGCGAAAAAGGCGAGTCAGCGCGTGGAGGTCTGGCGGCTGCTGCAGCGGTACGGCGCCATGGCGCTGGGGAATTCGGGCTACTTGTTGCCGAACCTGCCCTCGAACCGGGAGAGGTTTCAGTGGCTCTCCTCGATGATCCGGAGCCACAAGGGAGAAGCGTCCGTAGTGGAGGTGCAGGGGATCGACAATTTGCCTCGAACGGAATTGGTCAAGCGCTTCAACGAGGCGCGGGCGCGGGAGTATCAGGCGCTGGCCGAGGAGGCTGAGAAGATCTCATCCACGGTCACGGAGACGCGAAGAATGGCGCAATTCGGACGCATAAGAAGGCGATTTCAGGAGATTGTGACCATCGACTTTTTCCAAAGCCCGGCACAAAGGCGCTTTGCGGAATTGATTGCGCGCTTGGAAAGCGGAGGTGAGAAAGGGCAGCGCACCCTTCGCAAGGGACATTCCGAGCTGAGGAACTACCAGGGCAAGGTCTGGGTGACGCGGCCAAGGCCGGGTATCGACCGGTCGGCATGCGCCTGGCTGATTCGACGATTCATCGACACGAAAGCGCGATTTGCGTTCGCCGAGGATGGAAATGCGCCCGAGGGCGCCGTGCCGTTCGACATGTTCCAGGGAGGATTCGGGCACCGCGGAGAGGACTGCAGTTTCGAGACGCTGAGAAAGGAATTTCGCATCCGGGATGCCCGCGTTGTGGCAATTGGAGAGATGGTTCATGACGCGGATCTCGAGGACGGGAAGTACGGGCGCAAGGAAGCGTTTGGCGTGGATGCGATTCTGAAAGGATGGGCGAAGACGGGAATCAAAGACCGGGAACTGCTGGAGCGGGGAACGGAGATGATCGAAGGGCTGTATCAGGCGATTTCATGAGGCTGCCGGATAGGTGCCGCAGAGGCGTGGACGCAACAGCCGAGACGTTGGTCACGCTGAGCCCAACGATCGGGATTTGAGAGAAAGAACGATCGAAAAGGAGGAGAGTGATGAAGAGAATTCGCCGAGCGGTTGTGATGGTTGCTTTGATATTGGTGGGATGGGGAAGCATGGCAATGAGGGTCCGGGCGCAAGAGATGCCGAACGAATATCAGGCGGTGCTGAAGTCGCTCGACCGCAAAGGGGACTACCTGGACGGTGTGCTGAAGGTCAATGTGCCGCGGAACGATCTAAAGATGACGGTACAGGGATTCGCGACGCCGACGGCGTTCGGATTCGGCGGGTGGATCGCGCTGACCAAGGGAACAAGCGGCACGGACGTGATGATGGGAGACCTGGTGCTGCTGCAGGAGGAAGTGAATCCGGTGCTTTCGGCGCTGCTGGACAACGGGATCGACGTGACGGCGCTGCACAATCATTTCTTCTGGGACGAGCCAAAGGTGTACTTCATGCACGTTCACGCCATGGGGAAAGCTGCTGAGCTGGCGAAGCGCGTGAAACCGGCGCTCGACCTAATCGGGCATGTGAAGCCGGTGGCGGCAGTGCCCGCGGAGAGCGGGGGAAAACCGCTCGATACGGCGAAGCTCGCCAAAATTGCCGGGCATGAAGGGGAGCAATCCGGAGCGGTGTACAAGATCACGGTGGGACGCAGCGATTTGAAACTGCGCGAGCACGGGGCGGCGATCAACGCGCGCATGGGATTGAACACCTGGGCAGCGTTCACGGGCACGCAAGAAGATGCAGTGATTGCAGGAGACGTAGCGATGCTCGAGAGCGAAGTGACGCCTGTTCTGAAAGCGCTTCGGAAACACGGACTGAACGTGGTGGCGATTCATCACCACATGACGGGAGTCCGGCCGATGATCATTTTTCTGCATTACTGGGGCAGGGGGCCGGCGGACCAGTTGGCGGAAGGATTCCGGGCGGCGCTGGATGAATTGGGAAAGGGCAAAGCCGCAAACATGCATTCGACGGGGCGGTAGGGGGCGGAGATGCGAATCCGATTCGTTTTGCGAGTGAGCGTTTTCCTGGTGTTGGCCGGCGCGCCGGCGGTCAATGCATTCGGGCAGACGTTACGGGAGATCGCGAAGTTTGATCTGCCCGGGCCGCCGGGAAAGAGATTCGACTACCTGACGATTGACGAAGAGGACGGGTACCTTTTGTCGGCGCATTTGGCCGCGAGGCAGACCTACGTCATTGATTTGAAGACCAACCGCGTGGTGGCGACGGTGACGGACACCCCCGGAGCGGAGGGGGTGGAGTACGCGCCGGGCCTGCACAAGTTTTACACGTCGAACGCGTACGACAACACGATCGGCGTCGTGGACATGAAGCAAATGAAGGTGATTAAGAAACTGAAGACGGAAGCAAAGCCGGACGGAAGCGCATACGCCGCTCCGTTTCACAAGCTGTACGTTTCCGATGAGCGGGGAAAAGCGGAAGCGGTGGTGGACGTGCAGAAGGACGAGATCGTGCGCACGCTGCATTTTGACAGCGAGACGGGAATGCCGCAGTACGATCCGGTAGCGAGAAAAGTGTACGTAAACCTGCAGGACGACAACTTGTTCGCGGTGATTGACCCGGCGACGGACGAGGTGGTGGGGAAGTATCCGGTGGGGCGATGCAAGGGAAACCACGGGATGGCGCTGGACCCGCAGCACCACCGCGCGTTCCTTTCCTGCGAAGAGAACGACCTGATGACGGTGTTCGACTTGGACAAGCGTGAGGCGATTGCCTACTTGCCGATGCCGAGTGGGCCGGACGTGATCAAGTTCGATGCGGGGCGGGGCCGCATCTACGTGGCGTGCTACAGCGGGGCGATTGCCGTATTTCACCAGGATGATGCGGACCATTACCGCAAGCTGGAGGATTTTCGCGTGCAGCACGCAGTGCACAGCCTGGCCGTGGATCCCAAAACGCATCGCGTGTACACGCCCGAGCAGGAGGAAGATGGGAAACCGGTGGCGCGAATGGTTGTGTATGAGGCGGTGACGGAGCGGTAGCCGCCGGCGCGAGAGGCGTTTGGCTCGCCTCAGAGAATGAGTGACGTACGGGCATGGGCACGACCAATCTGCTGCCGGGCGCCTTGCGGAAGTTGTCAGGCGACGGATGGCTGCTGTTCCTGAGCCGGTTTACGCGCCTGTTTGCGTACGGATCCCTGTCGGTCATCCTGGTGTTTTACCTGATAGGGCTGGGGCTTTCGGAGTCGCAAACCGGGCTCGTGCTTACCCTGACGCTCGCCGGTGATATTGCCGTATCGCTCTATCTGACAACGCGCGCAGACAGAATCGGAAGGCGGCGAATGCTATGCATCGGCGCCGTCTTGATGGCGGCGGCCGGCCTGGCATTTGCGTTTACCAGCAACCTGCTTTTCCTGATCGTGGCCGGCACGATCGGAGTGATCAGTCCGAGCGGAAACGAAGTAGGCCCATTTCTCTCCATCGAACAGGCGGCGCTATCGCACATTGTGCCGGGACACGCGCGCACGGAAGTGTTCGCGTGGTACACGCTGGCGGGAGCGTTCGCCACGGCTCTGGGCGCGCTTTTTGGGGGAGTGGTTACGCAGGGGTTGCAGCGCGCGGCGGTGACGCCGGTGATGAGCTACCGCGTGATCGTGCTTTTGTACGCCGCGCTGGGAGGCCTGCTGGGAGTTTTGTTCACGGGACTTTCCGCGCAGGTGGAAGCAGCGGAAGAAGGGAAGCAGCGTTCCGCGCTGCCAACGGTTGGGGGCCGATTTTTCGGGATCGCGAAGTCGCGCGAAACGGTGTTGAAGTTGGCGAGCCTGTTCGCGCTGGATGCGTTTGGCGGCGGGTTCGTAATGCAGAGTTTCGCGGCGTACTGGTTCTACCTGCGATTTGGAGTGCGACCGGCGATTCTGGGAGCGATCTTCTTCTGGGCGAATGTGTTCGCGGGAGTGTCGGCGCTGGCCGCTTCGCGAATTGCGGCGCGAGTCGGGCTCGTGTGGACCATGGTTGTCACGCACCTGCCTTCAAACCTGCTGCTGATTCTGGTCCCGCTGATGCCCAGCTTTCGCTTTGCAGTGACGATTCTTCTGTTGCGGTTCAGCATCAGCCAAATGGACGTGCCGACAAGGCAGTCGTACACCATGGCGGTGGTGCGAGGGGAAGAACGATCGGCCGCAGGAGGACTTACGGGAGTGGCGCGGACCGCGGGCGCGGCCGTCAGCCCTCTATTTGCGGGATTTCTTTTTGCGCGGCCTTCCTTGATCGACACGCCATTCTTTATCGCGGGCGAGCTGAAGATTGTGTACGACCTGCTGCTATATTTCTCGTTCCGAAAAGTTCGTCCTCCCGAGGAGGGCCAGCCGAGGTGAGAGAAGCCGGAGAGCCACGCATGACGTGCCAACGCCGGGAATGCATTTGGCCGACGCTGCTTCTCCTGCTGGCGACAGGAATTAGCGAAGCTGCAAACCCGGACGGACCCAAAGCGGAGGCCTTGGTCCGATCGCGGGCCTCCATTGTGCTGGATGGCCGGCTGGACGAACCTGTTTGGCGCGAAGCGCCTGAGCTGAGGCTGGTGCAGCAATCTCCGAAGCCGGGGGCCGCGACGCCGTACGAGACCGCAGTGCGAATCATCGTAACGGGGGACCGCATCTACTTTGGCTTCCGATGCCGAGATCCCCATCCCGGACAGATTTCGATCCATACCATGCGGCGGGATGAAACGATGGGGCAGGATGGGGAGACGAAGAGCGACGATACGGTGAGCATCGTTTTGGATACCTATGGAGATCGCCGCACGGGATACTTTTTTCAGATCAACGCGGCCGGGACGCGCACGGACGGACTCATTTCGAATCCGGAGAGCGTCTCTCTCGACTGGGACGGTATCTGGGACGCTCGAACCGCGAGAACAAGAGACGGCTGGTCCGCCGAGGTGATGATCCCCTCGAGGACACTGAGTTTTACGAGAGGTTTGCAGGAGTGGGGACTGAATCTTGAACGGTATGTGCCGCGCGAACGAATGGCTCTGCGTTGGTCTTCCCCGACACTGGACTCCTCTTTCTACGACCTCAGTCGGACGGGCACTTTGGCGGGCGTGGGTGACCTGGAGCAGGGCAAGGGGATGGAGTTCGCGCCTTATGGAATTGGAAAGACAAAGGAATTCTACCGAGAGAGTCCACGGAGTTGGCAGGCCGCGGCGGGCGGCGAAGTCACTTGGAAGGCGACTCCTGAACTCGTGACGGTATTCACAGCGAATACGGATTTCGCGGAGACCGAGGTCGATGCCCGGCGAATCAACCTGACACGTTTCCCGCTGTTCTTCCCCGAGAAACGGGCTTTTTTCCTGGAAGGCGCCAATCAATACGAGTTTGGCCTTGGTCTAGTCGGCGACTCTCCGCAGTTCATCCCCTTCTTCAGCCGCCAGATTGGACTTCTCGACGGAGAGCAGATTCCGCTAAACGCGGGCGTGAAGCTTAACGGACGCGTCGGCAGTTGGAACGTAGCGCTGCTCGACGTGCAAACACGAGAAGCGTTGGTTTCACAACGAGTGGTTGGAGATATTGGGTTGCCGTCGCCGCGCGTGCCCAGCTTGAATCTCCTGGCGGCAAGAGTCTCGTACGACTTCAACGAGAATCTGCGTGTTGGCACGATCATCACGAACGGCGACCCGGCCGGCCTCCGTCAAAACACACTGTTCGGCGTGGACGCCGTTTGGCGCACATCCAAGTTTCGGGGAAACAAGAATCTATTGCTGGGCGCATGGACGGCCACCACGCAAGGGGACGTGGGGCCTGGGAGCAGAGTAGGTTGGGGATTCAAAATCGACTACCCCAATGATTTGTGGGATTGCAATACGAGCGTGAACCAATACGGGGACGCTCTCGATCCGCTCCTTGGTTTCCTGCCGCGCCCGGGCGTCAGGCGCACCGCCGTGGGTTGTAACTTTCAGCCTCGGCCATCCAAGGACGGTTTGTTCCGCTGGATTCGGCAAGAATTCTTCGAGAATCAGTACGCGAGGTACACGGATTCAAAGGGGATTGTGGAGTCCTGGGAATACTTCATGGCCCCGATCAACGTACGCTTTGAATCCGGCGATCGTTTCGAGTTCAATTGGGATCCCCATGGCGAAACGGTGCTGGTTCCCTTTGAAGTCGCGCCGGGGATTGTGATCGCTCCGGGCTCTTACGACTTCACACGCTGGCGGCTCGAAGCGCAGACGAGCGAGCACCGGCCGCTGCAATTCGGGACCACGACCTGGTTTGGCACCTTCTTCAACGGGCATTTGACGCAATGGGAAAACTATCTTCGATGGACGTCCCCAAGAGGCAGGGTCCAAGTGGACTTCGATACGGAAAATGACTTCGGGCATCTGCCCACCGGCAATTTTGTGCAGCGTCTTTGGTCCGTGCGAGCGGCGTATGCCTGGAATCCGAACCTCGTATTGTCGAGCTTCATTCAGTACGATACGGAAACGCAAAACATCGGTACCAACACACGGCTGCGCTGGACCGTTAAGCCGGGCAACGATCTGTTTGTGGTCTGGAACCGGGGCTGGCAGCGGATTATCACCGATCCTCACGTCACCATCGTTCCACAGAGCGATCTAGTGGCGATCAAGCTCCGCTGGACGTTTCGGCTGTAAAGCTTCCATTCTGCGAGGCGCGCAAGCTTGCTGGCGCGCCATTCCATTTGGCGACAGGGCCCACCGCGGCACAGCCGAGTAGCGTGCTGGAAGATGGCTAGCGAGGGGGAGGGAAGCGCAACTCAAGTGCGCCTTCGCGGGCGCGAAGGAGGATAATTCAGGGAGAAACGGTCGGGGCAGGAAAGCAGGCGCGTCATGGCAAGAATCAAGTGGCAAGGAATCCTAATTTTTCTGGGATGTTTGCTGTTTGCGCCCTACCGGGCGTGGGCACACTGCGACGGGATGGATGGGCCGGTCGTGAAGGCGGCGCACGGCCACTATGCGAAAGCCGCGGAAGCGGGCCCGGCAACGGAAGAGCCGACGCGAAATCCGCAGTGATTCGAGGAGCGGAAGCGATGGACATTTTCGACAAGATAGCAATTGAGATTCCTTGCGCGGCGTGCGGAGGGAGATACGAGGTGAGCTTGAAGCAGGTGCTGCTTTCGCAGCAGATGATTCACGAGGGATGCCCGGTGCGCGACGAAAGGGACTGCCCGCCGCTGGCGTACGCGAGTCTTGTGGACCCGGGCACAGTCAGGGAACTCCGGGAAGTGTGGTTGCGAATCGAAGACAGAGTGCGGGCAGCGGGCGGAGCAGTGAAGCTGCGATAAGCTGCAAAAGAGTGCTCCGTGTACGGATGAGGAGGCGCGGCGGGGGAATTGAACCGACGAGAACTTCCGATGAGGCCTACTGAGAGACGGGAGATCGGAAGAAGCCCGAGGCGGGCGGACGCAGAAGGAAATAGGCCGTAACTACGAGCAAGACGATGTGAGCAGCGAACTCCGAGAGCGAGTGAAACGCGCTGACGACGACGTGGAAGGCTAGCCAAGCCAGAAGCAGCCAGCGAGCCCAGTTGCGGCCCAGGAGCAGGAATATCCCACCCACGATGGCGAGAATTCGGACGAGAGAAACAAAAAGGATCTCGTAGCCCAACGGGCGATCCGTTAGGTGATAAACAAAGCCCACGAGGCCCGCCACGATAAACAAACAACCGAACACGGTTACCGGCAATGGGCGTTTTGTCATGGCAGAGAACCGCTTCGTGGCGAGAGGGAGTGTATCACCGATGTGATGGGGCGGGCGGATAGTAATCGAGCGGCGAGGCTATAGAGCCGAAACCATGTGGGCGATGGCGTCGTCGAAGCCGACTTTGCCGTCGAGATAAGGCTGCCAGTATTCAGTGAGGACACGGAGATAGTTTTCCCAGCCGCGTTTGTAGAGGCCTTCGCGAATGGCATAGGGAGTGTAATCCGCGGAGGAGGGCAAACCGGCGTTAGAAAAGGAATCTTTCATGACGGAGCGGATGACCTGGCCGGTGGTGTAGAAGAGGAGCGCGTGCCAGAGATCGCGCGGCACGGGTTTTTCGCGCTGGCGGCATTCGCGGGTGATGGCGCTTTCCACAGAATCGGAGATGCCGTGCGAGGCTTCATGGAAGAGAACCTCGAGCGCCTCGGGGCCCTGATTGCGCGGATCGACGCTCGAAACGGTGACGCGCAGCGGGTCGGTTGAGGTGTAAGCGCCCTGAATGTTGGCGAAGTAGGTGACGTCCACGCGAATGCGATCGCGGGGCCAGGGAGTCTGGTAGATGTCGGCGAGTCGATGGGAGAGCTCGAGAGCGCTGTGGCGAACCAGCGGAGCGACGGCGGCGATCCAGCGGCGGTTGAGGCGATCGTGTTCGGGCCAGAGGTGAGCGCGGTAGATCGGAGCGGCGGAGTCGAGAGCCTGCGTAAGCCGGGCGGGAAGGCCGGCGTCGCAGGTTTTCCTTTTGAATCCGGCAAGGTCCTCGCAGGTTTCGAAGTCTTCTAGCTGATTCTTGATAAGAATCATCTCAAGGCTGAAGAGGAGATCTTTGCCGGCGTAATCGGCGGCGTAAACGGCGACGGCCGAATCCCAGACGCGCTGTTCGGCGGGCGAGAGGCCGGATATGACCGGAGCAGTAGCGGGCGAGGAGGAAGAGCGAGCAAGCCGCGCCTGGCGATAGAGCGTGTGATGGAGGTTCACCCAGAAGCCGCTGTGAAATTCGAAGACGGGAAGGGGAATGTCCGAAGAAACTTCCTGCGCGGGACTAAGGCCTGGCAAGAGACCGAGGGACGCAAGGCACAACAGCGCGCGGGTGAGGGCCGGGAAGCGCATGAGGGAACGAAAGATGGTAGCGCAAAGAAGCGGTTGCGAGTAACAAGTTATGAGCTTTCGACACGGGCGGCGGAGGCGAGCCAGCGGTCGAGGATGGCGAGATGCGGAGGTGGGACGGGCTGATCGAAACAGAGGCCCATCCCAAGGCCCGGACTGGTGTAAATCACGCGGCCCAGAAGCTCAACGGATTCGTCGCCTTGCATGAGAAGAATGCGAACACCGGAGCCCGCGGGAATGGGATTCAGAGTGTCCACGTAGCAGCCGGTGCGGCTGACGTCGCTGGTGCGGCCGGAAAGGCGTGCGCCGGAAGACTGCTCGATAACTTCGGCGGCGAGAATCAATGGAAAGCGAGGCCAGGCGCGGCGGTCCGATGCGCTGTAGGTCACGCGGCAAGCTCCTTACTTTGTCGCCCGCGCAGCTGCGAAAGAAGGGGATGCTCAGGCCGCGAGCAATCCCGCGAAGGAGGAATGACCCTGAACTGAGTGTGGGAGAGAAGGGCCGGGCAGGCAAGCAAAAGTGCGCCGAGGAGGCGTAAGCGTAACACCCCACAAAAGCTGCGAGGCGACTACTCGGTTTTCAGGACAGGGTCAGTGGCGTCGCCGACAGCGCCTTTGTGGTCCGCAGCGTGGAAGGCGCCGGTTGCATCGCGGAAGAAGGAGAGTTTGCCGGCCCGGCCATATGGTTTGGGTGTGGCGGAGAGTTCGAATTTTGCGGGGGCGCCCACATCGGTGGCGCCGACGATGACGTAACGGAAGGAGTAGCCGTTGAATTCGCCAGAAGCTAGAGCGCTGTCAATCAGGCCTGCCGCGTCGGCATTGGGCGTGCCCTTCTTTGGAGGAGCGAGTTGGGCGAGCGATTCGGGGAGACGGAGATAGGTGCGGCGATAGGATTCGATAAATTTGGCGAGAGATTCGAGAGTCGAAAGCGCGGCTTTTTCGTTGGATTGTGTTTGAGCCTCATCCCATTCGGCTTCGAGCGATGGCAGATCGAGAAAGAGAAGGCCGATGGAGAGAATTTTCCATTCGCCGTTTTCGCGAACCATGCCCATGAGAATGTGGCGGGAGTTGGAGGAGTCCGGGTCGGAGGCTTCGCGGAGATCAAGAGGGAGAAAGGCGAGGCTATCGCGAAGATCGGCGCCGCCAATCTGGAGTTCGACGGTGCCGTACGGAGTTTCGCAACTGACGATGGGCCGGCCGGCGGGGTTGACGCTGAGCGTCGGCTTGCCGGCATCGGCAAGGAGCACGAAGCGTTTCATAAACTCGATGCGGGCGGCTTCGGTCAAGCGGGCGAAGGATTTTTGATTGCGTGCGGTGAGAAAACGGGCGAAGGATTTTTCGTCGTGAGAGCACGCTGCGGCAAGGGTGTCGCGAAGAGCGGTGGAAGGACCGGAAGACGCGGAGGAGGAGGTGGCCCGAGAGCTGGATTCCTGGGCCGAGCACGAAGGACCTGTGGCGAGCGCGCTGAGCGCAGCGAAGGGAAGAGCGAAATATGCGATTGCGCGGCGCATGATCACTCTTTTGCCGCTGCAAGAATTTCGGGAAGGCGAAGAGTGAACTTCGAGCGGGGCATGACTTCGCGAAAACCGGCGGATTGGGCTTGAGCGGCAAGATCGGCCTGGACGTGGGAAAGGAATCCGATGAGAGGCAGCGCCGGGTGGGAGGCGCGAAGCCGTTCAGCGGCAGCGAGCGGCTGGTTGCGTGCGTTGAGATCCACGATAACGAGCTTGGGCAGCGGATCAAGCAATTGGAGGAGCGAGTCGGGGCTCGAAGCGACCTTCACTTCGATGCCGAGATGTTTGGCGGTTTCCGCCAACTTCATCTGGAAGAAGAGATCGTCCATATAGGCAACGACGCGGGCCATGGGATGAGTGAGCCTCCTCAGCTCCTCTTATGAGTATCCACAGAAAAATGAGATGCGGGAGGGGAAGCAAGAGTTCTCACTATCTTCCTTCCGCCAAGTCGTCTGCCGGCTCTTTACAGATTCCCGCGCTTTCTTTAGTCTGATTACGCCATGTGGAGCGTCGAAGAACATTTCCAGCCCAAAGCAATCGAAAGTCTCGCTGCCCTCGGGTTCTCCGTCGGCAGCACGCGCGGCGTGGTCCGCGTGGAAAAATACGGCTGTGGCGCCGAATTTCGCAAAGGCGCCGATGGCCTCTATCAAATGACCATCCCTCCCGCCATTATGCTCAAGGGCCAGTTTACGCGTCTCTGGGACGCGGGCTACCAGAAGTTCCTCCTTACCGACGACGGCCTCAAGCTCCCCGCTCTGGCGACTCATCTCCAGAACCTGCGCAAGTTCAACGAGGAGCTCCGCACCGCCCTCGGCGTTCCGACCTTCTACAACGAAGCCATCGGCTCCGTCAGCCATCTTTCCGTTTATGACCGCGTCAAGGGCCGCCCTGGCGACGTCCCCGATAAAACCGTGGGCGCTCACGCGTCGGGCGGAAGCCACTAACCGCGCCAAGCGAGCTTCTCGTCAGACCCCTGGTGTGCGGCACTTCTCTCAGGTTTGTACATTCTGTCTGACTGTCTGATCGCCGCCTTCCTCTCGCGGTTGAACGGTTCGTTACGAGTGTGGAACTCCATCAGCCAAGAGCCTGCCGAAGCAATCTCGACAAAAAATAGGGTGTATCGGCTAAGTTGGGGTAAACTAGGACCATACCCCGGCTGGCGGTAGGGACCGTTCTATCCGAAGCGGGGGTACGTGCATCGAATTAGGAGTAAATCAGTCGTATTTGTTAGAGCTAACCGGGGCAGGCTGAGACAAAGATGGCGACTGCGGAGCAAATTCGGTTGATGACCAGGACGGTACCAAAGGGCCCGATAGGCAAGAGTGTCCTTGAACAGATCGGAAATACGCCTCTGCTGCGACTCGAGCGGGTCGGCAGTGAGTTTCCGGCAGTCGAGTTTGCGGCCAAGGCGGAATGGTTCAACCCGGGCGGCTCGGTGAAAGACCGGGCGGCTCTGGCAATGATTGAAGCGGGGCTACGGACGGGGGAGTTGCGGCCTGGGAAGACGATTCTGGATGCGACCAGCGGAAACACGGGAATTGCGTACGCGATGATTGGGGCAACGCTGGGATATCCGGTGAAATTGTTCCTGCCTGGCAGCGCTTCAGAGGAACGCAAAAGAATTCTTCAGGCGTATGGCGCGGAGCTGGTCATTACGCCCGGAGACGAAGGGACGGATGGGGCGATCCGGCGCGTGCGGGAACTGGCGGCGGACCAGCCGGAGAAATACTTCTATCCGGATCAGTACAGCAACCCGGACAATTGGCGGGCGCACTACCGGACGACCGCAAACGAGATTTGGGAGCAGACGCAAGGGCGAATCACGCATTTTGTGGCGGCGCTGGGGACGAGCGGAACTTTCACCGGAACGACGCGGAGGCTTCGCGAACTGAATCCGGAGATTCGTTGCATCAGCCTGCAGCCGGACGGTCCGTGGAACGGACTGGAGGGCTGGAAACACATGCCCACGGCGTTGCGGCCGCCGATCTACGACGAGACCCTTGTCGACGAAAATCTGGAGATTTCGACGGAAGAAGCGTACCGGATGGTGAAGCGGCTGGCCCGCGAAGAGGGTTTGCTGGTGAGCCCGAGCGCGGCCGCGGCTTTGCTGGGTTGCTTCAAGGTGGCGGAAGAGTTGGAGACGGGCAGGCCTGCGGTGATTGTGACGGTCTTCGCGGACAATGCGTCGAAGTATTTGAGCGAGCGGTTTTGGTTCGAGGATTGAGATGACGGAAACGGCGGCGCTTTTGATCAGCAAGGAGTTGGCGGAGGGGATTCGCCGTCACGGAGCGGAGACGTATCCGCATGAATGCTGCGGCGCGCTGCTGGGACGAGATGGGTCGCTGACGCAACACCACGATGCGCACGCAGATGACGGGACGCCACGGCGTGAAATTCTGGCACTGCATCCACTGGTGAATCGAAGAGAAGATTCGCCGCGAAATCGGTTTGAAGTGACGCCGCGCGACGTGATCGAAGCGGAAAAGGCGGCAAACTCACAGAACCTGGAAGTGGTCGGCTGGTACCATTCGCATCCGGATCATCCGGCGCGGCCAAGCCAGTACGACCGCGACCACGCCTGGCCGTGGTACAGCTACATGATTGTCAGCGTGGTAAACGGAGAGCCGCGGGAGATGACGTCTTGGCGGCTGGACGACGACCGGGGAGAGTTTTCCGTGGAGCCGATTGAGATTCGGCAGGGCGCTGCGGTTTAGATTTGAAAAAGAAAGCTGGAATACAGAAATGGAGAGAGAACCATGGCAGTCAAGGTTATGATTCCAACGCCGTTGCGCGTGTACGCGGGCAAGCGGGACTCGGCGGAGTTCCCGGCGGAGACCGTCGGAGAAGCGCTGGGACGCCTGACGGCCCAGTACAGCGACTTGAAGAAGCACTTGTTCACGGACGAGGGCAAGCTGAGAAGCTTCGTGAACGTGTATGTGAACGACGAGGACATCCGGTACCTGGCGAAGGAGAATACGCCGACGAAGGATGGGGACGTGGTGAGCATCATTCCCTCGATTGCGGGAGGATGTTGAAGTCTGGAAGTTTGCGGCAGCAGGGAGGTTGAAATCCTTCGCGCTGGGACTGGAGCAGTGGTGCTCAGATGAGGAATTGAGTTTTGGTTGCTGAAAGAAGCGGGGACTAGAATGGCGACGAAGACGCAAGCGGTGACGGACAAGGCACCGGTAATGCAGCTTTCAAACGAAGAGATCCTGCGCTACAGCAGGCACCTGATCATGCCGGAAGTGGGCATGGAGGGCCAGCTCAAGCTGAAGAACGCGAAAGTGCTGCTGATCGGCACGGGCGGACTGGGCGCGCCGCTTGGATTGTATTTGGCGGCCGCGGGCGTGGGCAAGCTGGGGCTGGTGGATTTTGACGTGGTGGACTTCACGAACCTCCAGCGGCAGGTGACGTTCGGTTCAGAAGACGTGGGGAGGCCCAAGACGGAAGCGGCGCGGGCCCGGCTTGCCAGCTTGAATCCGGACATCGAGATCCAGACTTTTGAAACAAAATTGACGAGCGAAAATGCGCTGGAACTGTTCAAGGATTTCGACGTAATCGTGGACGGGACGGACAATTTTCCGACGCGCTATCTCGTGAACGATGCGTGCATTCTGCTGGGAAAACCGAATGTGTACGGCTCGATTTTCCGGTTTGAGGGGCAGGTGACGGTGTTCGGGATGCCCGACGGTCCGTGCTACCGCTGCCTGTATCCGGAGCCGCCTCCGCCCGGCTTGGTGCCGTCATGCGCGGAGGGCGGAGTGCTCGGCGTGCTGCCAGGCATCGTCGGATCGATCCAGGCGATGGAAACGATCAAGCTGATTCTGGGAAGCGGCGAGAACCTGGTCGGGCGGTTGCTGCTGTTCGATGCCCTGGGGATGAAATTCCGCGAATTGAAGCTGCGGATGAATCCGCAGTGCCCGATGTGCGGAGCAAACCGGACCATTCACCAGTTGATCGACTATTACGAATTCTGCGGCGTGCGCGGAGAAGAAGCTCCGGCGCCGAACGTGCAGGTGCCGGAAATCACCCCGAAAGAGCTCAAGGCGCGGCTGGACCGCGGCGACGATCTTTTCATTCTGGACGTGCGCGAACCGCACGAATATCAGATTTGCAACCTGAAGGGGCAACTGATTCCGTTGGGAGAACTTCCGAGGCGCGTTCATGAATTGGATTCCTCGCGGGAAATCGTGGCGCATTGCCGAAGCGGAAAGCGCTCGGCGGAAGCGGTGGATTTCTTGCGCAAAGCGGGCTTCCGGAAGATACTGAATTTGAAAGGCGGGATTCTGGCGTGGTCTGACGAAGTGGATCCCGCCGTTCCGAAATACTAAAAGACCAACAATATTTCAAAGGAGCACGCAATGGGTGTGTTCGAAGAGATGCTGGCGCACAACCGGGGCTATGCGGAGCAGTTCGGCTTGAGCCATTTGAAGACCCCGCCAGCCCGCAAGTTGGTCATTTTGACGTGCATGGATTCGCGCATGGACCTGGAACAACTGCTGGGGCTGCGGGTGGGGGATGCGCACATGATCCGCAACGCGGGCGGGTTGGCGACGGACGATGCCATGCGTTCGCTGATTCTTTCCACGCACTTGCTGGAAACCAGGGCCATCGCCGTGATCCATCATACGGAGTGCGGATTGATGGCCATGACGGACGAGGGATTTCGCAAGCGGCTGACCGCGGAAACGGGCCATGACGCGTCCCACCTGACTTTCCATGCATTTCAGGATTTGGACCGGAACGTGCGAGAGCAGCTTCTGCGGATACGAGAGAATCCGTTTCTGCCGCGGGACATTGTCGCTCGCGGATTCGTGTATGACGTGAAGAGCGGGCGCTTGCGGGAAGTGGATATTCATTAGGCTCAGCGGCGAATCAGTTGTAACTTGGCGCGGGGAAACTTCATTGTTCCTGTTTGGGAGGGGACATGGCGGGAACGAAGATTACGATCAACAACAACGGACCGATTCGAGTCGAGGGGGATTTCGAGATCCTCGACCCGCAAGGGAACAAGTTCGGATTAGGGGGCAGGACCGCCGTAAGCTTGTGTCGGTGCGGGCATTCGGCCAACAAGCCGCTATGCGACGGAAGTCATAAGACCGCGGGCTTCCAAGACCAACCCCCAGCGCGGGACCTCTTTCCGCCCCAGTCCAAACCCGCCAGTTAACGCTCAGTTCTCGATGCAGCGGCCGGCCTTGATGACCAGGAATTCTTCCTGAGCGTTCCGCTCGTTCGGTCTTCGCCACGCCAAGCAAGTCCAAGTTCCGGCCCGCGCCAAGAATTGAATTTGAGACGGTCTCAAGTTGAGACGAGCCGCTCTTCCACAAGATGGCTGCCCGGAAGTCCGGTAACTCTCTGTGAACAAACACGATAGAGAGTAATATTGGTTGCCGTGGACGAAGGACGGGCGTCTCGCACGGCTCGACGCACGGCGCTAACAGTTCTTCAGTAAAGAATAATCTCCTTAAAATCAATGGGTTAAAGCCAGCCAAATTTCGGCATAAAAGGGCACTGGCTTGCAATCGTCCAGGATTAGCCGATTTCTTTGGGATTTGGGGGATTTCTTGGGCGATTGGGGCAGAATCATCGGTGCTCTTCGGCAACGGCCGTCAAGGCTGTTGTTTGCCATCGGCCTTGCCCTGTTTGCCCTCTTTTTCGGCCTGATCCTGCTTCTTCGGCAAAGCGGCTATTCCGGAAGCATGCAAACGTACCTCTACCTCGAAGTGGGCGGAACGCTGCTGAGCTTCTGTTATGCGGCAAACGCTCTGGTGCGCTTCCGCGGAACTCATGATCGCACGGCGATGATTCTGGCCTTCGGGTTCGTGCTGTCCGGAGTCATCGAGACGATCGGGTTTTTCAGCTTCAACGGGTTCCTGCACTCTGGCCCGCTCGCGATATACCGGATTCCGATGGGATGGATGGTAGGTCGGACACTGCTGGCTGTGCTGCTCCTGGCGGCGCTGGCGGTCGAGCGGTACATGCCGACCGCGCGGCAGCCGAGCAAGGAACTGGCAGGCGCGTTATTGGTCGTGGCGTTGGGCGCATACGCAACAAGCGCGGCGTTCCTCGCAGCGCCGGCTTCGCCTGTCGCGCACCGAGCGGCCTTGGTGTCCCGTCCGTGGGATTTGCTTCCCGGGGTGTTGTTCCTGATCGCGGCGATTGGTTTTCGGCAGCGTTTCCGCAGCGACAAGAATGCGGCTTCCCTCTATGACTACGCTCTCTTCCTCGTCGCGTCGCTGAACGTGGTCTGCCATGTGTCCGCGGCGTTTTCGAGGCAGCTCCTCGACGGGCCTTTCTTTCTGGCCGAACTCGCGAAGACCTCAAGCTACGTGGTGATGCTGTGCGGAGCGCTCCTGGACCAGGCGCGCCTGTTCGACCAGGTGCGGAGGATGGCGGTCAGCGATCCGCTCACGGGGCTGGCTAATTACCGGCGGCTGATCAGCGTGATGGAAGCGGAACTGGATCGTTCGCGCCGTACGAGCCGCCCGTTCAGCGTGGTGCTTTTCGATATGGACGGCCTGAAGGCGATTAACGATCAATACGGCCACTTGACGGGAAGCCGCGCGCTGGTGCGGCTGGGAAAGATTCTGAGGAACCACTGCCGCGCGATCGACACGCCTGCGCGGTACGGCGGAGACGAGTTTGCGATTGTGCTGCCGGAAGCGGGACCGGAGATTGCGGCGCGTATCGTGTCACGCATTCGCGAGCGGCTGAGTACGGAAGCGGAGATGCCTGCTCTTTCGGCAAGCGCCGGGATCGCGGCCTTTCCGGAGGACGGCGACACACCGGAAAAGCTGCTGGCCGCGGCGGACCGGGCGCTCTACCGCATGAAGCATCACGGAAGCAGCGTGCAAAATCTGACGCGGATCGCCGCGTGCCTCTGAGGACGGGAGACAAAGATGCCGCGCAAAAGCCTCTACCCGTTCCACCGCGTTGAGCGGCGCATCCCGATGGAAATCAGCGTGTATCTTGAAGGCAACCGGCAAGTGCCGGGTGCGGAATCGACGTTCACGGAGAACGTAAGCGCCAGGGGCGCGCGCGTGGTCAGCGTGCGAAGGTGGGACCCGGGAGACCGGCTCCTTCTGACTTCCCGCACGGGAGAGTTTCGTTCCTCGGCCCGGGTAGCGTACTGCCAGCCATTGCAGGGCGACGGCTTTGCAATCGGGGTGGAGTTCCTCGAGACCAAGGGGCGATGGGTTGTATAGAACGCAAGATAGCTCGGCCTGACGGCGAAGCGGATTGGAGGGAACACTCGGAACAAAGTGGAATCAGAAAACTGGTGCAAATTCAAGAAAGACTGAAGCGCCGCGCGGACTGAGAAGGAGCCGGGCGGCGCTTCTGCCTTTCAGGAGAGTCCCTTCAGAGATCCTTAAGCTCGAGTTTGACTTCCGCGTTTTTCCAGGCTTCCTCAAACTGGCGCTGAACCCAGGCGGCATCCGAATCTCGGTGCTCGGCTCTTAATGTCTGCAACAAGCCGAAGAGAGAGCGGGGATTCCGCGGATGTTGCAAGAGGTCGGCTCGAAAAACGGCTTCGGCTTCCTCGAGTTTGCCGGCCTCGAGCAAGGCAGCGCCGAGCGATTCGCGGACGGGAAAATACCAGTCCGGAGGCTCGGCGTAATTCAGAGCATCCTGGGCCGCAACTGCGGCGCGCCAATGCGAGATGGCCTGCTCCTGCATGCCGCTAGCGGCGGCGATTCTGGCGTCCAGGATGTGGCCGGCGACAGCAAGTATGTTGCCCGCTGTGTTCTGATCGCCAAGCTTCGTATCCGCCGGGATCGCGGCAGCTTCCGCAGTAAATTTGGATTGCTCCGCGGCAGCCTGATTCCGATTTCCGCGAGCGGCAAAAGCAAGCGCCCGCGAATAGCGCCAAAGGGCGTGCGTGCCCACGAGCGCGGTGGCAGGTTCGGGCCGGGCCAGAATGGAATCCCACTTCGCGAAGCGCGCGTCCACCCAGACGGGAGTCGTGAGGAAGTAGTCCAGCATGGGCATCATTTGCACGTGAGGGAGAAGCCGTTGCGCCATGTGATCCGCGGCGTTTTTCGCGACGGAGTACTGACCGTTCATGGCGGCGGCATAGGCAAGGAAATGTTCGTTATGGCTGTGATACATCAGGTCATACAGGCTGCCTTGCTGCGCGGCCTTCTCGGCGTAGAGGCTGTCCGTCTTTGCCGCCTCTTCGTTGCTTGTGACTGCGGCGGCATAATCTCCGGTGCGGACGTAGATATGGGCGGGCATGTGAACCAGATGGCCGGCCTCGGGAACAAGAGTTTCCAGACGCTTGGCGCTGGGGAGAGCGCGCGAGGGATTCGGCGAGGCTTCGACGGCGTGAATGTAATAGTGGTTTGCGCCGGCATGCAGCGGGTCGCGGGCCAAAACCGACTCCAGGACCCGGAGAATCTCCTCCGTGTGTTCGCCGGGCCGGCCATCCGGAGTCCACAGCTTCCAGGGATTGAGATTCATCAAGCTTTCCGCGTACAGCGTCGCGGCGTCGAGATCGTCGGGATATTTCCGGGAAAGTGCGGCCATGGCATCCGCATAGTCGCGCGACAACTTTTTATAGTCGGGATTGGGGTCGCCCGAATAGCGCGCGGCGAGAGCGCTGACGTAGTCCTTTTCGATTTGCGGCGCGTGCTCCGCGAGTTTCAATGCTTTCTGAATCGTGTCGTAAGCGAGCTTTTCGCGCTCCGCGTCCACGTCCAGGTTGTAGTTCGGACCCACGGCGAGGGCGATTCCCCAAAGCGGCATGGGAGAAGAAGGGTCAATCTCGGCGGCGCGTTGGAAGGAGCGCGCGGCTTCTTCGTGATTGAAACCGTACACCAGAGTCATGCCCTGGTCGAAGTAGGCTTGCGCTTCGGAGCTGCTGGTGCGGATCGGATGATGCTGGCGGCCCACGGCGGTAAGCGACAACCCGGGGGATGATGCGGAGACGGGAGGCTTTTGCGCCGCGACGGTGCATGGAATCAAAAGAAAGCAAAGAACGACGGAAGAGAGCCTGCGCATGGGGACCTCGCTTCTGAGTTTCACTCGGCCAGAGGGTTGTAAGAAAAAATATCAAGAAGGAGATTTGGCGTCCAGAATTTCCCGGTAGGCGCGCAGCGTTTCATCCACCATGCGGTCCGAAGAAAAGATCGCTTCGATGCGGCGGTAGCCGGCCTGCCCAATTTGCGCGGCGAAAGCGCGTTCGCGCAGGAGCCGCGCGGCAGCGTCGGCAATTTCGGCAGAGTTCTCTGGCTGGACTTGAATGCCGCTGATGCCGTTTTCGACGATTTCGCCGAGCGCGCATCCAAAGAACGTGATGCTGGGAATCGCGTAGGACATGGCGGCGAGAAGGGACGTGCCGAGTCCTTCGAAGAGCGACGGGAAGACGAAGATGTCAAGGGCTTGATAAACCTGCTCGATCTCCTTGACGAAGCCCGCGAAAAGAACAGCTTCGCGAACACCGCACTCTTTTGCGACATTTTCCAAATGCGAGCGGGCGGGACCGTCGCCGGCAAGAAGGAGGCGGGCCGCGGGAAATTCACGGCGGACTTGAGCGAGAGCGCGAATGACGAATTCGTGGCCCTTGTCCGGCGAAAGAACGCCGACACAACCGAGCAAAGGAGCGTCAGACGGCAGAGTCCAGCGGCTCCGCGCATTGCGGCGGAGATTGGGAGCCGGAAGCTCGGGGATTTTCACGCCCTCGTAGATGACTTTCAGCTTGCCCTTCGGCGCGCCGGAAGCGGCGGCCTGATCGGCAACCCATTGCGAATTCGCGAGGATCGCCGCAGCGGACGCGAAACGCCTTTTGGAAAACCAGCTTTGGCCGAGGGGATAGCCGACTCGGCGCGAAATGAGCAAAGGCACGCGGCGATGGGCGCGCGCCAGCCAGGCGGCGGTCAGCGCATGGGACTCGTTGACATGGATGAGGTCGAAGCGGCCGGTGGCGAGCAGCTTGCGAATTTTCCAGGCTGTGAAAAGGCGAGAAGCGCCGTGGGAGACCTGATGGACGCAGATGCCGGCTTCGGCGCATCGAGCGGCCAGGGCGGAACCGCGTGTCGCGAGCAACTCGGCGGCGTGGCCGCGTTCGTAGAGGCCCTTGAGCAACAGGAAGAACTGGTTCTGGCCACCGCGCCATTCCGTTTCAAGATCGGCGAGCAAGGGAATCATGGCGCGCTTGCCTTGCGGGCACGTTCCGCCTCGATGAGTTTCCCGAGCTTCGAATACTTCTTGCGAACGGTGCGGGCGGCCATCTGGGAAATCAAGGCGCCCCGGTAGCCGTCGAGAAAGCCGGCACGCAGGATGAAATTCTGGAGAAAGGTCCAGGGCGTAGCGAACCACAGCGCGGCGCGCCAGCGGCGGCGCCCTTCGGCGAACATCTGCTGCGCAGCGAGCGTCGAATATTTTTCCACGTTGGCCTCGTGTTCCGCGAAGGTGCGAATCGTGTAGTGGAGGAGGTCGCCCTGCAAACGTCCTGCTCTCCCCTCGAAGCGCAACGATTCGTGGACGATTCCGGCAAATTGCGCGACGTCACGGCGATAAAGGCGGCGCTGAAAATCCGGATACCACCCGCCGTGGCGAATCCAGGCGCCGAGGTACCAGGTGCGGCGGGAGAGTTCGTAAACGGGAAATTCCGGAGGGCGTTTCTTCCATTCGAGGAGAGAGGTTTGCAGAGCGCTGCTCAATTGTTCGTCCGCATCGAGGTTCAGAATCCAATCGTGAGAGGCCTGAGCGGCGGCGAAATTCTTCTGGTCGGCGTAATTGGTCCACGCGCGAAAGAAGAAGCGGGCGCCATGCTCGCGCGCGACTGCTTCCGTGCGATCCGTGCTGCCGGAATCGACGACGATGATTTCATCCGCGATGCCGCGCAAGGAGTCCAACGCACGAGCGAGATTGTGCTCTTCGTTCCAAGTGATAAGGCAGGCGGAAAGGCGGTTCATGGGAAGGGCGCCGGAAGAAGCTTTGTTCGGCTATTTTCGAAAAGTCAGTATCGCACAATCAATTGCGCAATCCCACGCCCCTGCTCAAACTCTTCCTGGGCCTTCTCCGGTCGGTTGCGATTCTTCTCTCCTTGTTGAGATTTGGAGCACTTTTGAGGAGACAGTTCTTACCGCGGCACCCGTTTCCGTTGATGCAGCACGCAAAAAATCCGAGTTTGAGGCGACCTCAGCATTTCCTGCAGGAGAATTTCACCTCGTGCAAGGTCGTGGCGCACACGTGGAACCGCTACGGAGTGAAGAACGAAGAAACGGAGGATCATCCCGATATCTTTGTGTGCCGCGGTCTGCGCAAGCCGTGGCCGGAATTCTAAAAAGGTTTTCGTCGTTACGACTGAACTACGGGACGGGAGTGCGGATGGCTTGGGTTTGATTGCTTGGGAATGGGCCCGGGCCTTACTTGCGCTGAAAGTTGACGCGGATCAGGCTGGAGCCGATACGGAATTCCGCGCCATCCAGGAGGACCGCCGCGCGGACGCGCTCATCGTCGAAAAAAGTGCCGTTGGTCGAATCCAGGTCCTTCAGGCTGACGTTCCGGTCGCGTACCTCGATCACGCAATGGCGGCGGGAGATTTCCGGGTCGTTGAGGGGAACGTCAGAACCTTGGCGCCCTACGACGGAACGAGGGCTCTTGAGGATGTGCGCCTCGCCTTTCGAAGGGCCGCTCAAAACCGTCAGGACAATGAACAGATCGGCGGGCAGGCGCAGGGTGGGGTCTTCCTGAGCCAGGAGAGAAGCGGCGCTGGCGTCGGCACGGGCAAAGGAAGGCAGCGGCGAGATGACCATGGTCATGTCCGGGCGGCGTTCGGACTGAACGATGGTGACCTTGCCGCACTTGGCGCAGTGGAACTGCACCTTGCCGTGCTTTTCCACGTCGGCGTCGTTGAGAACATGCTGTTTGCCGCAATGGCTGCAGGCGACTTGCATTTCTGAAGAATACCACCGTGAGAATCCAGCCGCTCTTGCGAGGCGCAGCCGCGTGACGCAAGGGTCATATTTCGGGCCGGGCCAAAGCGCAGGCTGCAAGGCACCTGTGCTAGCATGGAGCTTTCCGGAGTGGCAGGAGAAGAAGCTTGGCCGAGCATATTTCACGCAGGGAACTGAAGCAGGACAAGATCCGCGAGTCGATCGAGCATGGCGCGGAAGCGGTCTATTCGCACAGCAAGGCCGTCGGCATCGCTGTCGCCGTGGTTTTGATCGTGGCGGTTGGCTATGCGGGCTGGAAGTTCTATTCCGACCGGCAAAACCTGAAGGCCTCCGCGGCGATGGACGTGGCGATGAAAGCGTTCAACGGGCAGATCCGGACGGGAAACCAGCCGATTGATACGGGAGAGCCGGTGTATTCGAGCGAAGCGGCGCGCGCGCAGGATGCTTCGCAGAAGTTCCTCGAAGTTGCGGACAAATATCCGAGGACGAACTCGGGAAAACTGGCGCGCTACTATGCCGCGCTCTGCCTGGAAGACCTGGAGCGGCAGAATCAGGCGCTCGAGGAATTGAAGAAGCTGGACGCGGGGAACGACAAAGAACTCGCGGCAATGGCGCAATATCAGATCGCCAATATTTACGCGCGCACAGGTAAGACGGACGAGGCCGTCAAGATTTACCGCGCCCTGGCCGACGCGAATTCGGTGTTTGTGCCGAAGCCGATGGTGCTGCTGGAGCTGGCCGACCTGCTCCGGCAAAGCAAACCGCAGGAAGCGGTGTCCCTGTACGAGCAACTTATGAAGGACTATCCGAATACGACTGTGGCGCAGCGGGCCGAGCGCGGGCTCAACATGATGCCCCCCGCGCCGAAATCCTAGCACGGTATCTGCGGAATCCGGCGGAGCGGAAACTGCTCGCTTTTTGCCGGACTTGTCAAGCTCCGCGAGGCCAAGGCTTTCAAACGTAGAACGCCACCAGCCGACGGCGCGGCGACGGCGCTGCAAAACGGAGTGGCCCATTCAATCTCCCTCACAGCTTGCTTCCTGGGCGATGCACGAGCGCGACTCGCTTGGGCGGCGCTATCCGGAACCTCGTCATCCTTACCGGAGCGACTACGCCCGCGACCGCGACCGGATCATTCACGCAAGAGCATTCCGCCGTCTGGAAGCGAAGACGCAGGTTTTTACCACGCGGTATTCGGATCACTTTCGCAATCGTCTGACGCATACGCTGGAGGTCGCGCAGATTGCCCGGACCGTGGCGGGAGCGCTTGCTTTGAACGTGGAACTTGCCGAAGCGCTGGCGCTTGTCCACGACATCGGTCATCCGCCCTTCGGCCACGCCGGAGAGCGCAAGCTGAACGAACTGATGCGGGGCTACGGCGGATTCAATCACAATTTGCAGGCGTTGCGCATCGTCGAGCGTTTCGAACAGCGCTACCTGGATTTTCCCGGGCTGAACCTGACGTTCGAGGTGCGTGAGGGTATCATCAAGCATTCGCGGGATTACGCCGCGGCGGAGTTTCCGCAGCTTGCGGAATACCTCCTGGAACTGCGGCCGCCGCTCGAAGCGCAGTTGATCGATTGGGTGGATGAAATCGCCTATAACACGGCGGATTTGGACGACGCGCGAGAGGCCGGGTTGTTGGACTTGAAGAGCCTGTGCAGGGAAGCGCCGCTATTCGCAGAAGCTTATGCCCAGGTGGACCGGGCTCATCCCGAGGGGCGCGAGAAACTGAAGTTCAATGAAGCGCTGAAGCGCGTGCTGAACAGCCTGGCCACCGACCTCATCGATGCGACGAGGGAACGCGTGCGTGCTGCCGCGGTGCGGAGCATTGAAGACGTCAGAAGAGCGAATCAAAGGCTCGCCGGCTTCAGCGATGCCATGGCGGCGGAAAACGCCCGGCTGAAGAAGTTCCTTTTTGCGCGGGTTTACGAGCGCCCGGAGATTACCGAAGACCGCGACCGCTCGGTGCAGTGCCTCGAACAGCTTTTCTCCTTCTATCTCGCGACGCCAGGTTCCATGCCGTCTGCCCACGAAGAGCTTTGCGCCGAATCGCCCCGGCGCGTCGTGGTATGCGATTACATCGCCGGCATGACCGACCAATTCCTGCTCAAGCAACACCGGGAGCGGTTCGGTACGCCCGGCCTTCCATCCGCCAGGGCGGACTGAGTTACCTCACCACTTCTCCCGCCGCAAATCGAATCAAGCTTCGACGCGCTCGGGGGAGTCGATGCGAATCTCGGTCAAATCGGAAAGCAAGCTCGCAGCCCAGCGATAGATGTTGTGTTCCCGAATGTTCCCACGCATATGATGCATCCGCGCGATCTGTTCCTCCTCGGACATTTCGAGCGCGCGATGGATGGCCGAGGCGAGCTGCTGCACGTCGTATGGATTCACCAGCAAAGCATCGGGCAATTGAAGCGCGGCGCCCGCGAAGGTGCTGAGAATCAAAACTCCCTTGTCGTCATCGCGCGCGGCGATGAACTCCTTGGCGACCAGATTCATGCCGTCGTGAAGCGACGTCACGAGGCAAACGGAAGCGGCGCGATAGTATCGGGAGATTTCCTGGTGCGAGTGGTGGCGGCGGAGCAGGAGAATCGGCTTCCATTTGCCGGTCTGGAAGCGGGCGTTGATGCGCTCCGCCTCGGCCGTTACTTCGTCAAGAAATTGCTGGTAACGCGGGATATGGGTGCGGCTGGGAGCGCCAATCTGAATAAAGGAAAAACGGCGATGATACGCAGGGTGCGCTTCCAGGAAGTGCTCGATCCCGCGGAAGCGCTCGAGGATTCCCTTCGTATAATCGACGCGATCGACGCCCACGCCGAGAAGGGATGCCTCGATGCCCAGTTCTTCACATAGCGCGGCGCGCTCTTCGCCGGAGCTGCGAATGCGCCCCGCGGACAAACCATTTTCGGAGAAGGCCACACTGATGGGGTAGGGACGGACCCGGGTGACGTGTCCCTGGCGGTTTACGGCGAAGCGGTCCCATTCGGTGAGGGCTTCCACAGCGCGATCCACCGTTTCCAGGAAATTGTTGCAGTGTGTCTGCGTGTGAAAACCAATCAAGTCCGCACCGAGCAGGCCGTCCACGAGTTCCCGCTGCCAGGGGCAGATGCCGAAAACTTCCGGGTTGGGCCAGGGAATGTGCCAGAAGATGGCGACGCGTGAATCCGGACGCGCTTCCTTGATCATCCGGGGCAGCAGCGCGAAGTGGTAGTCCTGAGCAAGCACGATGGGTGATTCCGTGCCTTCCATCTCCTGCAGGAGCGCGTCGGCGAATTTGCGGTTCACCTGCTGATAGCTGAGCCAGTCTTCCGGCCGGAAGGTCGGGCGGGTGTGGGCGATGTGGCAAAGCGGCCAGAGACCCTCGTTCGAAAATCCTTCGTAGTAGCCCTTTTCTTCTTCGGTACTCAGCCAGACGCGGCGCAGGGTGTAGCTCGGGCGGTCGGGCGGAACGCGAATCCGGTCGTGAGCGTCCACGACCTCGCGGTCGGCGTCTGCGGAACCATGAGCCACCCACGTGCCGTCACAAGCGACCAGCACGGGCTCGATGGCCGTCACCAGGCCGCTTGCCGGCACCATAACCTCAAGCCCTTTTTCCCCGCGCACGTGCATGTACGGTTCGCGATTCGAAATGACAAACAGCGGCTTGTCCTGAAGCTTGTTGCGCAGGCTGACCCGCAGGCGCTCCGCCGTCCATATCGAGGCATGAGACTCGCGCAGGCGCGCCTCCTGCTCGGCCGCGGCGCGGGCGGCGTTTAAGTCTCGCGCGAGGTGAGTGACTTCCTTGTTGATCTGCTCAAAAAGTTCGCCCTGCGGTAGCACCGGCGGTGCCGCCCGCTGCCCCGTGCGCAAGGTGCGCATCCACTTGGCCATTCGCTGAAGCGGGTCCGTGAAGGTCCAGCGGACCAGGATTAGGGCCAGCAGGGTGATCAGCAGGGTCTCGAGCAGAGCGGTGAGCAAGGAATCCCGGAGCGTGCGCAGAATCCGTGAGTCGATGTAGCTGGCGTCGTAGATCACAAGCAGGGCACCCGCGGATTTGCCGTCGCGGTGCAGCGGCGCCGCAAACAGGTGCAGAGGGGTATCCTCCACCCGCTGGGAAGCGCTGGCGCCGGAGTCCTGCGCGATGACCCGTTTGCCCACGTCAGGCATCGTGCGGAATTCGGTGTTCAGACCCGGAGTCATCGCCACCAGGTTGCCATCCGCCTCATAAACCGCGATGCCCTTCAGATGCTCGCGCTGGCCGAAGCGCTCGACAATCCGCTGCATCGCACGATCGGAAGAATGCGACGAGCGCTCGAACATCGGTTCGACGGTCTCCTGGAGGCTTTCAGCAAGCGTTTCCGCGCGGCGGGAAAGGTCGTTCTGCAGATTGCGGCGTTCCGTGCGAACCTGGTATGCCGCGAAGAGCACAGACACGAAGGCGACGCTAACAATCAAGGGAAGAACGAGTTTTAGAGTCGTCCTCATGCGCTCGCCTTTCTCGAAAAAGTTGAACCCGGGTTGCTCTCAGGCTTGAGAGCCGGCCTTCGGCCTTCAATTGGGGAGAGACCTGAGGCTGGGCGGAATTGCGCCGGACCTGGTAATGCTGCTTAACGGAAGAAGAATGCAGCCGTCGGAACGGAAATGGTGGACGAAAGAAGTGTCCGGAGTTGCATGACAAACCTCCTTCCAATTCCTTCCGTAAATTGTACCAGTTCCGAAGAGTCCGGAAACCTAAAATGGCGGGACACCTCCCCGAACCAGGCTGGGGAACGCCAAAAAGGCGCCGGGACTGGTACTAGGCAGAGAGGATGACCAAATAAGCGCGGAAATCCAGGAAGGAGGGCCGATTCCTTGACTTGGGCGCAAGGCGACCTCAAAATAAATGGACATGAACGTAGGCGCCGGAGGCGCAGAACAACCGATGTTTCTTGATGTTAAGGAACTTGCCGTTCGCAAGTTGCGCATCCGGAAAAGCTACGCGCCCGGCAGCATCGATTACCATTCCACGGAGCTTAAGCAGGTCGATCCCTTGGAAGTGACGGCAGCCGCGGAGTTGATCGACGGCCAGATCCGGGTCAGCGGCGAACTGGAAACCAAAATCGAGCTGATTTGTGCCCGTTGCCTGGATCCGGTCTTCGAGGAAGTGCATCGCTCCTTTGACCTCTTTTACAGCCCGCTTCCCAAGGACGCAAAACATGAGCAGGAACGGCTGAAGGACGAGGAAGCGGATATCGGTTTTTACGAAGGAGAAGGGCTCTTTCTGGCGGATGTTTTGAGCGAGCAGGTTTTGCTGGCGGTGCCGATGAAGACGATCTGCCAGAGCGATTGCCGGGGATTGTGCCCGACCTGCGGTGTGAACCTGAATCACGAAGAGTGCCGCTGCGAGACCCATGCCTTGGATCCCCGAATGGCTCCCTTGGCGCGCCTCAAACAGGATTGGCTCAAAAAACAATAGGTTCCTGGGCCAAAAGCCCATACAATCCGGCCCTGAGGGGTTCGGGTCGGACTCAAGAGGAGTATTGCTATGCCTAACCCAAAACGCAGACATTCGAAGAGACGCACCAGCAATCGCCGTGCCCATGACCATCTGGCCAAGCCGGCGCTCGGCGAATGCCCGAATTGTCATGAGATGAAGCAGCCGCATCGCGCCTGCCCGCATTGCGGCTATTACAAGGGCCGCGCCGTGCAGGAAGCCTCGGCCTGACCGGCGAATTTCCCGGAACCCGGAACTAGCGGCACTCAGCTCCCATGATCACTATCGCCGTTGACGCCATGGGTGGAGACCATGCGCCCCGCCCCGAGGTTGAAGGCAGTGTGCTGGCCGCGCGCGAGTTGGGGGTGCGCGTTCTGCTCGTGGGGCAGCCGCAAGTCGTCCGAGCGGAGCTTGCGAAGCATGCCGCCCCGAGCCTCCCCATCGAGATTGTTCCGGCGAGCGAAGTGATCACCATGCACGATCACCCGGCGCAGGCGTTTCGGCGGAAAAAGGACAGTTCCGTTCACGTGGCAACCCGGCTGGTCCGGGAAGCCAAAGCCGACGGGATTGTGAGCGCAGGCAATACCGGCGCGGTGATGACCGTGGCGCGGTTCCTGCTGGGGACCTTGGAGTCCGTGGATCGCGTGGCCTTGGCCGCGCCGTTTCCCAACGCCAAGGGCGGCGTCAGCGTGCTGCTGGACGTGGGGGCGAATGTGGACTCGAAGCCCGAGCATCTCGAGCAGTTCGCGGTGATGGGCGAAATCTATTACCGCGCAACGTTCGGCCATCGCCGGCCGCGCGTGGGGCTGCTTTCGATCGGGGAAGAAGAGATCAAGGGCAACGAATTGACGCGCGAGGTGCATAACCGTCTGAAGCACGGCTCCCTGCACTACGTGGGGAACGTGGAAGGCGGAGATCTTTTTTCCGGCGATGTGGACGTGATCGTTTGCGACGGCTTCGTCGGAAACATCGCCCTGAAAATCTGCGAAGGGCTGGCGCTGCAGATCTTCGGCTTGCTCCGGAAATCCCTGAAGAGTTCGTTGGTGTCGCAGTTTGGCGCGATGCTTTCGAAGGGGGCTTTCAAGGGGTTGAGGAAGACCATCGATTACACGGAGTATGGAGGAGCGCCGCTTCTCGGTGTGCGGGGTGTTTGCGTGATCGGCCACGGGCGCTCCAACGCCAACGCGATTAAGAACGCCATTCGCGTTGCGGCCGGTCTGGCGCGGGCGCACGTAAACGAGAAGATCGAACAGGAGCTCTCGCTGGCCGCGGCGCGGGCGTGAGAGCGAAGGCAGGGGCAGCCATGGGAAAAGTAGCGTTCATGTTTCCAGGTCAGGCGTCGCAGTACCCGGGGATGGGAAAAGAGCTCGCGGAAAAATTTCCCGCCGCGCGCGCCGTCTTCGATGAGGCGGACAAGGCGCTGGGATTTTCCATCTCCAAAATGTGCTTCGAGGGCACGGAAGACGAACTGAAGCTGACCGCCAATACCCAGCCCGCGATTCTGACCTGTTCCGTGGCCGTGTATCGCGTCGCGGCCGAAAAAGGATTGCAGCCGGATTGCGTGGCGGGACACAGCCTGGGAGAGTATTCGGCTCTGGTGGCCGCCGGCTCGCTGAAGTTTGCGGATGCGGTGCAGCTCGTTCGGAAGCGCGGGACGTACATGCAGGAAGCCGTGCCCGCCGGCGCCGGAGCGATGGCCGCAATCCTCGGACTCTCGCCGGCCGTTGTGGCCGACGCGTGCAAGCGGGCGGCGGAAGGCGAGATTTGCGCGCCCGCGAACCTCAATTCGCCGGAGCAGACGGTCATCTCCGGGCATGCCGGCGCGGTGAAACGCGCCGTGGAGATCGCTTCGCAGTTGGGCGCGAAGCGCGCGGTGATCCTGCCGGTTTCCGCGCCTTTCCATTCCTCCCTGATGATGCCCGCGCAGGAAAAGCTGGCCGGGGATTTGGCGAAGACCGAGTTCCGGGATTTGCGTTTCCCGCTTGTGACGAACGTGGACGCGGATACCATCACCAAGGGCGAAGAGGCGCGCGACGCGCTGGTCCGCCAAGTCAGCATGCCGGTGCGATGGGAAGAGTCCGTGCGCCTGCTGATCGACGAGGGCGTGAACACCTTCGTGGAAGTGGGTCCGGGGCGCGTGCTGACCGGATTGTTGCGCCAGATTGAGCGCTCCGTCGCGGCGCTGAATATCGAGGACGAAAAGAGCCTCGCCGCGACGCTCGAGAAAATTGCCGCGGCAAAGTCCGACGCTGCGTAGTTTTGTGACTTTTAATTAAAGGTTTTCTTGAAGCATGTTCTCTCTGAAAGACAAAGTCGCCCTGGTCACCGGAGCTTCTCAGGGCATTGGCCGCGACACGACCCTGGCTCTGGCGGAAGCAGGCGCGAAGGTCGCCGCCGCCGCTCGCAAGGAAGAGAAGCTGGCTTCGCTCGTGAGCGAAATTGCGGCTAAGGGCGGTGAAGCGTTTGCCGTCAGGATGGACGTTGCCGATGCCGAGCAGGTTAAGGCCGGCTTCAAACAGGTGCTCGAGAAGTTCGGCCGGCTGGACATTCTCGTCAACAATGCGGCGATTACCCGCGACGGTCTTGCGATGCGGATGAAGCTCGAGGACTGGGATACAGTCCTGCGCACGAACCTGACCGGCGCGCATCTCTGCATTCAGCAGGCTCTTCCGGTTATGATGCGCGCCAGAGCCGGGCGCATCGTCAACATTTCGTCCGTCGTGGCGGAGATGGGCAACGCCGGGCAGGCGAACTATGTCGCCGCGAAGGCCGGCCTGATTGGATTGACCAAAGCAATCGCCATGGAAATTGCTTCGCGCAATATCACCGTGAACGCCGTCGCTCCCGGTTTCATCGAAACACCCATGACCGACGTGCTTCCCGACAAAGTGAAAGAGGATTTGAAGACGCGCATTCCTCTTGGTCGCATGGGTGCGCCGCGCGATGTCGCCGCCGCCATCGTCTTTTTGGCCAGCGACGAGGCCGGCTACATCACCGGCCATGTCCTTGACGTCAACGGCGGCATGTATTTGGCGTAATTTGTGGCCTTAAAGTTGACCTTCCACGGCTCCCTCACTAGAATGGGCAGGTTGCTTGGAGGGCTGCAAATACGGGGTTTTGGCGCAGATTTGAAGTGCGCCTGGCATTGGTTAGCAAGCAGTCAAATGAACGAGCCCCGGCCGGGGCGGAGGAACAGGAATGGCCAGCGTAGATGAACGCGTTAAGCAGATTATCGTCGAGCAGCTCGGCGTGGACGAAGCCGAAGTAACGCCGACCGCGTCCTTTGTGGACGACCTCGGAGCGGATTCGCTCGACCAGGTGGAATTGGTCATGGCGTTCGAGGAAGCGTTCGGCATCGAGGTCCCGGACGAGGACGCCGAAAAAATGACGACGGTCAAGGACGCCGTCGAGTACATTGAAAAGCATGCCAAAGGGAAGTAGCCGCCCTCGAACCCACGGGCATCTCATTTCAACAGGAGCTGGTGAACGTTGACTCGCCGGGTTGTCGTTACGGGCGTTGGACTGGTCTGCGCGCTGGGCATCGGCACGGAGGAAAGCTGGAAGAACCTCGTCGCCGGAGTCAGCGGAATCGGACCGATCACGAGCTTTGATACTACGAACTTCGACTGCAAAATCGCGGGCGAAGTGAAGAACTTCGATCCGTTCCAGTGGATCGAGAAAAAAGAACTGAAAAAGATGGGCCGGTTCATCCAGATTGCCCTGGCCGCGGCGGATTTCGCGGTGAAGCACGCGCAATGGATGCCCGAACAGTCCGACCTGGACGAAGTCGGCGTGTACATTTCCTCGGGCATCGGCGGGTTCGACATCATCGAGCGCGAGCACGGCAAGCTGCTCCACGGCGGTCCCAACAAGATCTCTCCCTTTTTCATTCCTTCGGCGATCGTCAATCTCGCCTCCGGCCATGTCTCCATCCGCTACGGCGCACGCGGGCCCAATTCCGCTACCGCCACGGCCTGCTCCGCTTCGGCGCATGCCATCGGCGATTCCTTTAAAATCATCGAGCGCGGCGCCGCGGAGATGATGATCTGCGGCGGCACCGAGGCGACCATCACCCCCATGGGCATCGGCGGCTTCGCTTCCATGAAGGCGCTCTCCACGCGCAATGACGACCCCGCCACGGCCAGCCGCCCCTTTGACGCCGACCGCGACGGCTTCATCGTTGGCGAAGGCAGCGGCATCTTGATCCTCGAATCGCTTGAGCACGCCATCAAACGCAACGCCAACATCCTCGCCGAAATCGTTGGCTACGGCATGTCCGGCGACGCCTACCACATCACCCAGCCCGCTGAAAACGGCGACGGCGCATACCGCGTCATGAAAGCGGCCCTTAAGGATGCGAAGCTTTCACCCGACGACATCGGCTACGTCAACGCGCACGGCACTTCGACTCCGATCGGCGACATCATCGAAACGCGCGCCCTGAAGCGTCTGTTCGGCGAGCGCGCCACCAGCAAGAAGCTCGCGGTGAGCTCGACGAAGTCCATGACCGGTCACTTGCTCGGCGGCGCCGGCGGCCTCGAAGCGGGCATCTGCGTCCTTGCTCTGCGCGATCAGGTCCTGCCGCCGACCATCAACCAGTTTCACCCCGATCCGGAGTGCGACCTCGATTACATTCCGAATCACGCCCGCAAGGCCACCGTGGACTACGTGCTCTCGAATTCCTTCGGGTTTGGCGGTACGAATGCCGCGCTGATTTTCAAGCGCTGGACCGAAAAGTAAGTTCGGCGCTTTCGCGGCGCCGGGCGCTCCACCGGCGCCATTCATCCTGGAAGGCAAGAAGCGGCCAGCGCTGCGGCTGCATCGGCAGGAAGGAAACTCCAGTGAACATCATCGTGTGCATCAAACAGGTCCCGGCTAAAGACGCGCCGCTGGCGATTGCCGGAAACTGGATCAAGGAGTCCGACATCGGCTTCGAGATGAACGAGCCGGACAGCTATGCTCTCGAAGAGGCTTTGCGGCTCAAAGAAAAGCACGGCGGAGAAGTCATCGCTCTTTCGATGGGGCCGGAGCGCGTGAAGCAAACCATCAAGGAAGCGCTGGCCAAAGGCGCGGACCGCGGAATCCACATCGCCGACGACAACTTTGCTCAGCTCGACCCCTTGAGCGCCGCAAAATCCTTGGCCGCGGCCGTTCAAAAAGAGAACGCCGACCTCATCCTCACCGGCCTGCAGAGCGATGACCAGGGCTTCGGCCAGACCGGCGTGCTCCTGGCCGCCCTACTCGACCGCCCTCACGCCACAATCATCATGGCCATTGAAGTTCTGGACGGAAAGATGAGGCTGAAACGCGAACTGGAAGCAGGATGGTTCCAATGGATGGAGTGCCCGCTGCCTGCCGTTCTCTCCATCCAGTCGGGAATCAACAAAGTGCGCTATGCCACGCTGAAGGGCATCATGGCCGCGAAGAAAAAGGAAATCATCACAATTCCACGCGTGTCGCTTGGAACTGCCAGCGCTCCCACGCAGCGCGTCGAAAAAATTTACGTCCCCTCAAAAACGAAAAAAACGGAATTCCTCGCTGGCTCTCCCAAGGAAATGGCCGCCAAGCTCGTCGAAAAACTCAAATTTGAAGCGAGGGTCATCTGAACATGAAAATCCTCGTCATCACCGAACAACGGCAGGGCAAGTGGAACAACGCCAGCTTTGAAACGCTGGCCGCCGCGCAGCAGATCGCCAAGGACGTATCGGGAACCGTCTCGGCTTTGGTCATCGGCAAGGGAACCGACGCATTTGCGAGCGACCTTGCGGCAAAGAACGTAAGCGAGGTCCTGCAGGTCGAACAGGATCTCCTCGCCGACTACACCCCCGACGGCTTTTGCATCGCGCTGAAACAAGTCATTGAGTCTGCGAAGCCGGACTACGTCTTCTTTCCGCACACCTACCAGGTTCGCGACTATGCGCCCAAACTCGCGGCCATGCTCGGCAAGGGCATGATCGCGGACTGTATCGGTTATCGCAACGAAGGCGGAAAACTTGTCTTTGTGCGCCAGATGTTCCAGGGCAGGACCGCCGCGGATGTGGTTTTTCAAGGCGAGGCGCCTTGGTTCGCCTCGTTCCAGTCTGGCGCCTTTCGCGCCGATTTGGCCGAGCCGCACCCTTCCGGCAAGTCGCCCGTAAACAAAATCACCGTTGAGCTCAAGCCCGAACAAATTCGCACCAAGCCGCTTGAACTCTTCAAGGAAGCCAAATCCGCGGTGGATTTAACGCAAGCACCCTTGATCGTCGCCATCGGCCGCGGCATCAAAGCTCCCGAAAACATCCCCCAGGCGGAGGCCCTGGCCAAAGCTCTCGGCGCGGAGATTGCCGCTTCCCGCCCGATTTGCGACGAAGGCTGGCTGCCGATGGAGCGCCAGATCGGAAGTTCGGGGCAGACCGTGGCGCCGAAGCTTTACCTTGCTCTGGGAATCAGCGGCGCGATCCAGCACGTTGTCGGCATGAAAGGCGCGCGCACCATCGTCGCCGTCAACAAGGACCAGAACGCCCCCATCTTTGAAATCGCCGACTACGGCATCGTGGGCGATATCTTCGAGGTCATGCCCGCTTTGACTGAAGAGTTGCAAAAAGCAAAGGCGGGCTGAAAACCGGACTCGCCGTAAATCTTGCCGGCAAGGAGTTTCCAGCCCGCCCGGTGATTACTGCACAGGACGTGCAGTCGGCGCCGGACGAAGTTGGCTCGGGGCGGAGAGTTCGCCGGCGGCTTCTGGTTGGTACAATATCCTTTCAACCCTCCATCGCTTGCTTCCTCCGGGCGTGTTCCACTCGATTACATCGCCTTCCCGGTAGCCCAGCATCGCGGTCCCAAGAGGAGCCAGCACGGAGATCCTTCCCCGCGTGATATCCGCCTCGTTGGGATAAACGAGCGTATAGACGGCGCAGGTCGCATTGTTTAGATCGCGCAATTTGACCCGTGAGTTCATCGTGATCACATCCGGATCCACGAGCGACACGGGAACGACGATGGCGCGCTCGATCTC
>Ga0209581_1001038_pt1 | contig 37829 bp, 37 predicted proteins | sample Coa_R2_FD_187160 | JGI IMG/M metagenome (GOLD analysis project Ga0209581, IMG submission 187160) | Surface soil microbial communities from Centralia Pennsylvania, which are recovering from an underground coalmine fire - Coalmine... | ecosystem: Environmental > Terrestrial > Soil > Unclassified ...
AGGGCCGCCTTGCCGCTAACCTCAGTCGCCCTACGGGCTCCTTCGGCTAGCGGCAAAGAAAAACCAAAACCGGACAGATTATGTGCTATAAAAACCGGACATCTTCACGTGCTAACGACAAGCCAATTCAAATGCTTCCCTACACACCACGCCAAAATGACCCCAGCGGACGCTTTGACAAATAAGGTGACTATCCAACTCACGTCAAGCGACGCCCTGGAAGAATCAAGTCCCATAATCGTGGGATGTCAACTTCCTGAACACCAAAAACCATGGATGCCACAAGACTGCCGCTGCCACACAAGCAGCTTCGTGTTTGTTTCCCAAACCTCAACCTGGACCTTGAAGCGAACCGCAAGCTCCGCCTGTGGATAAAAGCGAGGGGGCTGTGGAAAAAGATTATGTTAACGGCGGATGCACCCTATAAAGATTATCAGACACACCTGTTGAAAACCTCACCTCCCTTCTGCCCGGCCCTTGCCAACTGCTAGTCACTCGCCCGGGCACTCCGTCACTTCGCTCCAATCCCATACGATTTTCCTCCTCTACTTTGCCCCCAAGTGGCTCGGGTCATGGTTTTGCGGTAAGGGAAGCCGGCGGTTATGATCAGGACGCTCTTGGCCTTGGTCTTTTCAAACGATGTCTTTGTATTCTGCGGCGGGCACGACGAAGTGGAGTTCTTTCAAGAGGGCTTGAGAGCGCCTGGTCGTTGCTTTGTTTGAGCCTCGGCTTGCATCGACCGGCCATCCCGAGTTATCAATGTCACAAGCTCGGGATGCAGACCAATCAGCCCTTCGTTGCCGACTGAATTGCGCAAGTTTACTTCGAGGCCCGGTCGGGACCATTCTTCATTGCCAGGATGAACAGCGATACGCCTCCAGGAAAGGGAGGGCCCCTGAATCCGAAGCGAAATTTCCTCCCGACCAATTTCCCAATAGAGCCTGCCGGGGCGGAGCCTTAGGCTGCATGCATCGGCTACGTCTTGAAATGACATGGGCAATGGCGAAAGTGAACGTGATATAAACGCGACCCGGGTGAAGGGTGGACGGGCGACTCTCGAAGTTGACGACGTTTAGCAGATGGCGGGTATTTTCACCGAAATTCGGCTGTTGACTTGGATAAGGCAAGCGCTTAGCATTGACCCTTGGAACTGGCTTGTCACATGTTTGGAGATCTGCAATCGCCATGACGATTTATTTCCTCCCTGCCCTTGGTTATCCCGTCCTCGTAGTCGTTAATCTTGGAGTCGTTGTCCCGCTCGCGCTCGCCTGTCTGGTGCTCATGGTAGTCATTCCGGCTGCCGCCTGGCGGGGAAAATTGAACGTTCCGCTCTACGCGCTGCTAATGTTTGCGTTGGCCTTTATCGCCTATCCAGTAGGAAGGATTGCTGGCTCACAATCCATGCACGGAACGACGCTTGGGGTTGTCATTGCCATCATCTTCTTTCTTCTTGTGGCGACGGCTGGGGGCTGCTTTTTCGGAATTCTGTTTTACCGGCAGCCGGTCGCAACCGATGAAGAGCCAACCGCAGCCGGCGAGAACATGTCTTCACCAGTCGCCGCGCTCGATAAAGACCGACGTTAAGGTACTTGAGGAGTACGCGTAACCTGCTTTCAGCCGCTTTTGACGATCAATTCGTCAGACCACACCTGCCAGCAACTGTCTGAGAAGACTGTCCGCTTCTCTATCCACATATGAACGCGCCGCTCCGGCTTTATTGAGGTCACGTCAAAAACACTTGACGCTGTGCGGGGCGTCCGTCAGACTTCTCCCATCCGCCTGTCATGAATGGAGCAGATTCTAAATCGCTGAGGAGGGTTGACCATGTTAAAGGAATTCAAGGAGTTCATCTCACGGGGAAATATGTTTGACATGGCAGTGGGCATTATTTTGGGCGCGGCTTTCGGAAAAGTGGTCACCTCACTGGTGAATGACATCCTGATGCCTCCCATTGGGAAGCTCATGGGCCAAATTGACTTTTCAAGCTTCTATATCAACCTTTCTGGAACGCATTACGCTTCGCTCGCTGACGCCAAAAAGGCCGGCGCGGCGGTCATAAGTTACGGAGTATTTCTAAACTCTGTTTTTGAGTTCCTGATCGCGGCGTTTGCGATTTTTCTGCTCATCAAGCAGGTGAACCGGTTACGAAGGCCGGCGCCCGCCCCGGCAATGCCGCCAACTAAAGAGTGCCCTTTCTGTGCTTCGACCATTCCGCTAAGGGCAATCCGATGCCCGAATTGCACGTCAGAACTTAAAGCGGCGTGATAGATTATGTTTCGGAGTGCAAGCGAAACACACGGAGGCCCGTCGAGCACTTTGTGCAGGGTGGCACAGTGCACTCTGCAATGGCCAGATTAGTCTTGGCAGGCCAATTACCGCGAAGTGTAATCAAAGCCGGAAGGATCAAGGCCTGGAAGGACGGAGCGGTGTAAGGCGTTGCAGCGCGTCGGGAGTTCGTCCCGGGATCGGCGGCAATCCGATTGCCGATTTCGCGAGAGATCGTTCCCGCGACTTCCGTCTGCGGAGCGGTGATGCTGCCTGACGCCCAGTTGTAAATGTCGGCCCGGAGATGCGCCTGGTCTTTCACCCGAATGAGCAGCACAGTGATGCGGTAGCCGTCGTCCAGTCGCCGTATGCTCCCTTCAACGATGAAGTCCACTTTCAGCTCGCGCCCGATTTCCGTGATCGGCTTTTGTGTGCCCCGATACAACTTCGACGACGTGTGACTGATGACGTCCACTTTAGAGGCCTTCCACGGCCCTAACTGGGAGATAATTGCATGGCTCAGTCCGTCAGCAATGCGCTCCTGCCGCATGTTCCCGGCCAGATTCTCGAAGGGTAGGGCTGCCAGCATGGGCCTCGGATTTTCGACACTTTCGAAAATCCCAAGGCGCTTTCCACCTAAATACCGCCCTGATGCATGGCACCCACGGGAAGCACACCGGCTATGGTCCGTTGCCCGTGCCACAGGTAACGGCGTGTGGGCCGCGGTTCGCCCACCCCGCTTGGGATTGCTGTCTTGGCTTGATGTATCAAGGAGACATTAAGAGCTTCGGGGCCGGCATTCAGATTGCCCGGCAGCCCCTCCCTCATTTCCCGATTTCCCGCAAATGGGGAGCTTCGGGCGAACTCAGTCCAGCCAACTCTTCGACGTGGGTGGCAAAACGGTAACCCTGCCGAGGCACAGCCTCGATAAATTCCCGGCCGATGTTTTTCCTCCCAACAGGCGCCGCAAAACTCAGGTGTTGTGATTGGGGTTATTTTCTTCTACGATGGTATCAAGCTAAATCGGAGCCATCAGTTCAGCTTTGGTCATTGAAGAACCATGATGGGTCACGAGGCCGACCAGAGTGCCGAATACTTTTCCCCGAAGGGGGATCCTTTGCGGGTTGCGCGGCAATCGCCTTTCATGGATTTCCAGCCTGGACGGATCGAATTCAAATGCCCTGCTTTCCATGTCCATGCGCTGTCCAGGGAAATATTAATAAATATTCAAGAACAACTTAAGGAAACTCTTCAGTCCCACGGCACACGAATAGCCTGTGTACGTTTGAGCTGGATGATGTAAAAAGCTCGGCTCTGTGCGATTATTTTACCAGTTCCCTGCGGGCATAGTATCAAAAACCTGATTCTGAAGGAGCGAAGAAAATGGAACTGTGGAAACCTGATCCTACCTTCTATCCATCGCCCCGGATGGCGATGGAGGCACCACCGGAGAAACTCACGTACGTTGCATTGCTGAATCCTGCTCATAAGGGGAAGCACGACGCGATGGGTGTCATCGATGTAGACCCGTCATCAGCGAAATATGGGAACGTGGTCGGCATGCTTGACATGCCGAATGAAGGCGATGAGTTGCACCATTTCGGATGGAACGCATGCAGTTCCTGCCTTTCACCCTACGCTCCCCACGCGCACATGGAGCGCAGGTATCTGATTGTCCCGGGGATCCGCTCCTCCCGCATTCACATCATCGACACGAAGCCGGACCCGCGAAAGCCGAAGATCGTCAAGACCATCGAGCCGGAGGAACTCGCAAAGCGGACCGGATATTCCCGGCCCCACACCGTCCACTGCGGCCCTGATGGAATATACGTGAGCGCGCTCGGTTCGCCCAGCGGCGAGGGCCCGGGAGGAATCTTCATGATGGATCCCGAGACCTTTGAGGTGCTCGGAAAGTGGGAATTGGATCGTGGCCCGCAATACCTCTCTTATGATTTCTGGTGGCACCTGGGCTACGACACCATGATCACGAGCGAATGGGGAACGCCCAACTCGGTCGAAAACGGTCTTGTCCCTGAAATCCTCATGAAAAGCGGCTATGGCCACGCGCTTCACATCTGGGACCTGCGCCGAAGGCGCCATCTCCAAAAACTGGATATAGGCTCGGAGCACCAATTTGCCCTGGAGCTGCGGCCTGCGCATGATCCGACACGCGCCTACGGCTTCATGGGTGTCGTGATCTCACTCAAGGACCTTTCCTCTTCCATCTGGCTATGGCAGCGCGCACAGGGTAAGAACGGCAACTGGAGTATCAGCAAGGTGATCGACATTCCAGCGGAGCCCGCCGATCCGGCACAATTGCCACCCTTGCTCAAAGATTTTAAGGCTGTGCCGCCCCTGGTGACAGACATCGACCTCTCCCTTGATGATCGCTTCCTTTACGTTTCCTGCTGGGGTACGGGAGAGTTCATCCAATACGACGTAAGCGATCCTCTCAACCCGAAAAAGACGGGTTCTCTGCACCTTGGCGGGATCGTGAGGCGGGCGGCCCACCCGAAGAAGCCAAATCAACCGCTCAACGGCGGCCCGCAGATGGTGGAAATCAGCCGTGACGGGCGGCGGGTCTATTTTACGAATTCTCTTTACGCGTCCTGGGATGAGCAGTTCTATCCCGATGGAATCCATAGTTGGATGGTCAAAGTTGACGCCGGGCCGGAAGGTGGGATGGCGCTCGATGAAAATTTCTTTGTGGAGTTCGACGAACTGCGCAGCCACCAGGTCCGTCTGGAAGGCGGTGACGCTTCCTCGGACTCCTATTGCTATCCTTCATGAACCAAAACGAACTGTGGCCGGTCCTCGCATTGGTGTTACTTGGCGCTTATCACGGAATCAACCCGGGCATGGGATGGCTGTTCGCGGTTGCACTGGGCATGCAGGAAAAGAGCGGCCGCGCGGTCTGGAGGTCGCTGGTGCCGATCGGCGCGGGACATGCGCTGGCAATCGGGGCCGTCGTTTTCCTGGCATCTCTCGCAGGATTGGCCTTGCCATTAAGCAGTCTGAAGATCGCCGTTGCAGCCATTCTCTTCGTGATGGGGATCTACCGCCTGATAGGGCATCGACACCCGCGTTTTGGCGGAATGCAGGTGGGATTTCGAGACCTTACGATCTGGTCGTTTCTGATGGCTTCCGCCCACGGAGCAGGTCTGATGGTGCTGCCAGTCCTGATGGAGATGCCTGCAGCCTCGCATACGGGCAGTGGTCACGCTGTGGGGCATCACGCGCACGGTGCTATTGCAGGATCGGCAGCCGGTAATTTGCTGGCGGTTGCCGTTCACACGGCCGGCTACCTCGCGGTGACGGGGCTGGTTGCATGGATTGTTTACGCAAGGCTGGGTCTGGCTCTCTTGCGCGAGGCATGGGTGAACCTGGACATGATCTGGAGCATGGCTCTGGTCTTAACAGGGTGCTTCGTGCTTTTCCTGTAAGTTGTTGCTGCTGGAGGGGCTGAAAATGCGAGAGGAAGAGACACCTCGATATGTCTTGAACATCAACTTAAAGGGAATTCAGGGAGGGAATGAAAATAGCAAAGTTTTTGATTGAGGTCCCACATTCGCCCGAAGTGTGTGCCTGTGCGCGCGTAGTGCAGATTTTTCTCAAAACCGGTTAGCACTTTCTGACCCATGCAAACTGGGGATGCATGGACGGCGAACACAAGGCATGGATCATCGCTGACGTGAAGTACAAGGAAGAAGCATGCTCGAGCGCGCCGCCTGCCTTCCGCTCCGAGGCAAAGATCGTGAAGCTTAACGAGTTCACGATGGAAGAAATTGATGACATCCTGAGCAGTCACCAGAAGCTCGACGCCGCGTAGCCACAGTTCCGGAGACCCACCTGCGCAAACTCGTCCACAAGTCGGGGCGGGCCTTGTGTTCAAAAAACATTGCGCGTAGGGACAAAGTGAGGGAAGATGGGTTCGGCCTGGCCAGGTAGGAGATATGTCGGGCTTCATACTCGTCCAGTCAGAGTCATAACCAAGGGCACGGGGTAATCAAAGGGGTCCTTATCCTTCGGCAAGCTTCGCAGGCCTAGGGTGTTGGGGTGTAGCAGAAGCATGATCTCAATGAACCGCAACCTGCGTCGGAATGGAATTCCGCACGGCCATTCCCTTCCCTCGACATTTTATTTGACCCTCGTGTCCGTCCCCATGGACTCCATAACTCAACCCAATCGTCGAGGAGGAATGCATGAATTCAGAAGTGGTTGGAAAGCTGCGGCAGAGATTTCGCGGAGAAATCATCTCGCCATCTGATTCTGGTTATGACGCTGCGCGCAAAGTTTACAACGCCATGATCGAGAAGCGCCCGGCAATAATCGCCCGCTGCACGGACGTTGCCGACGTGATGGCGGCCGTTGAGTTCGCCCGCGAAAACAATCTGCTGACGGCCATCCGTAGTGGAGCCCACAACGTCGGAGGCCTTGGCAGTTGCGACGGCGGTCTGGTGATCGACATGTCGCGCATGAAAGGCATCCACGTTGATCCGAAAGCAAAGACCGTTCGCGTGGAGGGTGGCTGCGTCTGGGGTGACGTTGATCACGCAACACACGCATTCGGAATGGCTGTACCGAGCGGAACGGTCTCAACGACAGGAGTGGGAGGATTAACCCTTGGTGGTGGCCTGGGCCACCTGTCGCGACCTTACGGCCTAACGATCGATAACCTCCTGGAAGCCAGCGTTGTGCTCGCTGACGGCAGCTTTGTTCGTGCCAGTGCTGATGAAAATCCCGACCTGTTCTGGGCCCTTCGCGGTGGCGGCGGCAACTTCGGTGTTGTAACTTCCTTCCTGTTCAGAATGCACCCTGCGAAAATCGTGATTTCTGGAGTGACGTTCTGGCCGCTTGAACAGACGCCGCAGGTAATGACGACCTACCGCGAATTTATTGCTCAGGCGCCTGAAAACATCAGTGGTTTCCTCGCCTTTCTGACCGTGCCGCCGGTGCCAATTTTCCCGGCAGAACTTCACGGGAAGAAGGTCTGCGGTATTGTGTGGTGCTCACTGGCAACAGAAGAGGAGATGAATAAAGCTACAAAACCAATGCGGTCGGTTGGCAATCCATTGCTTGACCATACGGGCCCAATGCCATTCCCCACCCTCCAGAGCCTCTTCGACCCTCTGCTTGTTCCCGGGCTTCAACACTACTGGCGTGGCGACTTTCTAAAGAACATCGCTGATGAGTCAATCCCCAAACACCTCGAGCACGCCGCAAACATGCCCACGCCGCTTTCCACGGTTCATCTCTATCCCATCAATGGCGCAGTGCACCGGGTAGGCAAAGGCGATACCGCATTCAGCCATCGCGACGTCCTGCTGGCGGAAGTTATTGTGGGCCTCGATCCTGACCCGGCCAACAAGGAGAAGATTACTCAATGGTGCAAGGACTACTTTGACGCCTTGCATCCCTACGCAACAGGAAGCACCTATGTGAATTTCATGATGGAGGAAGGTGCGGCACGCGCGAAAGCTGCATTCGGGGAAAACTACGCGCGGCTGACGCAGATCAAGAAGAAGTATGATCCGACCAACTTCTTCCGTGTAAACCAGAACATTCCACCGGCAGCGTAGAAGCGGTCCAGAAAAAGCTGCGAGTCATCGGGGCTCTTCGGCACAATGAAATCGCAGGGCATACGCATCGTTACCGCGTGTGCCCCGCAGTCATCAACTTAGCCTGGCAATTCGATCAGAAACTTCCTGCGCGAAGCGGTCGATAAAACCCTGGATATATCTTCCGGGGTCGAGTTTGCCATCGTGGATAAGCGGCGTCAGGTCGATGCCGAAAATCACCGACTGCGCGACGTCGGTTGCGTGAGACGCAAAGTAAGTCGCGTTCGCCCTGCGCCTCCCCGCGGTCGCCAGATCGTAGCGCTTGCCGCCGCAAATCTGCGAATCAAATACACCCACCAGCGACATCGCAAGATTTTCGTGCGCGGTCACATCAAAGAAAACCTTGTCGCCGTCGTTCAGCCAATCAAGCCCGCGCCACACTTCGCAGCCATAGAGCTTTTCGGGGCGGTCAGCCGCCGGCAGACCGCGGATCGCATGAATCACCCGCAGCGCAACGCCAACATGGGTGTCATGCTTGTCTGCGAGGTTGTGCGTGTAAATAACCTTCGCTTTCGCCGCCCTCAATAGTTGGTCGAGGTCACTGACCACATCAGTATTGTTCTTGTCCTTTACCGCGCCGCTGGTGTAATCAAGGAAGACTTGCGCAGCATACTCGCCAACGTAAGCCGCCTTGCGCTGCTCGATACGGCGGATTTTCTGCATATCTTCATCTGTGTAATTCGCGTACAGATCGTCGCGCGGGCTGCCGGCGCCGTTGGTCACCGTCACGCCCGTGAAGTGCATATCCGGTTTGCCGAAGCATTCGAGTATGCCGTGATAGGCCATGATCTCAAGATCATCCTGGTGAGCTCCGATCCCCATGTGAGTTGTGCGTGCCAGCGCCTGGTCCACCGGGCTGCCGTCCGGCACGTAAACTTCAGATGCGGAATTATGGAATCTCATTGGCTCCTCCTGGGTTCAACGAATAGCAGGCAGACTGGCTGCTGCAACAGCCTGACCAACTCGACGGGTGGTTTCATCGGGAAGATGCAACTTCACTATTTCCGACAGGTCCGGAAACTCAACACGCAAAACTTCCTCCGCCTTGTCGAGGGCAATGGTACCGCCCTCACCCGACGTGACGCGACCGAGAATCAACACGTGTTTCAGTTCGTAAAAGTCCGCATAGTGGGCGATTCCGTAACCGATGTAAACTCCGATGGTCTCGAAAATCTTTCGCGCACGATCATCGCCGCGGCTGAGCAGTTCCTGAACAGATTTCAACTGGTCCGCCGGGCCGAGCTTGTCATCAAGCTGTATCCCCGCCACGGGTGCAAGTCGAAACACCGCCTGTTGCGAGAAATACTGAGCTCCCACGCCGCCGTCGCCTGACCATTCGTCCACGGGTGCATCGGGATCGTAATCCACCGGGACAAAAGCCAACTCGTCAAGCCACGTCGTGATCTCTCCCGACGGAGTCACGTAACCACCTGCCTGGCTCGATCCCAGCGCGATGCCGAGCACAGCGTTGTCATTGAGAGACATGGATCCGGCCAGAGCCGTCACTTCGCCATCATTCACCACGACAAACGGAATGCCGCCCCACGCCTGCTGCAAGTCGAGAAACAGGCGCGTGGTCTTCGCTTCGAAAACGTCTTTAGGAATGCCGCGAAACAGCGAGGCCACGCGCGGACGATTGTTGATGTAAACACCGGCAGCGCTCCCGCCGATGGCGTCTACGCGCGGCATGTGGCTGGCTGCGGACTTCAATCCAGCCATGATTTCGTTAAAGTGGTAGCTTGGGTCCGTGGCGTTCCGCGGGTCCCATACGATCTCCTCGCTGAACACGGTATTCCCGTCGATCACTGCCGCCACTTTGCGGTCCGTCGCTCCGAGATCGAAGCCGATTCGGCAGCCGTCGAGGTGCCGCCCAAGACGCATGGTTCCTTCCTGCGGTTCGGGCACGTTATCAGGCGAAGTGATCTCCACTGTGAATGGCATCTCATACACACCGCCCATAAATTCGAAGTCGAACGCCCTCGCGCCGCTTGGCGAATACACCTGCCGCAAGTGCTCACCGACACTCTTCGGCCCCCCGACGATCACGCGCCACCCGCCTCGCTGCCACAACAGCATCTTCAGCGTGCGTTCTGCGTAGCGCAGGTTCAATGCGGCTGCCGAATGCGATTCATCCAACACCTGCGTACGATAAACCGAAATCGAGCCCTCGCCGCGCTCGAGACCAATCACGAGCGGCACGGCTTTGCCCGACTCTTTCACCAACTTCAGAAACGCACGGTCCGCAAGCACGGCCGGTGCAAACTTCGGGTGCAGCACGGGCACGATGCGCGCGGGCGCGAGTTCATGAAGTTTGACCATCCTCGAATTCCTTTCCGGATCGTGGTGCTTATTGGATCATGCTGTGGTGCAGAAAACTCTACATCATAAGAGCATGTACGACCAGCGTCAAGGATGAACGACCCTTCACGCTCCATTTACGACAAGTCATGGACAGCGACACTTCCGCCGCCGACCTGTCGCCGCGGGCCAGCGTAATTGTAAGGTAAGATAAATCCATGGCAACACAGGCCGAGGGGCGGATTCCGCAACTGCACCGCGGGATTCTTCTGGAATACTTCACGATCGGTTGGAACATTATTGAAGGTGTTGTCGCAGTAGGTAGCGGTGTCGTGAGCGGAAGCATTGCTCTGATCGGCTTCGGCGTTGACTCTTTCATTGAAACATCATCGGGCGGCATCTTGCTTTGGCGCTTGCGCGCCGAGCGTCGCGGGCGTAACGCGCAGCACGCCGAGCGCCGCGCTTTGAAGATGGTCGGCGTCAGCTTTCTACTCCTGGCCGCGTATGTCACCTTTGACGCGGTCAAATCTCTGGTCAGCGGGGACGCTCCGGAACGGAGCCCGGCGGGAATCGCCATCGCAGCGCTGTCACTGATCGTGATGCCATGGCTTGCTCACGCAAAGCGAAAAACCGCCGGAAACCTCGGCAGCGCAGCGTTGCGTGCCGATTCGCGTCAGACATCGATTTGCGCATATATCTCCGCCATCTTACTCGGCGGCCTGCTCGTGAATGCCCTGCTCGGCTGGTGGTGGGCCGACCCGGTCGCCGCCCTGGGGATGATCCCAACCATTGTGAATGAGGGCCGAGAAGCCCTTCAGGGCCGCCCCTGCTCCGATTCCCGCTGATTTTTGGTTCCAACCTGCCCCTCCCCTGTCGGGTTAAGAACGAATGCGGGGATCCTTCACTCCGTTCAGGATGACGGAGGCGGACCGCCGAGGGACACACCGCCGCCAGGAAAGTTGCCCAACCGCTCATATTCGGGCGCGTTATAGTAGGATGAAAAGTCAGGCAAATTGACCTGATGTGTCATTTGGAGAGAATTTGGCGGAGGTCTGAGATATTGGATGAGCCTGGACAGTTCGCGAAGCGCGCGGGTCCCGCGGTGATTCGTATGGCGGGGGCGGTTGCGGGGACGGCTGGCATTACGTTCCTCTGTTTTCGGCTGATCCAGGTAAACGCTACGACGGCAGGTTTTTGTTATCTTATCGAAGTCCTGATTATTGCGACGGCTTGGGGTCTTGCCGAGGCCGTCCTCACCTCGCTTGTTGCAACGCTCTGCTTCAACTATTTCTTTTTCCCGCCGGTCGGGACCCTCACGATCTCCGACCCTCATAACTGGGTGGCCTTATTTTCGTTTCTTGTGACCTCACTGATCGCGGGGCAGCTTTCGGCGCACGCCCGGCAGCAGACTCGCGAGGCAATCGATCGACAGAAGGAACTGGAAAGGCTATACGCTCTCAGCCGGGCCATTTTGCAGAGCAGCCCGGAGCACGCTCCCGCCAGACAGATCGTCGGGCAGATCGTCAAGGCATTCCAACTCCCAGGAGTCGCCCTCGCAGACCACTCTTGCGGAGAGATTTGCGTCGCGGGGACAGGACATCTGGGTGATCTTGAACGGGTCCTTCGCACAGGACCGGACAACTTCATTCCAGCAGACCCGGGAACGCCGATTATCGTCAGCCCTGTTCGATTGGGCGACGAGGAAATCGGGACCCTGGCCTTATACAGGTCCCACCTTTCGGAGGCTGCGTTACAGTCGATTTCAAACCTGGTAGCCATCGGGCTCGACCGCGCCAGAGCACAGCATACAATGGCGCGGGCGGAAGCTGCGCGGCAGAGCCACGAACTCAAATCCACTTTGATGGATGCTCTGGCCCATGAGTTCAAGACCCCTCTGACATCGATCAAGGCCGCCGCCACGGCGCTACTGGCCCAAACCGGGCCCAAGGCCCCCGCGGACCGCGAGTTGCTCGCCATCATTGACGATGAGGCAGGGCATCTATCGCGCCTCGTGACCGAGGCCATCCAGATGGCACGCATCGAAGGCGGCAAGCTGCAATTGAATAAAGGGCTGTTTGGCCCGGCCACTTTGATTTCTGCGGCGCTTCACGACATGAAACACCGCACAGATGGACGGCGAGTGCAGGTGAACGTTCCGGACGATCTGCCTCCGGTGTTTGTGGACGCCGGCCTGATTCAGCTTTCCCTGCGGCAGATCATCGATAACGCGCTCAAGTTCTCTTACCCTGCAGGCGCGCTGGTAATTACGGCCTGTGCCAAGGAGGGCCGTCTGAAGATCGCCATTGCAGATGAAGGCCCGGGCATTCCCGAGCGCGACATTAGCAAAGTATTCGAAAAGTTTTACCGCTGCCCCGGCCATGACCGCGTGGCAGGAACCGGAATTGGCCTGACGGTGGCCCGCGACATCCTTCGCGCCCACGGGGGCGACATCATGGTGCAAAATATCCCTGGGAAAGGCTGCGAATTTTCGCTGACCCTCGCTGTCGCGCCGCCAGACGAGGATCCTGTATGAGCGCAGGGCGCATCCTCATTGTGGATGACGATCCCCATATCCGGCGCGTAATGCGAACTACGCTCATCGCCAGTGGGTATGAAGTATCCGACTCGCGTACGGCGGAAGAAGCGCTGGACAGGGTCCGCGCTGAGGTCTTCGACGTTGTCCTGCTGGACATGAATCTGCCCGGTATGGGAGGTCTTGAGGCTTGCCGTCTGGTGCGGGATATGCGCGCTCCGACCGACCTGGCTATCATCGTGCTCACAGTGCGTGACACTGAAAAAGATAAGGTTGAAGCATTGGACGCAGGTGCTGATGATTATGTCACTAAGCCCTTTGGCACGCCGGAATTACTGGCGCGGATTCGCGCGGCGCTCCGCCGAATTCCTCTGGCTTCCCCTGGCGCTCCACAGTCCATCCAATTGGGGGAAGGGCTGACGATCGATTTCCAATCCCATCAGGTGCGCGGATGCGGCCGCGAAGTCCGACTGACCCCAAAAGAGTGCCAGCTTCTTCATTACCTTGTGGCCCGTCCCAACCAGACAATCTCCCATCGCGAACTGTTGCAGGCGGTGTGGGGAGCGGATTACGGCGAAGAACTGGAATACCTCCGCGTGTTTGTGAATCAACTCCGCAAAAAAATCGAAGCAAATCCTTCCCGGCCGAAATACCTCCTGACGGACCCGTGGATAGGCTACCGCTTCCGGACCACAGAATAACTGTTTCACGAAATCTTTAGCCAGCCTTTATGACTTCCTTATGCGGACTGCCCTATTTTGAAATTGGGTAGCACAATGATGTGGCCCACTGAAGGAATGGAAAACCAGCGCCCGGGGCAGGCCGTGGATGCGCCTGGGACGGAAACGGCCGCCGCTGAAATCCATGTGATCTTCACGACGCCAGAAGCGACTCGGGCCGCCCTCCAGGCTGCGGGCACTGTGGCGCAATGCTTCAAGGCCAGAATCCATTTCCTTGTCCCTCAAGTCGTCCCTATGGGATTTCCTTTGACAAGACCGCCAGTGTCGGTTGCCTTTGCAGAACAGCGCGCGCTTGGCCTCGTGTATGACTGTTGCATCACAGCCGCAACCAGCATCCAGATCGTGCTGTGCGGAAATCGGGGGCAGTGTCTCGAAAAGATGCTCCGACCAAATTCACTGGTGATTATCGGCAGCAGGAAGCAGTGGTGGCGAGCCACGGAACAAAGACTCGCCCGGCAACTTCGCTCCCGCGGCCACAGTGTAATTCACGTCCTTGAATAATGGGGAGGAGATTGCCGAGTCCGTTGAAGCAGCTTTGCTAAAGTTCACAACGCCAGACCCGGACAGCAACTATGTTGAAAGAAACCACCGAGAAATCCAGCATGGCCGTAAGCACCCCAGGGCCGCGCGTAGTGGTGGCCACAACTGCCATGCTGGCCTTTATCTCCTTCTGGCAGGCCGCAGCCGTCGTGCTAAACGACATGGGGTCATCGGCCTTTTATGCCGGCGCCATTGCGGAACATTTTATTGGCAAGTCCGCCCCGTGGTTTGTCCTGGCGATTATGTGCCTGGCATACGCAGTGCGCGCGGTGTACATCGAGAGTTGCAGCATGTTCGTACGCGGTGGTGTATATCGCGTAGTAAAAGAGGCTATGGGCTCGACGCTGGCCAAGTTCTCTGTTTCGGCGCTGATGTTTGACTACGTTCTTACCGGGCCCGTCAGCGGCGTTTCCGCAGGTCTGTATCTTGCCGGTTTATTGAACGAGATTCTGCAGCACTTCAAGGCGGGGTTCGCTCTGCCCATGAACCCCACCGCTGCGGTCTTTGCCATATTTGTCACGCTCTACTTCTGGTGGCAAAACATCAAGGGCGTTCCCGAATCCAGTGAAAAGGCGCTGCGCATTATGTACGTGACCACCGTAATGGTGGTCGTCATGATTGTCTGGTGCGGCTACACGCTTGCCGTGCGCGGATTTCACCTTCCCCCGCTGCCAACACTTTCCACCATCGTTTACTCGCATGACGCGCTGGGGTGGCTGAAGCACACGAGCTGGCCTTCCACGATCGGGCTGGCGGGCATTCTGATCGGGCTTGGCCACTCCGTCCTTGCGATGAGCGGCGAAGAGACTATGGCGCAGGTGTACAGGGAAATTGAACATCCCAAACTGCGAAACCTTGAAAGAGCGGGCTTCGTGATTTTCGTTTACAGCCTGGTTTTCACAGTGGGCGTGGCTTTCTTTGCGGTCATGATTATTCCGGATGCCGTCCGCAGCAACTACTTCGATAATCTGATCGGCGGCCTGGCTATGTATCTTGTGGGGCCGATATCTTTGCGGCTGGCATTCCGCACGTTTGTGGTTGTGGTGGGAGTTCTGATGCTTGCCGGCGCCGTGAACACTGCAATCGTTGGCTCAAACGGCGTGCTGAACCGCATTTCCGAGGACGGCATCCTCCCACAATGGTTTCGATACCCGCATCGGCGCTTCGGAACTTCATACCGCGTTCTGAATCTGGTTGTCGGGCTACAGTTGCTGACGATTATTCTTAGCCAGGGGAACATTTTCGTCCTGGGTGAAGCTTACGCTTTTGGCGTGATGTGGAGCTTCGCCATGAAAGGTCTGGCGGTCCTAGTGCTCCGGTACAAACAGCCGGGCGAGCGGGAATTCCGAGTTCCACTCAACTTCAAAATCGGAAAATGGGAAGTTCCGCTGGGGCTCGGCCTTATCACGCTGGCCCTGTTCGCGCTCTGCCTTGTGAATCTCTTTACTAAGCCGGTGGCCACTATTTCCGGCGTCATTTTCACCGTCGTACTTTTTTGTGCGTTCAGCGCTTCTGAAAGGGCCACGAAAAGGGAGCACAGCGCACATGCGGAGCTTGACCAGTTCAATCTTCAACCCGGATTCGAGCTTACTCCGGAAACCGTGGGCGTCCGCCCCGGCAACCTGCTCGTCATGGTCCGCGATTACAACGCGCTTTACCATCTTTCCGCCATACTAGACCGTGCCAACACGCGGCAAAAGGACATTGTAGTTCTTCACCTCCGCCTCCTCACTCGTGCCGATTCCGGCGAGCACGGACTCCGGGCCGAACAACTTTTCAGCTTCAAAGAGCAGGAGCTGTTCACGCGCGCCCTCGCCATCGCCGAGAAAAAGGGCAAGACAATCCACTTGGCGGTGGCCGCCGCGGCTGAGAAGTGGGACGGGATCCTGCGCGCTGCAAGGAGCCTGCAATCGTCGACGATCATCCTGGGACGTTCCCCTTCGCGGTCAGTGGCAGAAGAAGCCCGCCTGGCAGGGCTCGCCTGGGAACGCCTACCTGACCCGAAACCTCAACTCACGCTCGAGATCTACCTTCCCAGTGGACAATACTCCGTGTTTTATCTAGGTCCCCATGCTCCGCAGCTCACCCCTGCTGAAATCGGCCGTTTGCATGACGCTTGGCTCGAGCTCAGTGCTTGCGTCGCTCCGCTCGAACTCCATCATCACGATGTCGTGCACTTCGCGCTCGACGAGCTTCTAAGCCAGATCGAGGGCGGATCCCGCGAACAATTGATCGCACGCCTGCAGAAGCACCTCGAGCAGATCGGCCGCACCCGTAAGAAATCATGCTGAGCACCACATTCGAGGTGGCACGGTTTACGGACCGCCCTGTCTTCCGTATTCATCCGTCGTGCCGACCGTCCGTTCAACCGTGTGCGGACGGCACAAACAAAGTGGCGACTCGAACTTCACGGTTTTCACATTTTTGAGGGCAGCGAACTACGTAGAAGGACGGACGGTACAACAACAGGAGATCACGAAGCGGCAATTTGGAATCTAACCGCTCAGATTCCACAGAACTACATGCAGAAAGGAAGGCCTGCACACAAAAAACGCGGCAGGCTAATCAGACATAAAAATGTGTAATCTTGCGGGCGACAGCGGGTGAAAAGCCTTACTTTCCCTTTTCTGAAACGACAACCGGCTCCGGACGTCCAGCAAATTACTTCGCATTTATGCACGTCTTGTTAAATAGTTCCGAAGTTATTTACTCGTCGGCTACTTGTCTGGCATCAGAGGTCCCCCTAAAATTCTTTTTAGCTGGCATAGGAGTCGGGTCCGGCAGCGGCGAAGGCCCCGTTCGCTGTTGCAATGGGGGAGGGGGAAAATGGGAGAGCAAGGAGAAGGACGAAACTCAAATCCACAACAGGCCAAGACGCAGAGCGGCAAAGGAACTAGCCGCCGTTTACCAGACGAGCCAAATTCCTGGGGGTTCGGTAATTCTGGTGCTTTCGGATACAGACCTGCAACGCCGACAAGCGCCGTCTTCAGTTCTTCGCCGATGATCCCCGCCATTCTTCTGATGGTGGTATTTCTGACGCTTCTCAGTTCGCCGACTACGCGAGGCTGGATGGTTGCTGCCAGCGAAATTCCCAGCGTAGCCTGGACCTCTGTTATAGGTGGAACGAAGAAATTGCCCGCACCCGATGCAAGCACGATCGTTTGGGTGAAAAGGCAATCCGGCCTCTACTATTGCAGAGGCGATGTCCTTTTTGGCAGGCACCCTGGCAGCCTGATGCGTCAGGACAAAGCGCTTACGCTCGGATATCGTCCTGCGAATGATGAGTATTGCCGTGATGCCAGCCGCTCGGCCCCGGCCCGGCAGGGATCGTCCGTTGTCCGTTTCCTCGGCATAAATTAGGCAGCGGGAAACGCCCAACTCAGCATCTCAATCCATCATGATGCCATCCATAGGTGTGCTTCAGGACAGCCTTCGCTGTATCGATTGATTCCGCCCGTAAATTCGGGTACGATCAAGCCCATCGGGGTAATTCCACATATTCACGAATAGCATGGAGGGGGCTATGAAAACGAGGGCGACTCTATCGGCGATTTTTTGTCTCGCGATGGTTCCTTCGATGGGCCGCGCGGACTTCAAATATACCCGGACTTCGCAAATCACGGGCGGGGCCATGGCGGGCATGGTTCACGTCATGGGCGTTTTCAGCAAGCAGATGCGCGAGCCTGCCGAAAGTACAACGTATGTTAAAGGAGATTTTCTGCGCACGGATGAAAGCGACGGCACCTATCAGATCATCGACGTGAACGGCAAGCGCATCATAAAGGTGGACCCGAAAAAGCGCGCCTACAGCGTGGTCACGTTCGAGCAGATGCGCGAAATGATGGAGAAAATGCAGGCAAAGTGGAATGAAGAGGTGCAGAAGCAGCAGAAGGAAAAAGGCAGCGAAGTCACCATCACGCCGAAGGTCGAGGTGACGCCGAGCGATCAGACGCAATCGCTACTCGGCCAGACGGCGCACGAAGTGAAGATGAAAGTCACCTTCGAAGCGCAGCAACAGAACGCACAACGGGGACCGCAATCAGGGGGGTTCGGGATCTCGGTCGATTCCTGGGTGGCGCCATCGGTGCAGGGGTACGAAGAGGTGAGCAACCTCTATAAGAAGATGGCAACCGAGATCAGTTGGAATCCGATGGTAAACATTGCCGGCGACCCGAGGATGCGGCAGTCGATGGTTGAACTTTACAAATCAGGGAAGATACCGCAGGGGCTGCCACTTCTCCAGGTGATCAACATGGAAGTCGAGGCTCAAGGCGGCTCTCAGGCAAGCTCTGAGTCGAGCCAGCAGAACCGGCCCGCTGGATCATCAGATGAGCCGACCACGGCCGGTGATGTAGCGGCTAAAGCCATCGGAGGCATGTTCGGTGGGTTTGGGCACTTCGGCCGCAAGAAAAAGAATACCGAGAACACCCAGACGGCAAGCAGTGCAAATTCGGCGGCAGGGCCGTCCTCCACATCGCTGATGGAGATTACCAGCCGCGTGACGTCCTATTCAACGGATCCGGTCGATAGCTCACTTTTCGAGATTCCCGCGGGATATACGCAGGTGCCGTCCAACCTGGAACGGGACTTCCAACGCGGACAGTAACCACAAGGGCGGCGGGGCAGACGAGGGTGCAGGCAGGGACGGTTCGCAACCCGTCCTGACCTCGCGCATGTGTCGAATTACGGATTCAAGACCATAGGTTTCAGGTTGCGAATTTTGGCCTCGACAATCTGAAACTTTGAAATTTCAGATTTCAAACAAGCCCCGGCGGAACTCAGAGCCTACGGGTGATAGCAGCAAGGCGGACGCATATTGGCAAATTCGAGACACCGCCTCAGCCGCGTTCCATTTTGCGGATTTTGAGGTAGAGCCCGGAAATAGCAATCACGATTGCGATCAGTGAAATGGCCAGTCCCTTCCTGCGGTAATCGCGCTCGCGCAGAGCGGCGACACCGGCTTCGTAGGCTTTATGGGAAGTCTCAACTCCCTGGTCTGTGATCTTCAGGACGTCCGTCGCATTGAAGCTGTGGACGGCCACACGCGCTTTGATCAGGTCGCTGTGGGCGCTGGCCAGATCGACGCGCGCGGCTGACACTTCCATGCCGGACTTCTCCGCCTTGTTAAGCACCTGATCGGCGTCGTGGTAAGTGGACTTCAGCCTGTCCAAGCCTCCTGCAATCGCTTCCGCCGTTTTGTATCCATTGTCACCCGCCACGTGACAGGTGACGCAGATGGCCTTTGGACTCGTTCCCACCCAGGTGTCTTCCGGTTTGACAATTTCATGGTTCGAGTGGCACTGCACACAGCCAGGCAGGCCCATCTTCGCAAAGGCGGGCCCGTGGGGACTTTTTTCAAACAGCTGCTGGTTCATCACGTGGCACGTGCCACAGACATTGGCGACAGAACTCACTCCAGGCGGGGTAGCCCCGTGATTCCCGTGGCAGGTCGAACACGTTGGTGCGGAAGTGTCGCCCGAGGCCATCGCCGCCGCGTGGACGCTCTTCTTGTAAAGCTCGTATTGGTTGGTCGGGATCTTGTAACCCTTCATGTAGTTTGAGTCGGCGTGGCAACGCGCGCAGGTCTCCGCCACGTGAGTGGGATACACGGGAGAACGCGGGTCGGAGGGCGGACGGATGTCATGTACGCTGTGGCAGTCCACGCAGACGGCGACCTTGGTATCGCCCTGCTTCAGCCGCTTGCCGTGCACGCTCGTAAGATATTCGCTCACTTGGTCGGTGCGAAGACTGGGATTGAACTTCCGCATGTAGTTCGGGTCAGAATGGCAGCGGCCGCAAAATTCTGGCACCTGCGCTTTGGTGGGCTTGCCGCGAAAGCCTTTGGCCGGGCTCATCGCGTTCATGGAATCGTCGTTGGGGTCGCCGCCATGACAGTTCGCACAACTGAGACCAGCCTCATGATGGACGTCGCTGGAAAAAAGCTTGGCCGGCTGGCCGTATTGGCCGGGTAGCTGCGAATGGCAGGCGACGCAGGAATCTTTTGGGGCCGCCTGCACTGCAGCCAGCTTGAGGCTTGAGCCCAGCAGTATCAAAGCCGCACTGAAGGAGCACTTTCTGATCCAGGAGTACGTGATGGAGCGTCTCTTCATATTCTGTATCGCAAGGGCCATCTGCACCGTAAAGCTGTGCTCGCTGACTCTATTTACTTGAATCTTTGCAGCGATCACAGGTCGCCGCTACAGCTAGAAAATTGCCAAGCCGGACATGACGATGATATATCCCAGCGCGAAGATACCCAGCCCGGTGAAGAACCGCGTCGTGCGCCCAAATCCGCCTGCCTTGTAATCCAGGAACGGAATGATCACCCAAAGGGCTCCAGCCGCACCGAACAGCATTAAGCCGAGCAATTCTCCGTCAATGAAAAAGACTTTTGATGGCAGGTATTTCAGCGTCTGGTACATGAACAGGAAATACCATTCAGGATGGATGCCCGCGGGCGCCGAACCAAACGGGTTAGCCTTGGTACCAAGCTCCCACGGGAAGATGGCGGCCAGCGCGCCCAATACGCCGAGCGCCGCGTACCATCCCATGATGTCGCGCAGCAAAAAGTTTGGGAAGAATGGGATCGAGCGTTCAGGCTCAACCCCTTCCTTGATTCGCTTCTCCACTCCGGGCGGAACGCTCATCCCAAGCCGCTGCACAAGCAGCAAGTGAAACGCGAGAAGCAGCGTTGCAAGCCCCGGGAGCACGGCGACATGAAACCCGAAGAAGCGGGTCAGCGTTGCGCCAGTGACCTGATCGCCGCCCCTCAGGAAAATCATGATCCACTTGCCAATGAAGGGTACGAAGCCGGCCATATCCGTCCCAACCTTGGTTGCGAAAAAGGCAAGCGTGTTCCAGGGCAGAAGATAGCCGGAGAACCCGAATCCCAGCACGATGAAAAAGAGCAGCATGCCACTGACCCAGGTCAACTCGCGCGGCTTGCGGTAGGCCTTCATGAAAAAGACGCTGAACATATGAATGAAGACCACGAGGATCATCAGGTTGGCGGACCAACTGTGGATCGAGCGGATCAGCCATCCGAATTTGACTTGCGTCATGATGAACTGCACACTCTCAAAGGCGCCGCTCGCCGTGGGACGGTAATACATCAGCAGCAGGATGCCTGTAAGCACCTGAATCACAAAGAGGAACAGTGCCATTCCGCCAAAGTAGTACCATAGGGTATGCTCATGGAGCGGCACGCGCTTATGACGGAGAAATTCCTCGATGCCTTCGCCACCGAGTCGTTCGTTAAGCCAGTCTAAGGTACGACGTTTGAATCCATCCATAGTTATGCGTTGCGGACGACGACAATGTCATCGCCTTGAATGTGGACCTGGTATTGCACCAGAGGTCGCGGCGGCGGTCCGCTGACGTTGCGCCCCTGCAAATCGTAGGTGCCGTTGTGGCATGGGCACCAGATTTCATGGAGGTCAGGTCGGTATTGCACAGTGCAGCCAAGATGAGTGCAGACGGCGGTGAACGCCAGATATTTTCCCTCGGAATTGCGTATCAAAATGGCCGGCTCCGAACCGAATCTGAAAACCTTTGCAGAGTTGTTTTTGAGTTCGCCGACTTTGGCCGCTACAACGGAAAGGTTAGTGGCTTCGGCGACGGGCGGCGGAATCACGTAGCGGATTGCCGGATAAATGAAGGAAGCGATCGTCGCGACGACGCCCGTGCCCAAAAGCAAATTGATCCAGCGACGACTGGAGTCGGCTGGCCCTTCTGCCGATGGCACAGAGGTTTTTCCGAAATTGGCATCCATCATTGGATCGGTTCCTCCGTTTGTCTGCTGACCACGTTTAACTACTCCACTGCTATTCAGCGCGCTGCGGCATCGCTCAGGCGCTTTGCAATAAAACTTTACTGCACAAAACGGCTAAGGCTGAGGAACTTCACTTCCTGTTCAGCCTGGGTTGCGGCGGTTGGAGAATAGAAGTAGATAAAGTCCGCCTGCACCGTCGAGCGGACGCCTTGCGGCACGCTGAAGGTGAAAGATTCCTTCTTCGTTTCTCCCGGCGCGAGACGCGTGTCTGACACGACCTTCGCCGCCTTCATGAACACCAGGTCCTCGCGATTGAGAATGTTCCCTTGCTGGTCCGCCACCACTCGAGTGAAAACGCGCTCCGCATGGAAAGGCTTGCCGCCGAATGGCGACGCGCTGACTTGCAGGATCAGCTTGCGGAGCGGCGATCCCGTGGGGACCATGTGGCCCGCTCCCTGGTTCGTGACGTCGACTACCACACGGAGTTGTCCGCCTTCATGCGAGACGATCAGCCGGCCGCGAATCGCCTTGTTGAGCTGCGTCAGCGAATGGCTGCCGGGCATCTGATGGAGATTAATGCCATCCTGCGTCTTCAAAATGCGTGGATCCACCACTTGCCCCTCGATGCGGTACATGTGGCAGGACTGGCATCCTGTCTTCTCCCTGCCGTAGGGGCCTTTCTGCCATTCAGAGTAAGTGGTAAGCACCGGGAACCCCAGCGAGTTCCGGTACTGATGGCATGTCGCGCAAAGCAGCGAAGTCGTGTGCAGCGCGGAATAGGCCGTTCCATGAACGGGCGAGGTGACACCTTTCCAAGGGCCTTCCTTGACGTTGTTGTATTCCACAACCGCCTTGGGATTAGGCCCAGCCAGGTTTACGCTTCGGATGGAATGGCAATAGTCACAGGTGATACCTTCCCAACTCACCTTCCGAACGAGCGAATAGTCCCCCGTCGCCGCAACCGTGGGTGCATGGCAACCAAGGCAAACGATGCGCGCGTGCGAACCAAAATCCGAATCGGCCATCTGCAACGCATCTTGGAAGAGCCGGCTTTCCATCGCCTGCGAATGAACCGATTCCTTCCAACCCTGTTCGATTGCGCGGTGGCAGCCGCCACAGTATTCAGCCGATTGCGGCATCTGTGCTGCTGCCGGCTTGTTGACGCAGAGCATAAGAAGGAGCATTGCCATCAGGTAGGGGCATGGTCTCTTGGATTGCTTCCCGCCGGAATTGACCGATACGCCGTTCACTCTGCCCTCATCGTCAGAACCAAACCGGGACTGACGCAATCCGCCTGGCTGTGCCAAAGGAATCACCGGCCGCGCACGTCCGCGAAGCCAGACCCGCCAACAGCATCATGTTCGCAAGCACACTGGTGATCTTCCTGCTCAAAGTTCCGCTGGGCCGTGCTATTCCAACGCCCGGTTTGACGCGTTAGCCCGCGATCCAGTCGAACGCGAGTAATCTAACGGCCCCGGGAACTTGACGCTGTGACCGACATCACACTGAAGCGTGATAAACTCCACTGCGCGGTGAGAGAATTGTCACACCTTGCGGGCTAGTCTGCATGCTTTTTGGGCGCATGTGCGGGTATGAAGGGGAAATTGGTCGGGGCGCCCAGATTCGAACTGGGGACCTCTTGCGCCCAAGGCAAGCGCGCTACCAGACTGCGCCACGCCCCGACACGGAATAAATGATTCCAGCAGTGAGCTTACCTGCCAGCCGCGTTAACAGCAATAGGCTGCTCTCGCTACAATGGCTCGCCAAATTATAGCATTACAGAATCATCAATGAAAAAGTGCGATAAATATGCTTGCGACTTGTAGTTGCACCTGCCTTCGCAGAGGTGGATTTCAAACCTGCCACTTTCGCAACGGGGCCTTTCGTAAGGAGCAGAGCAGAGTGATAAAATCCGCACATCTGAACTGTGGGGGTCAAATCCGTGCCGGTACGGATTTCTTGCAGCGGATGGAATGAAGCAACATTACGGGATTTGCGAATCGGATGCTGTGGTTTTCCGGTAAGTCTGGTGCGTTATGCGCGCGAATTCCCCGTGGTGGAAGTTCAGCAGACATTCTATCAGCCGCCGCTGCCGAAAACGCTGGAGCGGTGGAGAAGGCTGGTCCCGGCGGATTTTGAATTCACGCTCAAGGCGTGGCAACTGATCACGCACGAACCCTCGAGCCCGACCTACCGGCGGCTGCGCGAAAAGCTGAGCGAGAGGCAGAAACGCGAAACGGGAGGCTTCCGGCTGAGCAGGACGGTGATGGACGGCTGGCATCGCACGCTTGAATGCGCTCGGGTCCTGCGGGCCCGCATCATCCTTTTCCAATGTCCTGCGAGTTTCGCTCCGACCCGGGAAAACACGTTTAGGCTGCGCGCGTTTTTCCGCGAGATTCGCAGAGCACCTGGCGAAGTGAAAGGTGTGAAGTTTGCTTGGGAGCCGCGCGGCGATTGGAACTTGGAAGAGGTCCGCGGCCTTTGTCAGGAATTGAAGCTGGTTCACGCGGTGGACCCTTTCGCGCAGGAACCGGCAACAGGAAAGCCGGGGTATTTCCGCCTTCACGGCAGGGGCGGATATCGCTACCGCTATACCGATCAAGACCTCGGGCAACTGCTTGACATCGCGCGTCGCTGCCGCCCCTGCTATGTGCTGTTCAATAATATCTCGATGCTGGAAGATGCCCGCCGTTTTGCGAAGCTCGCCTCATGAAGTCTCCGGGGCAAATCCAACCCGGGGCACGCTGGTGCAGAGGAAATCCTCGAATCGCCCTCGGACTGCGAACTTTTCGCTCGATGTATAGCGGTGCTCGATCAGCATCTGTGCAAGCGTCATTTCGTACCGCAAGCGGGCAGTTAGTAACCTGCGAATTCCTCCATCCGGATGTTGTCCTCATCCGCACCCCAATCAACCAGCATCTTGCGCATAGCAGCGACCATTCCGGGAGGTCCCGCGATGTAATAGATCGCCTCGGCAATACTCGGGTCGGTGGGTGCGACTGCCTGCAAATGCTTCGCGAGCATCTTCGAATCGATGAATCCAGTTTCTCCCGCCCATTCGCGCGTGGAGCCCTCCATGGCGGTCATCGTTGGTATGAAGTGATAATTCGGGTTGATTTTTTCAAGCTCACGGAGTTCATCGAGAAAAGCAGCATCCTCCGGGCGGTTGTTAGAGTAGAAAAGAAAGATTCGGTGAGGCAGCTTTTCGTGAGCGGCCTGAAGCACGATACTTCGGAAAGGCGTAATGCCAATTCCACCGGCCAGCAGAATTGCGGGCCTCCTGGCATTGTTATGCAGCGTCAGATTGCCGAAGGGCCCTTCGATCCTGACCTCCGTCTGAAGCGGCATCGACGCCAGTGTTCGCTTGAAAGCTGTATCGCGCATCCTTGTTGCCACCATCAGTGAATCTTCAAAAGGCGCGCTCGCAATCGAAAAGCCACGGACGCTTCCTTCGGCGTCAGTCTCTGCCGGATTGGGCAGGGTCATATCCACGAATTGACCCGCCTTGAAGTTCCATCCCTCCGGACGCTCGAACCGGAAAGCCATTGTCGAATGGGTAATTTCATTGCGTGAAATCAGTTTCGAATACAACGCCGGCCTGGCCGCTTCCGCCGCGCTCATGCCTGTACTCCTTTCACGTTGTCGCCCTGAATGACCGACTTCGGCGGCTTCGCGCAGGAAACAATAGCCGAAGCGCACAATACGCTTTTCACTGACGATGAAACAAATCGTGCACGGTAAGAAACTGCCATGGCGTTGGAGACGAAAATTGTGCCGGTCAATACGAATACCAGGATCACACTGATCATTGCCGCAATTTCCGCTATCATTGCCCCTTCCTTTCCCGGACAGGCATTTGCCATCTACGTTGTTTTGATGAGCGGATTGAGGAAATGTTTCAACTCTGTGGCCTGGAAAGCTGGGTCCAACCAGAAATTCCTTTCTGAATCTATCACTATGCCGACACGACCGAGCTTGCAAGGGTAAGAAATAATGTGGAACCGTTATGGATGCCGTAGGAACCGAGGGTGCTGTCGGGGTGCAGCGGCATCGTAGCATTGCAGGAGAGAAGCAGGTCATAGCGCCGGTCAAGAGGGAAATTAAAGGCTTGAGCCGCCTGCTTTGCGGCCTCCGCGACCGTCAGGTCTTCTGTGAAAGAAAATGCCTTCTTTCCCCGCGTCGAATACACCGTAATGTTCATGCTGTGGCTCCCTGGTGATTTTAGGCTTTACCACCTTCACATCCAGCCCTTGGCAAGCAGGCTGCCATGGTGGATCACGCTGTCCGTGTTTTCGGTCACACGGTCTTTTCCGGCGAATCACAAATCGGCTCGAGAGGGCATTCGCCGCATAGCGGCTTGCGCGCAAGACAAATCTCCCTACCAAACCATGAGAGCTGATAGCTGAACTGAATCCATCGGTCGCGCGGAACAAGTTTCATAAGGTCCTGCTCAACTTTTTCCGGCGCCTTCTGCTTTGATAGTCTTAGCCGCCGCGTCGCTACGCGCAGGACATGCGTATCAACAACAATACCGCTGGCGATACCGTAAGCGGTGCCCAGGACAACGTTGGCCGTCTTGCGCGCGACGCCGGGAAGCGTCAGCAATTCCTCCATTGTCTTCGGCACTTTGCCGCCGAATTCCTCGACGATCCTCCTGGATGCTGCAACTATATTCTTTGCCTTGTTTCGGAAGAAACCCGCGGCGTGGATGCCCGGCTCCAGGGCTTCGGGCTGCAGCGCTGCGAATGCCTGCGGCGAGGGATACTTCCGGAAAAGGCCAGAAGTGATCTCGTTGACTTTGGCGTCGGTACACTGCGCGGCGAGAATCGTCGCGACGAGAAGCTCGAAGGCGTTCCGATGATTGAGCAGGCACGCAGCGTTGGGAAAGCGCCGGTCGAGCACGGCAAAAATGCGCTTCATGCGCTGTGGCGACGTGTAACCACCCATGGCCTTGATTGCAGTTGTCCGGGAAGCCTGCTTCAACGAGGGCGCAGCTTTCACGCTGGTCTTGCCGGTCGGCATGAAACACCTCTGCTCAATCTGCCGGATTACGCGCTGTTACGTCCAGATGTGGAAATTATACCTTCTGCCGACACACCCCATCTATGCCTATTAAAAGACAAAGATCGAAGACGCCCTTGAAGCCTTCAACCCACACGTGATTCCGAAGACGGCGGGATCACCTTGCGCCATCTCATTTTGATTGGTCCGGAAATTTCAACCTGGGCCTTGCCTCCCGTTGTCGTGCGCAGCGTGGAAGAAGAAAGGTGCCAGGCGCCGTTCGTTCCATAAGCAGCATGGAGCCAGCAGCCCGCGGGCGCATACTCCCGCGCCGCCATTCAACTCTGATGCGGCCTGCCTGTTCAAAACGGGTCGAAGTCGCAACGGCCCCTGCGCGCCTGGCAGGAAGAACACGGAAGCTGACTGCCGTTGGAAAGAGTGGTACGCCCGGAGAGATTCGAACTCCCGACCCCTTGCTTCGTAGTTTGACTCAACATTGCTATCTTGTTGGCTCGCTCAACTTTGTCTTTGGTCACGAAGCACAATTTTAGGGGGTTTTTGGGCGGTTTTGTTCCCAAGATGTTCCCATTTCGGTGGGGCGAACCCCTATAATGACACAATTTTTTTGTTCACGGTTTCCGTGTTGTATAAAGGCATTTCTGTATCTTCCAGCAGGGGATGGGGTTCGGGGAAGGGGACGGCATTGGAGTCCCCTTCCCCGCCCACCAATTCAGAAATCCCCGCTGGTTTTTTGTCGTTCCCACGGTTGTTCTCAAAAAACTGGATCGCTGCGCTTCGAGATTCAGTTTGAGCTGAAGATTGGTTCTGGCGCTCGAATTCTTCCGGCGGGCAGTAGCCCAGCGCAGAGTGTAACCGCTAGCGATTGTAATAGACCTCGATGAACTCCGTGATGTTCGCCCGCAAGTGCTCAGGTCGTTGTACTGGTTGGCGTAGATTTCTTCCCGCTTCAGCGTTTTGATAAAACTTTCGCAACTCGCGTTGTCGTAAGGGTTCGCCGGTCGGCTCATACTCGGCACCATGCCGTGCTTTTCCATCAAGGCTATGTAATCGGCGCCAGCGTATTGAAATCCTCGGTCTGAATGGTGCACCAAGCCTGGTTGCGGATGCCGGTTCTCGATGGCTTGCTCCAGCGCCCTGATCGTCAACCGTGCCGTCATGGTTCGGTCCAGGGCCCAGCCCACCACCTTGCGCGAGTACGCATCCAGGATCACGGCCAAATAGACAAATTCGGTCTTCAGCCGAATGTAAGGGATGTCCGCAACCCAGAGCTGATTGATCCCGGTCACCTTCATCCGACGCGCTAAATTCAAGTACACCTCGAGCTTGTGATTCGAATTCGTCGTCACCACGAACCGCTTCGGCTGAATGCCCAACAGATTGTCCTCGCGCATAATCCGAGCGACCCGTTTGTGGTTGATCTGCATGCCTCGACGGCGCAGCTCGGCGGTGATTCGCGGATAGCCGTAGCGCCGGCGATGCTCCAGGGCGATCTGTTGGATCGCGGATCGCACTTCCATCTCTTCCTCGGCTGGTTGCCGCTCCTTCAGTGACCGGTAGAAGCTCCTGCGGCTGACTCCTGCCAACTGGCACATGCGCTCGATGCTCAGGCTGCCTTGCAACGGCATCACGTCGCGGATCTGCTCGTAGATGCCGTCCCGTCAGAGTCGCCGCGACTCCGGCGTCGAGCCTCGACTTTTTGCAAGGCACCTTTGAAAAAATCCACCTCCAGAGCCTTCTCGGCGAGCAGTCGCTTGAGCTTCTCGATTTCCCGCCGGTGGGAGGCCGCGCGCGTGCCCGGCCGCGAAGCCTCTTCCCCAGGCTCAACCGTTTCGAGCTTCCGGCGCCATTTGTACAGGCATCGTCGGGTCACGCCCAACTCCTTGGCCAATGCCTCCACATCGTCGCAGTTCTCCATCCGCTCTACCGCCATGCGCTGAAATTTCCGGGAGTACCGTTTCCTTTTCACGGGCCTTCCTTTCCCGGAAACTGTGCCCAATTCTGTGTGTCATTTCAAGGGTTCACTCCACCATAGTACGGCCAGAGTCCACAGCGTTTCGGGGATGGGTGAGAAAGGCGGGCGAGTCTCGCGCCACTGCTCGAACTGCTGGCGCGCATGCTCCACCGTCGTCGGAACAGTGGGGATGTTCTGGACAGTCATCAGTCTCCTCCCGGCCCTGATTGGGCCACAAGACTGACGATCCCCACTTCTCTCAGCTCAAGTCACGCACGCCTACCGAAAGCACACGAGCATTGAACATAGGGATACGGTGCATGTTCTCGCCTTTCACCCCTCCCGACGTATGCACCGGCAGCCCAACTGCCGCTAAAAAAGGTGTAAAAAAGTGCTTGACTCTAGACTGGGGTCTAGCAGGTTGCTGAAAAATGGGCGTAATCAAAAGATTTGGTCCGTTGCCAGCGCGGTTTCGCGCCTGTGCTGGGCTTGGCCGACGCGCTCCCACCACCCTTGCGGGTGGCTTGGGTTGCTCTTTCCCCGCTTCGAGGCACCCTTCGCCCTGGACTTCATGCCGTCGCTCCGATCAAGTTACGGATTCTCACCAGATTGTAGGCTGCCACTGTCCAGGTAAACATCCAGGCCCCACGCTTTCTGCCTCGATGCCTCGCCTTCCGCATCAGGCCGACCGTCTTCATCCAGCCGAAGATTTCCTCGATCCGTTTGCGCTTCTTCTGGCTCAGGACGGAGCCTGCATGGTGCGGGGTGCGGGCCTCAAGGGCCCTCGAACGGTTCGTGTTGTTCTGCGCCACGTGCGGCGTGGCGCCGCACGCGCGAACCTGCTTCACCCAATCGTCGGTGTCGTAGTTCTTGTCGGCTCCGACCGTGATGCGCCCCGGCCCCGAGCGCGCTTGGATCCTCTCCGCCGCGGCCTCTCGCTCCGCCCTGCCGCTGGCCAGCGTCAGGCGCGGCTCGACGACCAGGCCGTTACGATTCTCCATCAACACGTGGCCCAAGTAAGCCAACTTCGCCTCACTGCCCTTCGATTGCTTATACAGCCGCGCTTCCGGGTCGGTGGTCGATTGATGCGTGTCGTTCGACCGCTTCTCCCCGTGGAAATGGACCGTAGGATTGCCGGGATCGTCGGGCGGTGTGGACGTTTGGCCCCCCTTCTTCTGCTTAAAGCTCTTCTGGCCGGCCCAAGCTTCGATCAGCGTCCCGTCTACGGTGAACTGCTCGTCGCTCAGCAGAGCGTGCTGTTTCGCGATTCCCAGGACTTCCTTGAAGAAGGCCTCGGCCACGTCGCCCCGGAGCAGGCGCTCGCGGTTCTTCGAGTACCCCGTGGCGTCCCAGACCGCGTCGTCCCTGTTCAAGCCCACAAACCATCGAAACAAGAGGTTGTAATCCCACTGCTCCATCAGCCGCCGCTCGCTGCGCACGGTGTAGAGCCCTTGCCGCAAGAGGGCGCGCAGCAGCTTCTCGGGCGGGATCGCGGGCCGGCCCACCCGCGCGGACATCCTCGCAAACCGCGGGGAGAGCTTTTTGAGCACTTGATCGACGAGCGGGCGCAGGATCCGCAGGGGGTGCTCCTGGGGAACCCGCGGCTCGGGCGAAAGATAGCTAAACATCGCCTTCTGTGGGACATCGTCACCGCGCATGGCGTCAGCCTCCTGAAACTCGAGATCTTCAGGAGACAAACGCATCACATTGCGATATATTTTCAATGTCCTTTTTTGGGTTTTTCAGCAACCTGCTAAGGACAGTGAAGGCCCGCCGCTCCCTGCGGGACCTTCCGTCACTATGGTCAAAGCTTCATCCATCAAACGGTGGAAGCCGCCTGGCCCAATCCATCGAATTCACTGGCCCACGGCCAGCAGGGAGAGCACTGTGGATAATCGCAGATTTCAAAAACTCTTGATTTATAACTTAGGCCGTTGTCGGAGATGATGCGCGGCCGCGCCTGAGGAAATTTCTCCCGGGCCCGCTCCAGGATGATTTCCACGTCCACTTCCTTCATCGGTTCCCGCAGCTCCCAGTGCACCAGATAGCGGCTGTAGCCATCCAGCACGCTGCAGAGGTAATAAAACGTGCCCGCCAGGTTCACGGAGGAAATATCCACGTGCCAGTGCTCGTGCGGAGCGAGCGGCGGCTGGAAGCCCTTGCCCTTCGAGGAGGTTTTTCGATTCCAGCGCGCCAACCGTCCGGCCCGATGCAGCACGCGCCAGACACTCGCCGGGCTCACCGCCACGATGTTCTGATCCAGCATCATGAACGTCAGCCGCCGGTAACCTTCCAGCGGATAACGGTCGTGGAATTCCAGAATCGCTTGCTTCTCCGAATTTTGGCACCGCAATACGCGCAGTATCCAGTCCAGGTGAACAGCAGGCGTTGGATTTCACGGCGCGTCTGTGGCAGGGTCCACCCAGAAGTTTTTTTTGCTGCGCATTTTTTCCAGGGTCAGGAAAGCGTGCGCCAGCATCACCAGCGTGACGTGATGATGCCAGCCCACCCAGTTGCGGCCTTCGTAATGGTCCAGTCCCAGTTCCTCCTTGAGTTGCTGGTAGTCCTGTTCGACTTTCCAGCGGCTTTTGGCGATGCGCACCAGCCGCCGCAGGGTATAGTGAGTCGGCAGGTCGCAGAGAAAGTATTTCGTGGGTTCCTTCTCGCCGCCTGGCCATTCGATCAGCAGCCCAACTTCCTTGTGGGGTGGCTGGCCTTCGTTGAAGCCGTGCGAGGGCTGGACGCGGCAGGCGTAGAAGCGCGACGCGAGCCAGCCTTTCGTGCCTTCGCGCCAGCGCACTGGCTTCCAGCCTCGGGCCTTTTCCGCCACCGCGCGCACCGAGGCGGGGCGTTGGTCGCCGTAGTGATAAACACTCGGCGGGCGTCCTTGCCCCCGCGCTTTCAGTGGGTGCGGACGGGGCGGCCTGGTCCATACGCCCAGCGACGAGGGGATCCCCACTGCATAAGGAAGTTGACGGGCTTCCAGCCCGTCGCGAAACTCCGTCACCTCGCCGTAGCCGGCATCGGCCAGAACCACGCCGCCCCTCAAGCCCCAAGCTCGCGCCTCGTCGATCAGTTCCAGAGCCAGTTGCCACTGGGTTCGGAACTCCACCGTCTCGGGGATTCCCGCTTCGGTTCGCCGCGCCCGATCCCCAACCCAACTTTCCGGCAAGTAGAGCCGCCAGCCCAGAATCGTACTTTCTTCCGCCACGGCCTGATGCAGGCTCACCGCCACCTGGCAATTCGCGGTCTTGCCCAGGGGGCCCGAATATTGCCGCTCGACGCCCACGGAGTGCCGCCCCTGTTTGGGGAATCCGGTGTCGTCGAGGACCCACACCGGGTCGGGCGCCAGCTCTGCCGTCATGCGGCGGGCCAAGCGTTCCCAAACCGGAGCCCAAGGCCATGGGCTTTGGCCGATCAACTGCTGCAGGGCTTGCACGTTGCCCTCGGGCAGGCGAGCCGCCATCGGTTCGATGGATTTGCGCTCGCCGTCCAGCAGCAGGCCCCGCACCTACACCGAGCTCCACCGACGTCGCTCGGTCCGACCCAACGGCGCCAGCAGGTCGGCCAGGAATTGTTCCAAACGGATCCGGCATTTCTCGATTTCGCTCGCGGTCATGAACCGCAGCGGAACACCTCCTTCGCAGAAGGTCAAGGATACTTAACGTAGTAGTATTAGAGGAATCTTTTGAAATTGTTTCTGGCCCGCAGCGCTCCACAAGCGTTGACGCCAACGACAGCAGCGAGGATAACAGCAAGAAATATTTTTCTCATTATTCTGAATTCTCCATTCCGTAGTTTGAATGGTTCCTGTAAAAGCATTACGCAGTTAATCCATGTACTGCGTTTTCACAGCCCGGTCATCTTGAGAAAAGGTTCAGGCAAACGAGCTCCTTCAAGTTTCAGCCTCGAAACTGCTTCATCAATCTCTTTGAGATCAGTGGCAGTCAGCTCGACGTGAATTGCTCCGAGGTTTTCCTCAAGGTGATGCAACTTGGTGCTTCCTGGGATGGGCACGATCCAAGGCTTTTTCGCCAGCAGCCAGGCAAGTGCGATCTGTGCCGGTGTTGCACCTCTTCGATCGGCGAATGTCTTAACCACTTTCACCAAGGCCATGTTGGTCTTGCGCGCTTCAGGTGCAAAGCGCGGTACCATGTTGCGGAAATCGGTAGGGCCGAATTGGGTGTTCTCGTCGATCGTGCCAGTAAGGAAGCCTGCGCCGAGTGGGCTGAAGGCCACAAAACCGATTCCGAGCTCTTCCAGTGCGGGCATCAGCTCGGCCTCGGGCTCGCGGTGGAAGAGTGAGTATTCGCTTTGCACCGCGGTGACAGGCTGAACTGCATGGGCGCGGCGTATGGTCTGCACCGAGGCTTCCGAAAGGCCAAAATGCCGGACCTTGCCTTCGGCGATCAACGCTTTCACGGCTCCAGCGACATCCTCGATAGGCACATTCGGGTCGACGCGGTGCTGGTAGAAGAGGTCGATGGCCTCCACCCGCAGACGACGGAGAGATGCTTCGGCCACAACCTTTATATGCTCGGGGCGGCTGTTCGTTCCGGGGCCGCGCTTGCCTGTGACAGGATCAATCTCGAAGCCGAATTTGGTGGCGATTGTAACTTGGCTGCGGATAGGTTGGATCGCTTCGCCCACCAGTTCTTCGTTAGTGAAGGGTCCATAGGCCTCGGCCGTGTCGAAGTGCGTCACGCCCATTTCATGGGCTAAGCGGATCAGCCGGATCATCTCGGCCCTGTCGGCTGCCGGACCGTAGGCTGAGGTCATGTTCATACAGCCGAGGCCGATGGCTGACACTTGCAGTTTGTTTCCTAATGTACGCTTCTTTTCGATTCTTAGCATGTCTCTTTTGCTGAAGCTTAGGTTCGCTGCTCGCTGAACTGCTACCCTTACACGCTTGCATTACGGATCGGCGCGGTGCCCGGATTCGGTGGCCAATTGCATCACATCAAGTCTCGGCTTCCAGGGATCGACGATGGCACTAGCTGAGCCGTCTGGATGGAATACAAAGATCAGATCTTGGTTAGGGTTGTAATGCGGCCAGACCGGCAAGCCAGGGCCATTCGGATTTCCGCTCTCTGCAAAGTTTACCCAGTAGCTTTGCACCATTCTGGCAACGGTTTCATCCTCCACCGTCGGCGGAATCGGCGGGCCGAAACCTCTGAAGCCCAAAGTACCAAATACGAATGGAATTTCTCCACCATGAGGAGTTCCCGGCAACCGGTCCCGTAGTGCAGTTTGCACATAACAGAATCGGTATAGATAAACCGGCGAACCGTTAGCGGCAAATGCTCTCGCCGCGAAACGGGCCGGCTCAGCTTGGCCAAAGTCGTTGTTCACCTCGGATAACAGGGTAGCCAGCTGTGCCTTTCCTTCAGGATCATAAGCCATCCTGGCCTGAGCACTCCATTTACCGAAATGTGCAAACAGTTGCTCCTTGGTGGTCGCCCTGATTCGCGGACCCGCTGAATCGGCACAGTTGCTTCCGATCATAATTGGAACGTGTGGTGGACGGCCTGCTTTGTAGGCAGCTTCTGCCGTTTCTGTAATCAGTTTTCCGTCAAAGATCGGTGTCGTCTCGTAAGAGGGACTGTTCGATGTCCCATGAAGAACCTCCTCTGAGGTGAGCTTGCGCAGACGTGCCAATGCGGCTCGATCCGTGCCTTCGATTCCCATCGAGCGCGCGAACTGGATTCCAATCGTCTCAGCCGATATCGGATAGTTCGGATCCACACCATTCTTGTTCATAGGCCGCGCCGTAAGCACGCCGTCGCGTGAGCCGCCAGATTCAACAATGGCCTTCTGGAAGAGGCCGCGCGCCATTGGAATCGTGAGGAGGCTGTGTACTGAGACGCCGCCCGCGGAGAATCCAAAGATCGTAACGTTGTTCGGATCGCCTCCAAAAGCAGAAATGTTTCGTTTGACCCACTGGAGCGCTGCGATCTGGTCCATATACGCGTAATTGCCCTTGGGCTCTTCCGGGTGTTCGCGGCTCAACGCGGGAAAGGCAAAAAAGCCAAACCGCCCCAGGCGGTAATTGGCAGCGACTAGCACGACACCGTGCTTGGCAAACTGTGTCCCCGAGGTCATAGGCGACGCACTGGAGCCGGCGACAAATCCTCCCCCGTAGATCCAAAACATCACCGGTAGCATCGCCCCTGCTTTGGCACTCTCCGGAGTCCATACATTCAGATACAAACAGTCTTCAGAGGGTGGAGGCATTGTCTGTACAGTTGACGCATCGCTTCCTGTGGCTGAAATGCCGGGCTGTGAGCGCGGTAAACCGAACTGTTCCTGCATGCAGTCCGGCGCGAACTTTGTGGCCTGACGGACGCCAACCCATCTCGCAACAGGCTGAGGCGGCCGCCACCGCAGTTCTCCCACGGGTGGCGCTGCAAAGGGAATCCCCTTGTAGACAATCACGCCGTCCTCAAACGCGCCTTGTAGAAGGCCCGTATCTACGCGCACAGTAGGCGGCTTCTGCTGCCCAGCGGCATTTCTACCCAATGCGATCGTCCCTACAACGACACACAAAAGAAGCCGCATCCTCCAGGATACTTGCCTGACACTGCAGTTGCGTTCTGTAGGCGATTCACTCCTTCCTATCGTTCTATCCTCCGCATCTCGCAAAGGCCTTCTATATCGGGGTCCGTTTTGAATCGAATTCAAGTTCGGAAACCTCGAGATCATTTTCTTCAAGTTTTTTCTTCTTTACGCGACTATTCCTATCTGCCAATCCATTGAACGTGCCAAATAGTGCGGCTCCCATCATCGACCACGAAAAGCGAACCATCTTTGCCCACCGCCACGCCTACGGGCCTGCCCCAAACCCTACCGTCTTTAGTCACAAAACCGGTCAAGAAGTCGTCATACTCGCCACTCGCATGACCGTTCTCCATTGGGATAAAAATTACCTCGTAGCCAGCTCGATTGGCGCGGTTCCAGGAGCCATGTTCGGCGACGAAAATGCCTCCCTGGTACTCGCGCGGGAACTGTCCATTGCCCGTGATGGACCCAAGTGCGGGATAAAAGACCATCTCGAGCGAGGCCATATGCGGCTGAACCAACACATCCGGAGTACGCACCTTACTCGATATATCTACACGCTGGCAGTTCGCTGCTTCTTCTTTGCTGAGCGGCGAAGTACGTTGTGGGTTAGACCCCGTGCCATTGGCGCAGGGATCAGGTAAGTGCGGGTCGTGGTGGCCGCCCATGTAGTACCAGGGCCATCCAAAAAAGCTCCCCTCGGGAACGCTGGTGACATAGTCCGGGACGAGGTGATTTCCGAGACCATCACGTTCGTTCGTGGAGCACCAGAGGTCGCCGGTAATCGGGTTGACAGCCTCACCCACGCAGTTCCTGATTCCGTGGGCGTAAACCCTTTCAAACTTGCCCTCCGGCGTGTATTCGAGCACAGCAGCGCGGTGAAATTCGCTCGGATGAGTATCGGGATCATCGACATTGGAGCCGGATCCGACCGAAACTAGCAGGTGCCTGCCATCCTTTGTGAATGCCACATCTCGGGTCCAATGTCCACCGCCCGCAAGCTGCGCATAACCCGGAATATCGGGAATAACGGTCTCGGGTGGGCCCGAGGCGTGAACGTCACCATTGTGATAAGGGATCCGGACGACAGTCGTGGCGTTCGCCACGTAAATGTAGCGAGGATCCTCGGCAGGATAGAACGCAATGCCGAACGGATGGTCGAGGCCAGTCGCGAAGTGTTCGAATTGTTGATATTTACCATCGGATCCGACGCCGCGCAGGACGTCGATGGCTCCGACGCCCGAATCCGCAACAAACAGATCACCATTGGGAGCGGAGCGGATGATCCGTGGTTGGGTGAAAGTTCCAAGGGCTGGCATCATGTGCTCGGTCACCTGATAGCGCTGCAGCGGCCCATTGTCACCGCCGGCATAGAGTGTCACCTTGAATCCAGGTGGAGCAATCGGTAAAGCATCCTTAGGGCGAGCGATAACGGTCGGTTGATTCCTCACCGATTCTTCTGGTTTCGGCTGCGGGAGGTCGGCAAGGGTAATCTTGTGCCGAACTCCAGGCGCCTGTTGGTTCCAATCGGTGAAGGCAGACTGACCCGTGAGTAGTGGTCTCGATTGGACTTGTGTTCCAGGCATTGGGATTGAGCCGACTTTGCCCGCATCGAGCTCGGTATACCAGACCGTGTCGCCCGCCGGTTCGATCCCAGTCGGCCTTTTCAGCCCATCCTTCAGCACCGTGACCATCGCCCGGTCTCCGCTGATCGTCAAGGACGCGATCATCCCCGCGCCGTTCTCAGCCAGGAAGAGCGTGCCATTGGCAGGGCGCATACCATCAGGGCCTTTGAGAGGTTGATCTGTGGAGATCTCAATTGGCTGTCCTGCTTCGCCTCCAGCGTTAGCGGGTATGCGGTACAACTTGCCCGAGAACACGTTGTTGACGTAAAGCACCCCATTCAGGAATGCGATGCCATCAACGCCTTTCAGTGCCTGATGTTCGAGGTAGAGTTTTGCCGCCGATGCTCCCGCGGGGAGCTTGAAAATTCTGCCGCCGAAAGTGTCGGTGATGTATAGCGCATGATCTGGGCCCAAAGCGAAATCGTTGCAAGCCGTGTTGTCCCCTGGGAGGTCCCAACGGAGCTTGGGCTCGCCGGTCGAGAGATCGAATGCTCGCAGAGCGCTCTTCCCGCGCATTGGAGACCCGTTCGGAGTGCCGATCCGTTGACAAGCCCATAACGTATTGTTAGCGGCATCTGCCAACGCGCCGAGGAAAGAAGTTCCTGCGCCCTCGGCACTAACGTCAATGAACTTCTCGGCAACGGACGAACCCGGGCGTACCTTATATATAAAAGGCGAACTGGCACTCCCAACAACCAGTACACCGCCCGGTGCCACGGTTAGGCTCTCCGGGCGCGACTTTTCGTCACCAATGACAATTTCCGCTGCAGCCGCGGTCCGTGGAAAAGCGACTGAGAGAACGATGCAAGCAGCGAAGTGGCGACCACAGAATCTATACGTAGTCATCGCAAAATCCCTTCCCCAGCTCGGAGACAGCCGATCTGGATACGCCTAGCTTAATGCGAGCG
>Ga0209581_1001044_pt1 | contig 37648 bp, 38 predicted proteins | sample Coa_R2_FD_187160 | JGI IMG/M metagenome (GOLD analysis project Ga0209581, IMG submission 187160) | Surface soil microbial communities from Centralia Pennsylvania, which are recovering from an underground coalmine fire - Coalmine... | ecosystem: Environmental > Terrestrial > Soil > Unclassified ...
ATCTCAGATCAGTAGGTTTTGATGCTGAGCCGCTAGGTGCATGGGCGGAAAACAATGCAGAAAAAGACGGCAAGCAAGAAGGCAAGACACTTACACTGGATGTTTTTTCCTGACAGGTTTCTTATCTGCTTTGCTTCTTTCTTGCCTGTTCGTCTTTGCTTTCCATATAGTGCTTACCTTCTTTCCTGTCCTCTAAAGTAGGGAATGACCTTGTTTCCAAACATTTCAATGTTCTTGAAGTAACCTTCGCCCCAGAACCTTATGATAAAGTGGTTGGTTCCTGCTTTTACAAATCGCTCCAGCATCTGTATTACGTCGTCTGGTTTGCCTACCCCTATCGCGGACCGAGCAACGCTATCTGGGATCTTCATTGCAGCCCTTTTCATCTGCTCCATCAATTCCGGCTTGTTCATTGCATATTCTGTAAAATACTTGCGAAAGTCAAACTCTGAATCTTGTGGTATGTTATGCACCTTGAGAAGTTCTGGCTTGTAAAGGCTTACCTTCACCGCGTTCTTCATCTTGTTCCAAGCCTCTTCGCCATCTTCTGAAAAGTACACATCCACGTCATTTGCAAATTGAAAGTTTGAGAGATCTCTGCCGGCCTTTTTAGCATGGTCCCGGATTATGTTAGCATGATGCTTGAAAAGCTCCGGTGTGTAGCCGATAGGGATCCATCCATCTCCGTACCTGGCGCACAACTCGAGTGTTTTAGGAGCTCCTGCGGCAATATAGATTGGAGGATGGGGTTTGCGTACACTTTTGGCCTGAAGGCATGCATCAACAAGCTTGTAGTACTCACCTTCATAGCTGACCCGGTGATCAGGGCTTGACTCAAAGAGCTTGCGTATCACTTCAAGCTGCTCTTTGAACTTGGTTACAGGTTTACTGAACTCTATACCAAAGTCCACCACATTCTGAGCCTCTCCTGCCCCTATTCCCAGAATTCCTCTGCCTTTGGTTATCCTGTCCAGCGTGATTGCAGAAAGCGCAATAGCCGAGGGGTGTCTTCTGATGGCATCAGTAACACAGGTCCCCAACTCAACATTGTTTGTGTTTGCTCCTATTGCCGCAAGAAGAAGCCATGCATCATTGACAACAGCGTTTTTCCACTGAGGAACATTGGAGTGATCCATGGCCCAGACAGAGTCGTAGTCCATCCTGTCTGCCATCTGGCAGCCCGTCATTATCTGTGTCTCATCAAGTCCAAGCCTAGCCACGTTGAGGCCCTGCGTAAAGCCAAACTTTATCCTCATCAAACGCTCCTCCAGAGAGATGGAGATTCAGCACAAGGACAAAAACCGAAACAGCACAGATTGATCACTGATATATGCATGTCGACACTAAAATCAAAGTAAAGACATATTTAAGCATTGAAGTCTGGCAGGTGCTAGTTGCTATTCATCCCCTTTGTCCCGGCGTGCATCTTTTGCTTATTGCTCTGCAATGTGAGGCGCTGCCAGATTTGCAGCTTCCTGTTTATAAGATGCCAAGTTGTGTAACGCCAAGTTTAACTTTGAAAATAGCTATCATCTTTGCTTCATGCCGTCGATTGTCAACATATTATGTGTCTGGTGTCAACTTGATTTGAATCATGATATAAAATCGGTCCAATGCAATTGGTGCCAGATGTTTAGCAAGGTTGACGACCATTTCATTGGGATTGTAGATGAGCTAGTCATAATGGCAGAAAATGATGCTGAACTTGCAGAGGGTATCAGGTGGATAGACTCGCAGTCTCGAAAAAACGGGGTAACATTCTATGAAATGGCGCTTCTTGTCATGAGAAAACACATAGCAGAGAAGCGCGCAAAGGAATGGCTCAACAGCAAGCTTGCGGCTCAGCGGGAATGAGGATGCACTGCTCTATTTACAGCTGCCTGTATGCGAGGGTCCGTTACGTTTGGGATGATGTTGAAGGTGCTCAACTTATCCTTCGGAACAAGGTCTGCCAGAGCATAGGCAACATCAACTAGGATAGTCTGGCCTATCTTTTTGATCTTTTTATCTAGAATCGCGCGCATTAGAAATGGAAATACAAGAGCATTGTTTGCCCTATTTTCAAATTTGTAGCTTCCGGTGGCTATTATCCTTGCTCCTGCCTCTGCTGCAATGCGGGGATGAATTTCAGGATCCGGATTTGTGAGAGGGAATACTATACAATCTTTGTTCATCGACCTTACCATTTGGGGTGTAAGGAGATTTTTTACGCCAGATACGCCGATAAAGACGTCCTTTCCCTTTATGGCATCATCTAACTTTTCAGTTTTGCCAGCATTTTGGCTTGCAATCTCTACAAGCTCTAACTTGAATCGGTTCATGGTCTCAGCTGGCCTGTACTTTGACAGTACACCTTGAGAATCTGTAACTACAATCTGTTTGATGCCTATAGCCTTCAGTATCTTTACTATACCGTATCCTGCCGAGCCGGCGCCGGCCACAACCACGCTCGTATCTTCGGGCTTTCTTTTGGTCAACCTCATTGCATTTAGCAGGGCAGCAAGGGTAACGACTGCAGTCCCATGCTGGTCGTCATGAAATACAGGAATATCGAGTTCATCTGAGAGCCTCTCGACTATCTCGAGGGCCTTTGGAGTCTCTATATCCTCGATATTTATGCCGCCAAAGACTGGCGATATATTCTTGACTGCAGAAATGATCTCGTCAGCATTTGTTGTTCTCAAGCATATTGGAAAGGCATCCACGTTACCAAACTGCTTGTAAAGTAGCGCCTTGCCTTCCATCACAGGGATAGCAGCTTCTGCGCCAATATTTCCAAGCCCAAGCGTTCTTGTCCCGTCTGTTACTATCGCAACATTGTTCCACTTTGATGTGTATTCATATGCCTTTTCCTTGTCAGCAGCAATTCTCAGGCAAACTTCGGCAACTCCCGGCGTATACAAGATACTGATATCCTCAGGCGACTCGATCAGCACTTTGCTGTGGAGCTCAATCTTGCCCCTGAGCTTTCTGTGGAGCTCTATTGCAGCCTTGCCCAATGACTGGCTGTTGGCCGAATGCTTCTTGTCGCCAGCTTGAGTTTGTTTGGTGTTCATTGCTGTCTAACCCTTATTATTTTCTCTTTCTATCTCTTCTTTGCCTGCGTCTCTTCTTCGGAGCCTATTCTACCGAGAGTTTATGCCTGCAATAAAAACTCATGCCGTCTTATCAGCCACTCTGCTTATTTCTGCTTGCCATTGGAGTATACTCGCAGCCCATCGGTCCACAGTATTTGCCGACATAGACTGCCTTTGGCCTGTACAGTGCTGGCTTTGGTGCAGCCTCTGCGAATTTCTCTTCTATCACATGTGCAGACCACCCTGCCACCCTAGAGATTGCGAAAATTGGAGTGTTCAGATCCATTGGTATACCCATGCTGTAATAAACTGATGCGCTGTAAAGATCGACATTTGGATATATCGCCTGCTTTTTGTTTTCAGAGAAGTACCTTTTTGTAGCTTCTTCTACTCGCCTTGTCATTTCGTACCATTTATTGCCCTTCTGCGTGGATATTGCTCTTGATAGCCTCGAAAGCACGTCTGCCCTCGGATCAGTGGTTCTGTAAACTGCATGACCCATCCCCATTATTCGTCCTCCAGCCTGCAGCCTTTCGTAAACCCATTTGTCAACGTTTGACGGATCCCCTATTTCCAATAGCATTTTCATGACTTGGATATTGGCACCCCCATGCAGTTCGCCTGACAATGCGCCCACTGCGCCGCTTATAGAGGCATACATGTGAGCCCGGGTTGACGCTATCTCCCTTGCAGCAAAAGTAGAGGCATTAAAGCTATGTTCAGCATGGATTATGAGACACACATCAAGGATCTTTGCCTCTTCAGATGTAGGCTCTGAACCTCTCAGCATGTACAAAAAGTTTGCAGCATGTGACCCTTCGTCCAGATGGTCCACCACATGAAGGCCATTTCTTATCCTATTCCACGCAGCTATAATCGCAGGAACCTTTGAGATTAATACAATTGCCCGGCGGACATTGGCTTCTTTTGTCTGGTCTTCGTTGTTTAGGTCATAGTCTGCCAGCTCTGATACGCACGATTGCAAGACATCCATAGGATGGGCACGCCGCGGCCTGCTTTTCAGTGCCTTTATCAACGGGTCGGGCAAACCACGCGCTTCCCTCAGCCTGCGGGTAAAGTCTGCAAGCTGGGAAGAGTCAGGGAGATCGCCAAACAGCAGAAGGTAAGCAGTTTCTTCGAACGTAGAATTCTTGACAAGGTCAAGGATATCATAACCTCGATATATCAGCTTGCCATTTTCGCCATCGATAGAACAGATCTTTGTATCTGCAACTTCGATATTTCTGAGGCCTATATTCCTCGCATCCATCTATCTAGCGAACCTCACACATTCTTTTTTTTCCTTCCTTCCTTTCGTCCTGTTTCAATATTAAAGTAGTGCTTGCAGATATTTTAAGGCTCGGTCATTTTTTCTCTGCCTTCCTGCAGAGCCACCAGCCTTATGCGACAGATGGCAGTGATCGAGTCTCAATACAATATGCAGTTGCCAACATATCCATAACAATTAAAATAAAATGACCTGTTGCAAATGACTGGAGGCCAGCCAAGTAACTTGAATTCAGAGACAGATGACCACTTGACATATGGCAAGGCAGGAGTAGACAGGAAAGTCGTGCGTAAAGCACAGAATGCAATTGGCGACATTATTTCAGCGACCCATAAATTTCCTTCACCTTCCAATGCAAAAGTGCTTTCAGGATTTGGGCATTATGCAGGTCTGATGAGAATTGGAAGAAGTACAATTGCAATCCACACTGACGGTGTAGGCACAAAAGTGATGGTGGCTCAGATGGTGGGTCGCTTCGACACTGTGGGCATAGACTGTGTTGCAATGAATGCTAACGACATAATTTGCGTCGGTGCCCGACCTATTGGATTTATTGACTATATCGCATTGAGGACTCCCAACGAGGCCCTAGTAAGAGAAATCGCAAAAGGCCTTGTTGCCGGTGCCAGACAAGCGGCTGTTGCAATAGTAGGTGGCGAAACAGCCATTCTGCCAGATCTAATTTCCGGAGACGAGAATACTTTCGACCTGGCTGGAATGATAATTGGTTCAGTCGGAGGCAAGCCGGTGATGGGCGATAAAGTCAGGGCAGGCGACATTGTCCTGGGCATAGAGAGCTCGGGATTACATTCAAACGGCTATACTCTTGCACGCAAGGTCTTGCTTTCAAAATATTCGGTTGACGATACAGCTCAACACCTCGTGCAGACCGTGGGTGAAGAGTTGCTTACTCCCACCAGGATTTATGTCAAGCCAGTGGTTGAGGCCCTCAAAACGGTCCAGATACACGGCCTTGCGCATATTACCGGTGGAGCATTTGCAAAGCTGGCCAGGCTCAATGGGGGTGTAGACTATTACCTGGACGATCTGCCAGAACCATATGGGATATTCAAGCAGATCCAGATAGATGGCAAGATATCCATTAAAGAGATGTATAGGACATTTAACATGGGAATTGGCTTTTGCATAATTGTGCCAAAAGAAAGCATCGATGGAATTAGCAGAATATTTGCCAAGCACAGAGTGCGCTGCACCAAGATAGGGAGAATAGAAAAGGGCAGAGGCAGAGTTATTGCAAAGCTAGCAGGAAGAAATGAAGTTCTCTCGTAACCAGATTACAAATACATCCAAACTAGCAGCGGCTTGGCAAGATGGCCAAGTAAAATATAATGAACATGTACCAGAGAATCTGGCAAAGCTGAGCAGCAGCTCCTAATCGAGGCTAGTTCACGCACGCAAGAAGGTTAATATTCACTCGAGGCCAATTTTCCAAAATTGCTCGATACGGCGGTAACTGATGCAGAACAGGACAACTACTGGCAGGCCTGCAGGGTGATTGCCCGACAGGTACAGGAATCTGGTCGCATTTTATCAGTCAGAGATATTCTCAAGATTGCCAGAAAGGTATCTTGTTCGTATGGCCTTGCGACCTTGCCAAAAAACGAGCATATTATGCAACACATTCATGATAAAAGGCAGAGAAGTGTTCTGGCAGTCAGGCCAGTAAAAACTGCATCAGGCGTTGCCGTAATTGCTGTCATGCCAAAACCATTTGAATGCCCGCATGGCAAGTGCATATACTGCCCGGGCGGAATAGAGTTCAATACGCCACTCAGCTATACGGGCACTGAACCTTCTACAAGAATTGCCCAGGCTGTAAGATATGATCCTTACGAGCAGGTTGCCACAAAAATACGGCAGCTTCAATCAAGAGGCCATGAAACTGGCAAAATAGAGCTTGTAATAGTAGGTGGCACTTTTCCATTTATGCCTGAGCAATACCAGAAAGAATTTGCAAAGTGCTGCTACGATGCCCTAAATGGGTTCAGGGCTGCAAGCTTGGCCGATGCAATCAGAGCAAACGAGACGGCAGAGAAAAGGTGTGTTGGATTTACGGTCGAAACAAAGCCAGACTATTGCAAGCGACAGCATATTGACCTGATGCTCGACATGGGTATCACCAGAGTAGAGATCGGGGTCCAGTCTCTCAGGAACTCTGTTTACAAGGCAGTCAATAGAGGGCATACACTTGACGATGTCAAAGATTCTTTTGCGATTGCAAGGGATGCTGGCTACAAGATTGTGGCACACATGATGCCAGGGCTGCCTGGCTCTTCCGTGCAACAGGATCTTGAAGATTTCAAAAGACTCTTTGATGACCAAGCATTCAGGCCAGATATGCTCAAGATCTACCCAACGCTGGTGCTAAAAAACACAGGTCTGTACGAGCTTTATAGGCGTGGGTCTTATTTCGCCTATTCTGACAATGATCTGGTTAATCTGCTCGTAGAGGTAAAGAAAATGATCCCGCCATGGGTGCGGATAATGCGAGTCCAGAGGGAAATAGAATCCAAAGATATCGTGGCAGGACCAAAGGATGGAAACCTGAGGCAGGTGGTTTTAGAAAGGCTCAGGCAACAAGGCCTTGAGTGCAAATGCATAAGATGCAGAGAGCCAGGCCTGCAACATGACAGGACAGGTACAGCTGATCAGGTAAAAGAAGAGACGGCAGGTCTTGCAGATGAGTCCAAGGTCAGGATGGAGAAAATAGTTTACACAGCCTCTGCTGGACAGGAGGTGTTTTTGTCTTTTGTAAAGGACAAGTTTACAATCATTGGATTTTTACGCCTGAGAATCCCGGCCAATCCTCATAGAATTGAACTTCAAGACTCGGCTATTGTACGAGAGTTGCATATATATGGCCAGGCTCTGAGCGTGGGCCAGAGAATCTCTGCAACCGGAACTGGTGAAGCCGGCGGACCTGAGCAGAGGTACTACCAGCACTCAGGTTATGGTGCAAAGCTCATGAGTGAAGCTGAAAGAATTGCAAGAGAAGAGTTTGGCATCTACAAGCTGTCAGTCATAAGTGCAGTCGGAACCAGAGAATATTATAGAAAGCTTGGTTATACTCAGAACGGGCCATATGTTTCTAAGGATTTGTAGAATGCAGCAGGACATGATAGGATAGGACAAGGTCGAACAGAATACAGGTAGAGATAGCGGAACAGCGACAAGACAACATATAAGAAGAAAAGAAGGAAAAGGGGACAGAGAAATAAAATAAAATGCCAGAGAAAAAGGACCATGACGAAATAATTGGTAAGGGAACATGGATAGACAAGGTTGCCGACTCACTGATAAAGCGAGAGAAAAAAATTGGTCGGACCCTGGATACCATAAGGGTTGAAAGCGGCCTTGGGGCATCCGGAATACCCCATATCGGAAGCATGGGAGACGCAGTAAGGGCCTATGGAATTGCCCTTGCTCTGCAAAACCTTGGCTACAGGGCAGAGCTTGTAGCATATTCTGACGACATGGATGGTCTCCGCAAGATTCCATATGGGTTGCCGGAATGGTTGAACGATTATCTTGCAAGACCTGTCTCAAGCATCCCGGATCCTTTTGGAAGCTGTCACAGATCGTATGGGGACCATATGAGCGGTCTTTTGCTTGACGGGCTGGACCGGGCCGGAATAAAATATTCTTTTCGCAGTGGCAGGGAGTCATACAAAAGCGGTCTTCTTGTCAACCAGATAGACACTCTGCTAAGAAATAGTTCGCTTCTTGGGAAAAAGATATCCGAGTTTGTCGGTCAGGACAAGTACACTGAAGTCCTGCCATATTTTCCCATCTGCAGCCAATGTGGCAGGCTGTATACTGCAATAGCAGAAAAGTATCTGCCAGATGAAAAGAAGGTTACCTACATCTGTTCCGGGAGCAGAATAGGCAAGGTCGATGTGAAAGGATGTGGAAACCGCGGCGAAGCGGACATTACAAAAGGTGAAGGCAAACTTGCATGGAAGGTCGAGTTTGCTGCTAGATGGCAGGCACTTGATATCAGGTTTGAGGCATACGGCAAGGATATCATGGACTCGGTGAGGGTAAATGACTGGGTGGCTGATGAAATTTTGAGCTACCCCCATCCTCTGCACGTAAAATATGAAATGTTTCTGGACAAGACTGGCAAAAAGATAAGCAAATCAGCAGGCAATGTCCTTACACCGCAGATGTGGCTGAAATATGGTTCACCGGAGTCAATTCTGCTTTTGCTATACAAACGCATCACAGGTACAAGGCATGTGGGTCTAGACGATATCCCGACTCTTATGGACGAGTACGACTATTATGAAGATGTATACTTTGGCAGGGCTAAAGAGGACAATCCTGCCAAGCTCGCAAAGACAAAAGGGGTATACGAATATGTCAACCGCCTCAAACCACCTGCGATGCCTGATGCTCATGTGCCTTACAGGCTGATCGTCCAGCAGGCATCAATATTCCGGGGCGAGACGGCAGAAAAGAGACACGAAAAAGTCTTTGGCAGGCTTTCAAAGTATGGCGTGGTAAAGGACAAGACAGAAAGGATGATGCGCAAGATAGAGCTTGCATGCAACTGGGCAGACGATATTGACAGCAGTACAGAGCAGAAATTTGAAATAGAGCTTGACGACAAGCAGAAAAATGCTATCAGGCAGCTGATTCAATCACTTGGGTCGTTATCATCCATTTCGCCAAGCGACCCGGAAGCTCCAAAAAACCTTCAATCGATCGTGTTTGATACCGCTAGAAGCAACGGAATCGAGCCAAAAGAGTTCTTTGTTCTCTTGTACCGGATGCTTATTAATGCTGACAGGGGTCCCAGAATTGGAAATTATGTTCTGGACCTTGGGATTGACAGGACATGCACCATGCTGGAAAGATATCTCTAGCGGCAGATTTGTCGCCAGTGTCAAGGCAGTAGCAAAGCAGCCTTACACAAGCAGTGCACGGGTGTCCTACCGGTCACTAGTTTCCTAGCTTCAGATGAAAATGATATCAAGATAGCCCAAGAAACATCTAATAATATTGAGCCATCATATCATGTCATTTATGAGTAAAGGAGCAGGATATTTTCCAGATTCAGTCAGGAAGAAAGAGACTGTGACAGTAACTTTTAGGGTTGACAAGGAGAGCATGCATCTATTACAGGAAGAAGCAAAGAGGCAACAGATAAGCCTCAACAACTTGGTCAACCACATTATCAACAGGTATATTGAGTGGGAGGAGTATGCAGCAAAGGCAGGCTACATGCAGCTGACAAAACCTGTCGTTGCGGAGCTTTTCAACAGGCTAAGCGACGAAGACATAATTGAAATTGCTCGCAAGACAGGCAAGGATGCGAATTTTGATATCATGCTGTTTATGAAGGGCAAAACTGACCTGGAGTCATTTATCTCATGGCTAGAGGCCAGGATGAAAAATTCTGGCATAGAGATATCGCGAAAAGTGAACTCTGAAAGTGAGTTTCAATCAAGATCGCAGACTATTGTAATAAAACATGATCTTGGACAAAAATGGTCTCTGTATCTGAAAACCCTGATAGAATCTCTTCTGAAGGAATCTCTGGCTAAAACTACAACTCTTACAACCCTGACATCCAATACAGTTCTAGTAAAGATACCCGAGTGATCAAGACGATTGCAATAGCAAAGCAGTTTTCTGTTTCGTAGTATCAATTTGCATTACAATCCGGTCAGCTCAAAATGACAGCCGAAGATAACAAACTATCTACTCTGGCTTTACATAGCCTCTGCAACCTGTGCGCTTGCTTTCACTTGCACATGATGTCGTACGCAGAATGCTAATAAGTCAGCCCTAGTCCATCTTCTTAAATGGTATCCGAGAAGGTAGTACAGTTTCAGAACAAAAACAAAGACCTGAACCAGTTAGCTCAGCAGATTGTGCAGATGCTTCAAAATGATGGGTACAAGACTCAGATCAACACAAGTGCCCCGGTGGGAATAGTTATCCAGGCACAAAAGGCCGGAATCTTGCGCGACATCATAACTGCCGACAGAGCATTTACAATAATGATAACAGGAGAACCCAATAACTTTGCTGTTCATATTGGGATAGGCAAGTGGATTCAAAATCTAGCTGTAGCTGCGGCGGAAGCACTGCTATTGTCTGTGATGTTTTTAGCCGTAGATATACCAGAAATGCTCTGGACGCGGCATATCGAGAATGAGATACTGAAGAGAATTACTCAACTGGTAGGCTAGGATTGGTCTAGTCCAGTCTGAATATTTTTCTTTCTTTGTTTTTCATCTTCTTGTATCCACTCTAGACACATCGTCTTTCATCTCGCCCAGACCTGTTTATATTATTGGCATTGATCATAATAGCTTGATCGCATAACAGATGCCTGAACCTGATGTGGATATGCAATCCAGAGTGGTCCAAATGATTCTGGACAGAAGAACAGAGGAGGCGCTACAAGTTTTGAGCTTATTTTATAAGGTCAGGGCCCCTGAAATTGCAGTCGGTACTGTAAAGGGAAAAAGGAGGTCAGCCTATGCAGTATATGTGGCAAAGGAAGAAAAAATATACGCATCGACTTCGGACATCTTTTATAATCCGTTCATCATCTTGCACGAGTTTTACCATCATATCCGATCAAGAGGCGGTCTGCATAGAGGAACAGAGAAATATGCAAATCTTTACGCGAGACGTTTTATAGATGCGTATGTATTGTCTGAAAGGGCAAAGCATCAACAAAAGGCCAACGCAGGCCGTTGATTTGACCTAGCTTGGCCTAATTGTAAATTGAACATTGTAATGTAAAAACTCCATGAAAGGGCCGCATATCAGCAGTTTACTTATATATCAAACAATCCTAATACCTTTGAGACAGTAATGCGAAAGTTTGCTGAGAAGCCTCCCATGATCGTGGTATCAGGCTCTTGCATTGATTTTAACAAGGAAAGGCAAAAGATAATGGAGTTTATCGGCAACCTAGAATGGGGAATTCACTCTAAAAGCAAATGCGAATGCTCCTCAAATGGCAAGGCTATGGGCTGGGAGTTTTTCAATATCTACTTTGATTCTGAATTTGTCGAGAAGCTTCTTGATGTATATCCAGACATCCAGAAGCAGGATGCCAATATGATTGAGCAGAAATTTGTTCTGTGGCTGGAAAAACAGCTGAAAAAGACAAAGCTAGAGTATCATCTAAGGCTAAGCGACGTTCCGTATGAAGCAACCCAAGGCTTCAGACTCGATCCTGAAAACTACCGCGATGATAGCGAGCTTGAAAAGCTCCGCTAGCAAGCTGAAATATAAGCTCAAGTGCTATTGTTTTTAGCCTCCATTAAGGTAGGGGTTTTCCTTTCTCTTGTTGGCGATTTTCTTCCTCTGTGATACGGCCAAAGAAAAATCTAGAATTATCAAGTTGTAAACAACCAAGTTTATCGGTAGATATTTCTCATTTATTTATCGAATTCAAAGCCGAAGGTTGATAGGTTTGGTTGTTCTGCGTACACACGATAGAAACTGAAAGGAGTCATCTTTGACCTAGACGGCGTTCTAGTAGATTCTATGCCGGCGCATTGCAGAGCGTGGATATCGGCCTTCAAAAGCGCTGCAGGGCTCGACGTTACAGAAAGAGAGATCTATCTTCTTGAGGGGATGCGTGGCGAAGAGCTTGTACGCAAGGTATTTTCACAAAAAGGCTTTACAGACCATTCAGTTGCAGCCCAAGTTGTCAAGGAGAAGAATGCAAACTTTAGAAAATCACCCAGCCCCAAGGCGTTTCCAGGTGTCGAGGAGATGATTCAAAGCCTTATCTGCCGCAAGGCTGTTGTAAGCGGCTCGGAGAAAAGCGATGTCGAGGAGATAATACGAAATGCATTTAGAAACAAGACCGGCCTTTTTGATCTGCTGATTACTGCAGGAGATATCAGTAAAGGCAAGCCTGACCCGTCAGCATTTCTCTTGGCTCTAAAAAAACTCGATATCAACCCAGCTGATGCGATGGTAGTTGAAAATGCGCCTCTTGGCGCAATGGCATCAAACAGAGCAGGCATACCATGCGTGGTTGTTCTAAATGATTCACCGCTTGGCAGGACTGACTTTGATGGGATAATTGGAAGCGACAGGATTTTTGAAAAAACAACTTCTATCAGCCATCTCCTATTTGCTCAATAGTCTGCAGGTGGCGCTTTGGCATAGCAATAAATTGAATTAGATAACTCAAGGGTAGTAGCAGTAAACAATGAAAAAAGTGATAATTTTTTCACACGAATCCGATCTGGATGGCCTATACTCCGCTACAATTGCCCTCATGCGATATCCTCAAGCAACAGCAGTATTCTTGGGCTATGGAAAGGAAAATTTCGAAAAGATCGGCAATTTTATTCATTCACAGACGCATTACTCCAGAGAACCCGGCGGAGGACTGGTGATCATATCAGATCTCGGACTAAATGATGACGTTATCGATATCTGCAGTCAGATCTTTTCTTCTGCAGCCAAGGATGGCTGGGAAGTACTATGGATTGACCATCACCCGTGGTCCCAGAAAGCAATAGATTCCATAAAGCAGGTCGCCAAAATTGTTCTTGACAGCTCTGGGAGCAAATGCGCTGCCGACCTGATGTATGAAACTCTTTTGCCTGAAAATGAGCTGGCCAAGAACCTGGCGGCTATGGCCCATACAATGGATTTTTTTACAAAGGACAGGTACCTTGTTCCCCTGTCTGAACTTATCAGATATTATCAGACTTTTTCAAACTTTTATCCAAGGATGGTGTCTCTCGCTCGCAAGTCTGCCAGCGGAGTGCTATGGGATGTCGAAATGCAGACAGACTATGAGGAATACACCAGACTACGTGATGAAGCTGCAAACCATGCACTTTCCACCACAGTAGTAAAACCAATCGCTGGCTTTAACGTGGCATTTGTACAAGCCTCTCCTTACCTGCAGAATAGCATATTCTCAGAGCAGGTATTCCAGAAGACTGGTGCAGACCTTGTCATGTTTTATAGCAGTAAAGGCAAGGTGAGCATAAGGCGCAACAACGAGAATATCTCATGCAGCCAGATAGCATCAAACCTTCCGGAAGGTGGAGGCCATGCGTATGCTGCAGGAGCAGTTTTCCATAGTAACCCTGCTGACACTCAGGCTGTAATCGCGGAGCTGCAGGCTGCAGTTGAGAAGGCCCTTTTGGCCAAGGCCAATACATGACCTGGATTTATTAAGGCTAACCCAATCAACTTGGTTTTTCTCCTCAAATAAATAACTGTTACCAGACCGTGCTGGCAGGTCAGAATTTGGAGTGATAAAGATAAAAGGACAACTTGCTAACTAACTCTATGGCATTGCGTGGCAAAATTGCTATCGTTACAGGAGCTGGCGGAGAAGTAGGGAAGGCAATAGTGAAGGGGCTTGCGTCTAAAGGCTGCAAGATTGTCATGATTGGAAGAAGCAGGGACAGGCTGGCGAAGGTCGTGTCTCAGTCTGGTGACAAAAAAAATTTCCTCCCTGTCACTGCAGACATCACAAAAGAAGCCGAAGTGCTTTCCGCAATAGAGCAAACAATATCATCATTTGGCAGAATTGATATCCTCATCAATAATGCTGGGATAATAAACGATCCTGTGTGTTTTCACGAAATGACTGACAGTCAGTGGACAGAGCTTATCAATACTAACCTGATAGGCACATTTAGGATGACAAAGGCCGTTCTGCCGGTTATGATGAAAAATAATGGTGGCAGCATTGTCAATATATCCTCTGAATTAGGAATGAGAGCTATCGCGCGGGTTCCGCTCTCTGTTTATGGAGTGACAAAGGCGGGAGTCATAATGTTTACGAGAAGCATAGCAGTAGAGTATGGAAGGTATGGAATACGCTGCAATTGCGTCTGCCCATCAACTATACGGAGTTCAATAATTGAACCATACCTGCAGGATGAAAATGCAAAAAAACTCCTAGAATCTCTGTTTCCTCTGAAAAGAATCGGTGAGCCAGAGGATATATCTGGAGCGGTGGAATACCTGTGCTCTGACGAAGCAGGGTGGGTAACTGGGTCAATCTTGACAGTCGATGGCGGCGCGTCTGCCAGGCAGTAGATGCCTGCCCACAAGAGCTATTTATTTGAAATTGTTAAATTGCATAATCGCGCTATTTGTACTATGGAAGAGCAGCGGAGCAATCCAGGAGACTGGGAGGCGATGGTCACAAAGCCAGTCGAGACAGCCGATGGCAAGCAGGTGGGTTCTGTCTATGCAATCCAGCCAGAGAGGATCGTAGTCTATTTTGGAGCCGTCAGCCCAAGCAAGTATCTTATTCCCAAGTCTTCAGTTGAAGAATTTGATGGCATAGTCCATATAAAAGAAGATATGGATTTTGTTGAAAGCAACTACAGGTTTGAATAGCAGACATCAATAGTGATGCAAGCTGCTGTCTATCGATCTTTTTCTTCCTATTTATTGCCCAATAGTAACTTTTTAGTAAAAGTACAATCGACCGCAATCTTTTGGCAACAGGTTATAGGTCCAACTTGTTGTCGATACAGTTTGCATTCAAACAATATGCGAAAGAGGAATTATTGATATGGATGATCATATGCATCTTGTAACGCGCAACACTCATCTATTTGTTGTATTTCTGCAATCAGAAAGATCAAGTGATATGGCCGAGTGAAACCTGCGTTGGCTTCAGAAAATATGTTTGTCCAAGCCTTCACGAGGCAAAAAGGAAAAGGAAAACCATGGAACCGGTTTTGAAGATATATCGTTCACCACAGTTTACAAAAAATCTCGATGCTGGCGGCTTTTTTTCATAACATCGGCTCATTACTTGACCAAGCGATCAATAATTGGATTTGAAGAGCGAATCGAGGTAGGCAGGTAGGCAGGCTGGCTATCTAGGCCTTGAAAACACTGTCTCAATATAATACTATTAAAAGAAATATTCGCCATTTAATTATTGATGGCAAGAAAAGTACCCGCAAGCACAATGTCTCCTGCTAGCGCCAAGTTAAAATCATACTATGAACAGCTCGTTCGTGAGGGAGCAAGGTTATTTCCAAAGGTTGACCAAAAGTTACTCCTGACCATGCTTCACTATGAGCATGCGTACAATGACTGGGAAGGAAGCGTGTTGGTTGAGATAGTGTACCCGCGCAATGTAGATATAGATTCAAAGAAAGAGTGGATTTTCAAAAGTTATGGTCGCGTCCCTTCAGCAGAAAGGGACAGGACATTGAGGTTCAAGGCAATTAGGATGTACGTGAAGGATCTAGAGCGGCTGTTGTCAGAGGATCCTGAAATAGAATACATTACAGGGTCAGCAACACTTGCCCCGACAGATGGATATACAATATAATCTAGATGGCATAACTAGCAATACGTAGCATAGCTGTGCAGTAGAGCTAAGTCGAAAGGAGATGAAATGAAAAAATGTCGTCCAATCAAAGAAGACCGAAAAAAGATGATGGTAGATTTGGCAGCCAGATAACTGACAAAGCGGGAGAGCACCCTCAGTTTCGCACAGGAGATACATCTCAGGGTCGAAGTATAAAGGAAATGGAGGCGGTTAATAGAAATGAAGAACGTAAGGATTACCCGGAGGTAACGCCAACGGCAATGTCCAACTTTATATGTGATTTTTGCGGCAAGAACTTTCAGAACCAGCACGATCTTGTGCATCATCAACGCTTTGAGGGTAAGGCTGGAAGCAACAATGATTGATTGGTTACTTACCAGAGGCAGGGCAGGCTACTTGAAACTCTTATTATTACCTGCCAACATATCATATCTCACAAGCGATGAAAAAGCTTGAGGTCATTATTCCGCATGAGCGGCTTGTGGAGATTAACACAATTTTGCACAAAAGGGGCGCCAGTGGTATGACTTTTTACGATGTCAAGGGAAGAGGGAGAATGAAAAAGGAATCTGTAAGTGTCGGCAGAGGAGCCACAAGATATGTACCTGAATTCGGCTCCTGGACCAAGATCGAGGTACTTTTGCCTGATTCAAAAGTAAAGCCTATTGTGGACGATATAATGAAGGTTATGAAAGCTGGCTCAGCCTGTGATGGCAAGATAGTCATCTGCAATGTTATAGCTGTATATGATACAGCCACGCTCTCCCAGAACAGGACAAGTTGAATTTGCCGCCAGAACAAAGCAAGATCTGTCCGATCTGGGACAGATGACGGTTTGACCCTGATGGAAAAGATTATAATCTTGAATCCATGTATCTGCTACATGAATTACCCTCTGGAAAACCATGCTAAAAGAACCATGCCGGTATGTCTTACTCCTGACCAGATGAGGACCGTAGAGGAGTACGCAAAGAGAAATGGCATGCTCAATGCAAGCCAAGCCATAGAGAAAGCTGCTGGCAGCATAGAATAGCCCTTGGCCATTTAGGCGGCTTCTGCTCTGCTCTCCTTCTCTTTTCTACCCTCTTTCTACCATTAAACGCTATCCACCCATCCTTTCTCTCGAGTGAATTTCTTTACACATTTGTCAAAACTCAGGAACAGGGATTATTATGAAAGACTTTAGAAAATGCTTCAGCATTGCTTCCAAGCTTTCAGGCGAAAGGTCAGAGAGAAGAAGGCGATGATCTGGCCAGGGGGTTTATTGAGGGGGCTCGCATCAGCTGGATCTCCCTGTGGACATTGCTTGGAATAGGAGTAGCAGAGATTGCTGCAGGCGCTTTTACTGGTAGCGTAGTAACTACTGCCGACGGCACTGACTCGATGTCAGATGCGGCTATTTCGTTTGTAGTATGGCTTGGATTGAAATTTTCTCAGAAAAAGCCAGATAGGCGTTTTAACTTTGGATACCACAAGATTGAGACGCTTGCGGCCTTGCTGGCTGCAATTGGCATGATATCTATAGGCATCTTTATTGCATTTCATTCCTTTGAATCACTTTTGAACCCAAAGCCGGTTGGCCATGCGGTTGTTGCAATGACTGTGCTGGCTGCCGCAGCAGGTCTTTCGTGGTACAGAGCAATCCAGATGCAAAGGATCGCAAATAAGTACAATCTGTTATCGTTAAAGACAGACGCCAAGAACTCGATAAAGGATGGATCTGCGTCGCTTGTGGGACTTGCCAGCATCATAATTGCATCTTACCTTGGCTTTACACAGATGGATGCAATAGGAGGAGTAATAATTGCAGGATACATCTTTACCGTAGCTTATGTGGCCTTGAAATCATCATCCCTTGTTCTTGTAGACGCAAGCTATGATAGGAACCTTGCAGACGAGGCGCAGTCTGCTATAGAGACAGAGTTCCATATTCAGGTCCTAAGAGTGCTAGCAAGGCCAGCTGGCCCCAGATTCCATTGTGAGCTGAGCGTCATGGTAGACGGGAAAATGACTGTACATGAGCTAAATGAACTGAGCACAAAGATACAGGAACACCTGAGGTCGGAAATAAGAAACATTGAAAGAGTTACTGTCATACCTGTCGCAGGATGATATAAGATACAGGATGTTGAGTCTGTCGCTTGCACCGGATTTTATGTCTTGTCATTTCCTGTTGTGCTGGCGACTTTTAGGCTCTAATTACCAAGCTAAAAAAGTCTTTAGACTTTTCTTTTATTTTCCTTCCTTCATCTTGTTATATGAATGGTATTTTCTGGCGTGATCTCTCATCTGCTCCATCCCTGTGAAGCTGACATTGCATTTCTTGCATTCATAGAGGAGAGCTTCATGTATAACCTGTTCATGCTGCATAAGTTGCTCAATGTGGCGAAACTTTTTGCCGCATTTTTCGCATACATATTTCTTGAAAAAATCCATTTACCAGTTTCAACCTCGTCTATCTGTCATTATCAAGTATCAAGTTAGACCTTTCCTTTCGTTATGGCATTCTGTTTGTCCCAGCACTCTCTGCACATTTGTCCCTTTAGATTCCATGCAGGTTTTGGGTTGTACCTTATGAATCCTATCTTTCTGTTGCATATAACACAGTAGTTAAGCTCCTTTTGATACTTAGCCTCCATAGTATCAAAGCAACTTTTGCATAGCAGACTGCCTGCTTCCAGATTCCACTGCCACCTTGGCTTGTTTTGCAAGTCAGTATCCTGCACTAGCTCTTTTTTGCATATCGCGCAGGTATCTGGCGCTTCTTGGAGCCGGGCCTTTTCTTCCTGTTGTTTTAGAACAGCTTCCTTGGTCTTTTCAATGTGGCAATCACTGCATAGATAGCCTTCAACTTCTGACCCGCTTGGTGGCTTGTATTTGTGTTTTAGCTCTTTGCTGCAGATAGCGCAGAAATGAACTGTTTTTTTACCAAAGAGTGGCAACTGGATATACCATATGTTGGATGGCGCTTCGGGTAAAAAAATTTATCACATATAGATAGATAGTTAGTTAGCCGAGTGCTGAAAGGAAAGCAAGAATAAGAGCCTGCAAATCAAATGAGATGACTAGAAAAGGCAAGAAAGCTAGATAGCTTTAAGTTGCTTTACTATTGGAGGCCTCGCCTTGCGGAATACACGAAAACCGCAAATGCATTTTATCTCGGGCAGTCTAGATAGCTCTTCTACGGTTACCCCTGTGCCGCAGCGCATACATTCATAGGTTACATTAGCAATGTTTTCAGGGTTTGCAGACATTCGGAGTTGAATGTGATAACTCCACATTTAAAGCTTTTAAGAGATCTAGCTACCGCAACTATTTTTTTATTGATTTTTTGCCAAATCTATCCCGATAACTAGAGACAAATAAGAAGAAATTGATTTGGATGGCAGCACGTGTCGCCAGTCCAAATTAGTTGGTCAGTATTGAATCTGGAGATTATCAAAGTAGACCTGTGAATCTCCTTTTGTCCATAGCCCTATCTGACCATCCTGATAATGAGCATCGTACCTCTGCAGTAGCAGGTTGCCATCAAGATAGCCTGCGACTCCCTGTGTAGAGACGTCTGCTGTTATGTTATGCCACTGACCTATTGCAATGTCTGCATTTTTGTCTTCGGTACAGAGTATCTTGCCTGTATCTGCCCTGCAAAATGAAAACCGGCTATTGTACGAGTCGGCCATCAGGACAAAATAATGCGAGCTATCCTGGAGCCTGATTACAAGACCTGCTGATGCATCATTAGTTGCATTGGATATTAATTTGAACATTACACTGACCCTTGCGTTTCCTACAGTAGGCGAATCTGAAACTCCAAGTAAGCTGTAATCAGATCCGGAACGTGGAACAGATATCTTGGCGAGGACATTGGGTGGAGACGGAGCCGATGGGTCAGACACTATAGCCCATTTGCCCGGATTGCCAGTACCTATCTGTGCCGCCGAGAATATATCCGGCAGAGAATTTACCTGGTACTGATCAAAATTCCATAACTTGGTGGTTTTGTAAGGGAAGCTTATTGCAGCATTATAAAGCGCAAAGGAAACTGCAATAGATCCTATAATGGCCGCAATGATGTACCTTTTCTTTCTTGGTGTCATGACCATTTTGGGTGGCAATCGATTTTTCAACTCTTTTCAGATAGCAATTGTATAAAAAGATAACAAGGTCATATGGTGCTTGTATATTGATAAATTTCTTAGTGTCGGCGCTTTTGCCTTAACCTAGCTTTCTCACTCTTTGCTTTCCATCTGTTATATCCCCACATGGTTGCCGCAAAAATGCCTAGGGAGAAGAAAAATCCTCCAACCATTACAAATAGCCAGTTTCCGGCAACATAACCCCATAGAATCCCAATAGTTCCGCTAATGAACTGGGTTATAACAAGGACTATCCATCTATCTACCAATACCAAGAGTGATTTATTATCATCCTTTTAACTATTTTCCTTCAATATGTTAAGGCCAACTTGACCATTCTATTATGTTATAGGCCGGCTTTGCATATGAGTGCTTGAACAAATAATGCCAGAAATGCTTCTGCCAAATGCATTCAAGGAAAATTACAAAGAATACCAAGAAAGTAATGATAACAAAAGCAGATCAGAACAAAAAGAAAGGATGAAAAAGGTAGAATCAGGAACTCCTGATTCGTTTTTAGTTTACGTGACGCCTTCGCTGTAGGCTCTTTCTCCCACTTGGGCAATATCTAGCCCAATCTCTTCTTCCTTGGGAGTTACACGTACTCCGCCCGGCCACACTGCATCCATTGCTTTCCACATCGCAACAGTAAGTGCAAAGGACCAGATGCATGCAGCTCCTGCTCCTACTGCGTTTATTCCTAGCTGTATTGGATTTCCAAAGAATGCGCCGTTGTGTCCATATGGGTTAATTCTTGTTTCGCTGAAGGCACCTGTCAATAGTGCTCCGATTACTCCGCCCATACCATGTACTGGCCAAGTATCGAGTGCATCGTCAATTCTTCTGCGGTTCTTCCATATCAGACAATAGAAGCACCCTGTCGCGCAAGCAAATCCTACTATTATGGAGGCCCATGTGCCAATGAACCCTGATGCAGGCGTGATTGCTACAAGCCCAGCGACTGCGCCGGCAGTTGCACCCAGTGCACTTGTCTTTCCTGTATGCGCCCAGCTGAGGAATACCCACCACATGGCTGCTACAGCAGTTGCAAGGTTTGTATTCTGGAACGCTTGGGTCTCAAGCAACCCTGCAAAGCCAGCACTACCTGGGTTGAAGCCGAACCACCCGAACCATAGCAGTATTGCACCTAGCATCACTAGCGGGATAGAATGCGGTTCAAATGGAGCCCTTCCGTATCCCATTCTCCGGCCAAGGATCATTGCACTAGCTAAACCTGAGAACCCTGATGTAATGTGGATCACAGTTCCACCTGCAAAGTCTTCAGCGCCAAGAGCAGCTAGCCATCCAGGATGAGTGCCTTGACTTCCGAGAGACCAGTTCCAGTGTCCTGCAAAGTCGTAAATGAATGTACTCCAGAGTACTGTATAGATCATGAAGGCACTCATCTTCACTCTATCCGCATAACCTGCTATAGTCAGTGCCGGTGTGATAGCTGCGAACATGAGCTGGAACATCACATAGCCGATATGCGGAATTGTCGGAGCGTAAACGTCCGCTGGCGCATTATGTTGAACGTTATTTAGCCCTATCCAATCGAGGTTGCCAATAAATCCAGGCCCAATTCCAGAATCAGGACCGAACATTATCGAATATCCGTAAATGACCCACTGGATGCTTACTATGGAATATACCAAGAAGTTCTGGAGAATGATTGTAAGAGAGTTCTTTCTCCTTGTCATACCACCGTACAGAAAACCAACACCACCCGGAGTCATTATCATCACAAATGATGCTGCGGTGTACATGAAAGTGGTATCTCCAGAGTCGATACATGGTGCCATGCTTCCACCAAATGTTTGACTGGTGTTGCCCGGCGGCTTCATTGGTTGTCCACAATGTATCTCTGATGTCTGGTTTGGATCAGCAAGCTTGTTGAGAGGACCGAACTGTGCATATGCAGTATCAGCTGCAACGAATCCGGACACCCCAACGAGCAGACCTGCCATTATAAAGACTGCTGCCCACTTGTGCTTTTTTACCATCGAAAATAACGGGTCGGCCATTACCCCTGATGACATGCTATCGGAAGTCTGAATGCAACTATAAATACTATTTTATCATAAAAATGATTTTTTATGGTAATATGTGTCAAGGCACTATGTCACCTGTTTTGTACTCAGTTTTTTCAATCTGTCGGGATATTCAAGCTACTACACTGAGGCAAGCTTCCGCCAATAACAAGTTACAGGGAGATGCTGTCCGTTTTGCACATATTATTAATATTAAAGCAGGTTATTGTCGCAATAGCCCAGGCAACGCACAAAGGGTTTCGGCATATTACCATAAAAAATCATTTTTATGATAAAATAGTATTTATAGTTGCATTCAGACTTCCGATAGCATGTCATCAGGGGTAAAGGCTGTAAGGCAGAGCGAAAAAATTTTAGAAAAAGCCCGTAACAAGATCAAAGAAGGCGTCGATAACTATAGAGCTGCCAGCGATGCACCTCCCAAGGTTGATGTTTACGATGTAATAGAGCAGGTCTTTTCACTCATCAATCCCACAAATGGTGACGAGAGCAAAATATCAATAGATGAGGTAAGCGGATGCCTCAGGCGAGCCTACCTTGATCGAAAGGACCCACAAGAAGCTACGCACAAGCAAATGATGGCAACCATAATCGAAAAAGGAGCTCTCAGCATTCTGGAAAAACCTGCAACAGGAGAAATTGACGCGGGATCTGGTGTCAAGCTTGTTGGCCGCGCAGACAGGGTTGAGGACGAGGTGGTAATGGTATTCAGGAGTGTTGCAGAACTACCCGAGATGCCATTTGCCGAACATTTCATGCAGTTGAATGCATACCTTCACATGTTTAACAAGCAAGAAGGCGTGATAATCTATTTTGATACCGAAGGAAATGAGCTGGAATTTGTCGTTCCCAGAAGCGAAAAGCTGCTGAATGAAACTACAAGAAGAGCTCGCATCCTTAATACGCTACTGAAAAACAATATAGCTCCGACACTTGAGCCTTCAAATAGGTGTATCAATTGTCCCCACAACGAAAAGTGTTATTATCCATCAGAAGACAAGCAGAAATGGGGATTTTGGGCACGCGGCAAGTGGCGCGAGCTAAAGGCAAAGCCAATCCTTTAGGCCCAGCCAATCTCAACTTTCATTTCATTATTTTTCCATCCTATTTTGTTTTATTTGGATTCTGTTTCTGGTGCATCTACCACATATTGAATCCATCAGGCAATTTTGGTATTCCAAGAAGCGAGCCGGATCCCATATCCCTTACTACAAAAGATCCTTGAGGCACCCAGTCATCAGGAGAAACAAAGTATGCTGTCCCACCAATCTTTACCACAATGTATCTATATTTTGCAATCAAATGGCGCTCTGTTGGATTGAGCAATCCCTGTACCGGGATAAGCATCGCACTAGATCCAGATTTTGAGGCTTCCAAGCCAGTCCATACTGGATATGGAAGCTTAAACTGTGGACCCTTAATTCTGAATAATGATGGTTTAAAACTAATTGCCATACATAGCGCCATGCCAAGAATACCCATTAGAAAGTACAGGTTCGCCATTGGCACAGGAGGGACCGGCTCCATGACCTTTCCTACGCCTAGCCTACTTGCTATGACGGGTTGCAGTCCGTGGTGACCAGCTGCTGTCGATAAGATAAACACCATACCAAAGTACATGCTTCCAGTCCCTGCAATTGATAGGAAAGACTGAATAGAGCCACGCCAGAATATACTCAGAACAAAGGTTAACATCAAACTCAATACCAAGGGAATCATTTTCTGTCTGATTTGTGGGTCAGTACTTTCTACAATAATGAAAAAAGCTTCTAGCATAACAAGTGCACAGAAGGTAGCTACGCTAACCAGAGTCCAGAATCTATTTCTAGGCAAGAACCATTCGTAAATAGCATCTATAAAGGTCCCCTTCTGGTTTACTGGTCTTGCCGCTTTTCTCACACAGAAGTAATATGGTGTGCCTCGTATATCAATTTACTTTACCATTATTCTTCACTTCATCAGGTCATTGTCCTCGACCTTGGCTAGGTAAACTCTCGTCTTGTACGGCTTGGTTTGATTCTTATGATAATATAGTACCTTTGTTCCATGTTCAAATGGCACTACCTCAATTGAATCAGATGGTTGCATTGACTTCTCTGATTGCTTAAGGTATTCTAAAAGCTCTTCTTTGTTCATTTTGAGAATTTCTGACAATGGCTTTACTTTTGGAATTCGCAACACAGATCGTTAGTGGAGGATGTATATATGCCTCAATAGAATAGTACCTGCTAGACAGCAAGTGGAATGCGATGACGAACGCAGCAATTTGCAGAACAATATTAAATAGAGTGGCCGAAGAATAGGAGAGGAAACTCTCAAAGGAGAAATAGAAGCAGATGGATAATCCAAGCACTGAACATGATATAGAATTGTTCCAGGATTTTATGGGAGTCGGATACTTTTTTCATGATGTCCGACCAAATGTGCTTCTGATATTTGATAACAGAAGAGCTCTTGTCAATACTTGGTCAAAGATCATCAAGTGGTGGCCTGACCCTGACATAAGGATGGTATTGATAGAAAAGCAGAATCCTGCATCGTACGAGTTTTATTTGCACAGTGATTCGAAAATTTTGAACACAAAGTGGGTCTTCTTGAAGTCTTTAAAGATGTCAGAGCATTACACCAGATTCAAATCAGATTATGGCGGAGCAGCAAACCTTGGTCTTGCATTATACAGGCCTAAGGACGACTCGTATGAGCTTGAAATTTTCAAGTACAAAAAAAGAGTCACCAATGTGACATTTCAGGCAGAAAGTGAATCAATCACAGACACTATAGTTCAGAGATCCAAGCAGGTACTCAAATTTTCTGGCGAAGGAACACGTGTATAGCTTCTGTATTAGGATAAAGGTAAGATAGGTCGCATTTAGATATGATCAGGTATAAGCTTTGATAATTCTGACCCACGGTTCCCAATCAATACTGTAAAAAATCATTGGTTGTCGCACAGGATAGTTTGTCACACTCTTTGTAATTCCAAAATCAACCACCTTTGTTTTGTTGTTGTCTGTCTTGAATTTAATTCGCAGAAAATTGACTTTTCGCAATCTTATGCTACTGACTTCAATGACAGATTTCAGAGGGATAACCAGGCTGCCTGATTCTTTGGAGATGTCTTCGTCTAGCTGGGATTCGGAATAATTGTCTATTTTTGTTATCTGGGCCTTGTCTTGCCCAAAGTATTTTTCTCTTTCCTTTGGAGTAATGTAAAAGTACTGTGGAGTGAAGATAAGGTTCCTGTTAGTTAGAGCAAGGATACCTTCCTTGCTTTTATGGAAAAATCCCGCAAAGCCGACAATATTGTCCCATACCTTCGGAAGTGCTGCAACAATATGCTCATCTGCTTCAAGATTTACTCGCAAAACTTTGTCCCTGCTATAACCAAGTCTAAATTTCCATGGTAAAAATGTTATTGGTATCAGCACGAAAAACAAAAAGTATTGAGGCTTGGCCTGACCTTAGGCTCTATTCTTTTTGCTCCGGATGGGATTCGTAGGTGAATCCGTATGTTCCATAGTGCTTTTTCTCGGCCATCCTTCTATACCTATAGGCGCGCTCGCCAAAGAGTATGCCAATGGTTATCGCAAGAGACACTGCAGTTGCGATAAAGATCATTATATCGGCTTCAGCCATGGCTCCAGCTATGCGAAAGTAAGTATATTAATTTTGCTGAAATTTTTAGTTCTTCCAGTACGGTTTATCATCCCACGGCTATCTGTTCCAGAAAGCATCAACTTAGAATTAATTATTATAAAAATTTCAAAGTGATTGCAAAGATTGTGGTTCAAGGAATATGAGAATTATCTCTCAATCATGATGAATTGTCAGGCTTCTTTCCTATGCTCATGCAAAATTTTACTCCAAAAAGCTCTCGGGAGCAATACTTTAATAAAAGCACTCCATACTGAGTTTGGTAGGTTGATAGGCTGCCATGAAAAGAATTGAAGCAGTAATTCCTGTAACCAGAATGGACGAAGCGTTTAATGCGCTCAAGGGACTAGACATAGGAGGTCTGACATACTACGATTCCAAAGGCAGGGGTCAGATTCCAAGAACACCTAGGCTTTCAGGCAGAGGTACATCAAGCTATGTTCCAGAGTTTAATGTGAACACGACAATTGTTGTCGTAGTGAAAGACTCGATGGTAGAAAAGGTGGTTGACAAGATTATCAACAGCACAAGCACAGGTCTGGCAGGAGAAGGCAAGATATTTGTGTCAGATATAGACGATGTAGTGGATATTGGCTCGAAAAAACGTGGCGAAGCCGCCCTGTAACCACATTTAGTCTGCATCACAACAACCAACTATCAGCACATGCCTTTTTTCTGTGAGCAAGTTAGTCGAACTGTTTAACTTACTGGGAAGCTTTACTTTTTCTGATTGCAGACTGAGCGGCGGCCAGTATAGCTATTGGTATCCTATATGACGATGCACTGACATAATCCAGTCCAATATTGCTACAAAACTCTATAGAACGCGGATCCCCGCCGTGCTCGCCGCATATTCCTATTTCAACATCCCTCCTTACCTTTCTGGCAAGGTCTACAGTCATCTTCATCAGCCTACCGACACCTTTTGTGTCTACGGTCTGAAATGGGTTGAACGATACAATTCCCTTTTCCAAGTAAAATGGCAGGAACTTGCCCTCGGCATCCTCTCTACTGAAGCTGAATGTAGCCTGCGTGAGGTCGTTTGTTCCAAAACTCAGGAAATCAACTACCTCTGCGATGTCGTCAGCTACTAGGCACGAGCGAACTACTTCGATCATGCTTCCAAACTTTATCTTTAGCTTTATCTTGTGCTTGTGTTCCACCTCACGTTTGACTGATTCAAATATCTGCCTGGTGCTGACAAGCTCTTCAACCATTCCCACTTGGGGAACCATTATCTGAGGTTCTACCGTTACACCCTCTTTGGCAAGCTCTGCGGCAGCTTCGCATATTGCCCGGATTATCGTTTCGTAAATTTCTGGAAAAGATATTCCGACCCTTACTCCTCTATGACCAAGCATCGGATTTACTTCGGAAAGCTCGTGTACCCGCCTCAGCATCTTTTCCTTTTCCTTCTGCTGTGCATCTGACCTACCCTTTAGCTTAAGTTCCGATATCTGCTCTAAAAGATCCTCCTCTTTTGGCAGGAATTCGTGCAGGGGCGGATCAAGCAACCTGATTGTGACCGGGAGACCCTGCATTTCCTTCAGAATGGCCTTAAAGTCTTGCCTTTGCAAGGGCTCAAGCTCGGCTAGGGCCTTTCTCCTCTGTTGCTCTGTTTCTGCCATTATCATGTTCACAAATTGCGCTATCCGGTCGTGCCGGTTAAACATCCTCTCTGTTCGGCACAGACCAATTCCCTCTGCACCATATTTTCTGGCCAATGCGGCGCTTTCTGGAGTATCGGCATTTGCCCTGATTTTTATGGCCTTGGTTTCGGCTGCCCATTGCAGCAGTTCCCTGAATTCAGGCGTTATTTCTGGTTCAACTGTTGGGATGTCGCCGACATAGACCCTACCAGTTGAGCCATCAATTGTTATCCTCTGTCCCTCAGATACAACCGTTTCCGAAGATAAGTGATTCTTGCCGCTGCTGCCGAAGCTGACATTAAATTTCTTGCCGGCCTCGTCAATTTCGATCTGTGAGCAGCCTACTACGCATGGCTTGCCCATGCCGCGTGCAACAACTGCTGCATGCGAAGTTTTTCCTCCTCTGCTTGTCAGTATGCCTACTGACTGAAAGAAAGCAGGGACATCATCAGGCCGCGTTTCTTCTCTTACGAGTATGACTTTTTCGCCTTTTTTGCCCAAAAGCTCTGCGCGCTGGACATCAAATATTGCAATGCCACTTGCTGCTCCTGGAGAGGCGCCGACCCCTGTTGCCACGGGTTTGTTCTTTGCATGAGGATCTATTCTTCTGTAAAGGATCTGCTCGAGGCCTTCTGGATCTATTCTGGAAAGCGCAGACGTTTTGCTTATCAGGCCCTCGTGAAACATGTCGACTGATGTCTTGACCATGGCAATAGCATTCATCTTGCCTGCCCTTGTTTGCAGAATATACAGCTTGCCTCTTTCAACCGTAAACTCGACATCCTGAGGCTCTTTGAAGTGGTTTTCAAGTTTATTGCACACCAACAGGAGGTCTCTGTAAACATTTGGCATCTCTTTTGCAAGTGCTCCAATATGCTGTGGCGTTACCTTGCCTGATACAACGTCTTCTCCCTGTGCGTTTACAAGGTACTCTCCATACAGCTTTTTCTCCCCCACCTCGGGGTCTCTTGTGAATACAACTCCTGTGGCACTGTCATTTCCCATATTGCCAAATACCATAGTAACAACTGTTACTGCAGTTCCGTTGGCAATTTCAGGAGTTATCCTGTACTGCCGGCGATACTCAACTGCCCTTCTTCCCATCCATGAACGGAATACAGCATCTATTGCAAGCTCCAATTGCTTGTACGGGTCGGACGGAAACTTTTTGCCTGTCTTTTGCTCGCATGCAGACTTGAAAGATGCCGAAATTTCCCGCAATACCTTTTCGTTTGACAAGTCTTTGCCGGCCAGTATCTCGTCGAACACCTTTTCGTCGACATTGAGCACTACCTTGCCAAACATCTGAATAAACCTCCTGTATGCGTCCCAGGCAAAGCGGGGATTTTTGCTCTGCGCGGCCAGGCCTGCAACAGTTTGGTCGTTAAGACCAAGATTGAGGATAGTATCCATCATGCCGGGCATTGACACAGGAGCTCCAGAACGGACCGAGACAAGAAGCGGGTTTGTAGAGTCTCCAAACTTTTTGCCTGTCAACGATGCCAGCCTGTCAATTGACCTGCGCACTTCATCCATCAAGCCATCCGGAAGTCTTCTGCCTGCTTCATAGAATTTTTCGCAAACATCTGTCGTAATCACAAACCCCGGCGGGACAGGAAGGCCTAATCTTGTCATCTCTGAAAGGCCCGCACCTTTCCCTCCAAGCAGGGATTTGTTCTTGCCGTCAGCCTCATCAAAAAAGTATATCGGCTTGACGGTCTTGCTGCCGCTTTCCATGCCTGAATATGGCAGAATAACTGGTTTAAAATGTTGTGTGTAGAGAGCAATTTCGCAGTTGTGTCTGCTGTATTGTGCAGAGTATCCAGCAGGAATGGATTTACGTATGCATTGCACTGCTTGGTAGTTTAGCCAACAAACCGTCTTTGCTTTTCGTTTCCAAAGATCTACACTTATCAGTTCTGTCTGTTGGCAATTCTATTCCTCAAATTCCTCGAAGTGGCTTGTCTATAGCGACCAGATCAAACTTGGTTTCAGCTGTGCTATTTCAACTCGGATTGGGTCAATCTGCAATTGCAAGGGCCATTCCAATCACACCAGTGCCACCCTACATGCAGATAGTCAGAAGTGCCAATAACGATGTTAATTAACAAGTGACAATGACCCGTAATTGGCGAACATCAATTCAATTGAGCCCTGATGCTGCTAGCTTGGGTGCGGTGCCAATCCTTATTCAGATCCTCGACTTGTTTGGCACAGGAGCCTTTGCGGTGACCGGTGCATTCAAGGCAATTGAACACAAGTCCGATATCGTTGGGATAATCATACTTTCTACAATAACAGGGGTTGCCGGAGGTGCAATCCGGGATATTGTGTTTGGAAGAATTCCCCCTGTTGCCATACTCAATCCTCTGTATCTTGTCATAACTACATCTGTCGCAGTTGCAATCTTTTTCCTGTATCCGTTATTGAAGAAACATTGGAATCTTTTCTTGAAATTCGATGCGATCGGTCTTGGAGTATTTACTATAATTGGATCAACTTTCGCATACAGTGTCCTCGGACTAAATTTTCTTGCCATGGCCTTTGCAGGAGTGATCACAGCTGTAGGTGGCGGGATCCTGCGCGACGTTTTCGTAAACGAGGTTCCCATTGTATTTGTGAAAGAACTTTACGCTTCAGCAAGCTTTGCCGGGGTTGTCGTTCTCTTTGTTCTACTCTCTGCACATGCAGACTTTAACATATCTGCCATAGTGAGCATTATAGTCGCCACTTCGATCCGATTGCTGGCAATAAAGTTCAACTGGAACCTGCCGGTAGCAAAAAGCTGATCCCTGACAACTGCAGTTTGATTGTTTTGTGTATATCAATTCAGATAGATTGGTGTATGGTATGATATGGTATACAGTATATTGCATTATTCCATTCCCTGAGCAAGCTCGGCTATTTTTTCCTGCCATTTTGCTGCCTTGATTACACCGCTTGCTACAAGTATGCCTTGTGAACCAAGTCTCATCGCAGTGCTGACATCAGTCTGATCTGAGATTCCTGCTCCACATATAATATGTGACCTTGCGGATCCGGCGGCCCTTATAGATTCTGTGATTACTGAAGGGTTTTCTTTGGAAACTGCCCTACCCGTGCCTATCAGTTCAGGTGGCTCTATGGCAATGAAATCCGGGTTGAGTTCTGCGATATGCTTTACTTCCCTTGGGGTCTGGGCGCAGACTATAGACGTCATGCCTAGCCTGCGCATTCTCCTTACAAGCGAGCTGATGGCCGGCAGGTCAATTCTGTGTTCGCTATGGTTGAGAATGGAACCAGCAACGCCATAGGATCTAGCTATTTCGGGAACAAAGAAGCCGGTTGTAGAGCCGGGCTCTGAAGTGTCTAGGTGTTGGCATATGACAGGTATGCTAACTGATCTTGAGACGAGCGCAGCTGCTGCCTGTGGAGGGGCAAGAACGATCTCCGTTCTGAGGCTTTCAGCCACCTTCTCAGCTGCCTTTGCAAGCTCTATAGTCCGTTCGCCTGAAGCCTCGATATAGTTCTTGAAATTTATTATTAGTGGTCTTCTCAACGTCTGACCGCTCTTTCTTTTTCCTTTTCCTTTTCTTTCTCTTTTCCTTTCTCTCTTTCCTTGCCTGACTTGTTTGTGCCTTGATCATGTTCTGGTTGTTTTTTGAATTTTTCTGACAGCTTTGCCATCCTTGCCTCATATCCTTTGTTGTATTCTAGCTCTTCAGGAACCAAGGTTGCAGGATGTATGAATCCTTGATTTCTCATTATCATGGCCCTTTCAGCCGCCTGCATCCTCTGGTAGTCCCAGTCCACAGTGCCAAACCCATCATGGGGCCCTGTGAGCTTACCATTGTGCATACTAAACAGAAGGCATGAAACAATTGGAATCGAATAATTCAGACTCGCAGCAGAGTTTAACTTTACAGGCATAAGCGGCATATGATGGCTGCCTCTGGTGTTGCCGGCTACATAATGCGGTTCGTTGAATGCGCTGCCAGCCTCTTCAGTTGCAGGAAAGTTCTTTTGAGTCCTTACGATCGCTATAGGATCGTCCTTTCCTACGTAGGTCCCAGCTATATTGTGCAGCCTGTCGGTTGATGCAGAGACTATCTGTTCTCCATCAGGTGACAGAACAGAGTGGACAACATACCGCCCGGGATACATGAGGGCAGCTTCAAGCTCTGGCTTATCCTGCCACATTTTCAGGTCTGCTATATCGCCTGTCATTACATCCATTATCCTAAAGATAACCCCAGCTGCAAGATTCTCATTGATAAGAAGTCCGGTATTGCTTCTTGCATCTACGAACATGCGCCAGAGCGGCAAGTTAAATGCTCCCGGTTCTGTCTTGTCCGCTGCAAATATGCAAAATACTTCGCTTGGTCTCTCTTCCATTTCTATTTCTGCCACGCCCGGTCCCATGCCCTTGACGTTGCCAGAGAACGCATCTTTAAGTAGATCCTGACCCGCACCATAGAGGCCCTGTTCTTTTGCAGTCCTGGTACCTTCTGTAAATGCATCCCATGCAAGTTTGTGGATCTTGACGTTGTCCACTCCCATAGTATGGGTCATTATGATATGGATATCGTCTCCTGTGTATCCAATGTAATAATCTATCAGTATGCCCTTGCCGTTTTTTGCAACAAAGTCCCGTACCGTTCTGACAAGCTCGTCACTTGGGCGAGTATGTCCGCCTATACCACCAATATCAGCCTTGATCGCAGAAACAGTTATCTTCATAGAGCAGACTCATGACCTTTGGTTTAAAACTTTATCGATATTTCAGAATTGTGAAAGGTTGAAGAACATTGTTAAGCCTGCTCCGTCAGACATTTTCTAAAGTGGAGACAAGGTTTAAACTATCTGATAAGCAGTTCATATTGAACTGATAATCCAGAAAATGATAACATAGTTAGCTGCTGAATGCGGTACTGCTATTTCAAAAAGTCAGAGAACTTACGGCCTGTTTGCTTATTTCCACTCAAAGCCTGTCGCCGCAAATTCCTGCGCCGTCTGGTTCAGCTCAGTTTCTATTGCCAAGATTAACCTATTCATCCATGCTAGCTTTTGTGAATTCGTAAATCCTGTAACCAAGACTATACCCCTGACATTCCATCCTTCACCAGCTCTGTTTTTCGCATGGCCCCACCAGAAAAATTGCTCTCCATCCTGTGTTGTAACCACACCACGATAGCTTGCATCCCATATACCATGAGGATACTGGTTGATTACGCCAGAGCCCATATTTTTTCCACTTGGGAATTTGCCCATTCCCTTGATATCTGAAACAAAATTTGCGTTAACTTTAGTTCCTTCTACAGGATGCACTGACTCTATATTCATATCAGTTACTTTTCCTTTCTCTTCAAACAGCTTTTCTCCGAGACCCATAGTTGGCTCTCAAGAGGTCTGCAAAGTAGATAAGGATTTCAAGTAATTCCGATGCACCTGCCACAATCGTCTTATGATTGATTGCAAGAAGAGCGTCTTGGCAATTTTTTCAATATTACTAATGCAATAGCTTTGACCACATCATCAGCAAATGTCAAACCCCTGCAATTTGGCTGAAATTTCAGATGGGTTAATTATTTGGCAGCTAGTCACCAGAAGTATGCGGGTAAAAATTGTCAAAGATAGTCGACATTAACAATATGGTGAATAACCAAGACCCTACTGCTTGCATGGCAGCTCTGCGTCAGGTAAATACCATATAAATGGACACGAAATAAACCACAATACCGAGCTCAAGCAATAGAATAAATACCATTATCGACTGTCAGGATTTTGATATTTGCAAACTAGGATGCTGGCGCAGGTATTGAGCAAGTCTGATGTAGGCGATATCCTTGATGGCGTTCTGCATGGCAACCAGCCAGACCTCAATGACTGCATTCGGCTTGTGCAATCTCATGATGTACATGCACTAGGGCTTGTAGCTAATATACTCAGGCGGAGGCTCTATAGCGACACTGCATCATATGTCAACAATATAATTCTAAATTATACTAACGTCTGTGTTACATACTGCAAGTTCTGTGCATTTTACAGGCCTCCCGGAGATGCAGATGCATACACTGTGCCACTTGAAGAAATTGTGCGCAGAGTTTCTATGTCAAGGGAAATGTTTGGCATTACTCAAGTCATGCTACAGGGTGGCCACAACCCAAACCTGAAGATAGACTACTATGAAGATGCATTTCGAGCCATCAAAGCAAAATGCCCTGGCGTCGGGATACATGGCCTGTCGGCATCTGAGGTAGACATGATTGCAAGGGTGGAGCGCAGCAGCACAAACGAAGTCCTTGCAAGGCTAAAGGAAGCAGGGCTTGATACCCTTCCAGGCGCCGGTGCTGAGATACTTGACGACTTGGTCAAGAAAGAGATAAGCCCGCTCAAGATCAAAAGCGCTGAATGGCTTAGAATAATGGAAGAGGCCCACAAGCTAGGTATCAAGTCCTCTGCTACCATGATGTACGGTACAGTCGAAAGTGAAGAGCAGCGTGCAAGACATATTATGAAAATAGCCGAGCTCCAGAAAAAAACAGGAGGATTTATGGCATTTATTCCATGGAGCTTTGAGCCAAACAAGACAGAGATGCAGGCAGAAGGGATGATAAAATATCCTGCAGGCGGCCTGCACCTGCTCAAGATGATAGCCATATCTAGAATAGTTTACTATGGCCTGATTCCGCATCTTCAGTCTTCATGGCTGACAAACGGGATAGGCATGGCTCAACTTGCACTAAATTATGGAGCCGATGACTTTGGCGGCACTTTGATAGGCGAAGAGGTAGTCAGTGCAACAGGCGCAAGGTCAACAGAGCTGACATCTGACAGAATAGTCTCTGCAATAAAGCAGGTTGATTTTTTGCCCGTAGAAAGAGACAACTTTTACAATATCGTGCACGGACCTGCTGTTTAAGTGAAGCCATACTCTTTCCACCGGCTATCTACAAGCTGCTCTGTCTGCCTATCGGCAACTGCTAGCTTTTGTATCTCCCTTGTATATCCTTCTTCTTTCCATTTGGTAGTAGCATCGATTCCCATCTTTGAGCCTAGGTTCAAGAGAGGTGACGCAGGATCCAAGGTGTCTGTCGGAGCATTTTCAATTATCACAGTATCTCTAGCTGGATCTGCCCTAGTTGTCAATGCCCAGACAACATCGTCTGCATCATGCACGTTGATCTCGCTGTCGACAACTATGAAAATTTTTGTCAGTGTAAGCTGCCCCATCCCCCACAATCCCATCATGACCTTCTTTGCTTGACCAGGGTACTGCTTTTTGATAGAAATTATAGCCATGCCTTGGAACCATCCCGCTGCGGGCATAGAAAAATCCACTACTTCTGGATGGAACATTTGGATTAGAGGCAGAAATGCCCTCTCTATCACCTTGCCAATAAAAGCATCCTCCAGTACAGGCTTGCCCACGACGGTGGCAAGGTAAATTGGATCTCTTCTTCTCATTATCCCGGTAAGAGTAAAGACAGGATAAGGCTCTGCTGGAGTATAGTATCCAGTATGGTCACCAAATGGCCCTTCCATCCGAATGTCATTAGGATCCACATAACCCTCAAGTACGATCTCTGCATTTGCCGGAACTTCTAGATCTACAGTCTTGCATTTTACAAGCTTGATACCTTTCTTTCTGGTTATGCCAGAAAATAGGAATTTGTCCATGCCTTCTGGGACAGGAGCCACTGCACTGAATATTGTTGCGGGGTCTGAGCCGATTACAATTGCAACCTGTATTTTCCTGTTCTGTTCTTTTAGAAGCCGATAATGCTGCGCACCTCGCTTGTGGATCTGCCAATGCATTATTGCATGCCTGTCGTCTAGAATCTGGATTCTATAGACTCCTAGATTACGAGCTTCAGTTTCTGGGTGCTTTGTAACAGTTAGCCCAAAAGTAATGAACCGACCTGCGTCTTCGGGAAATGATTTGAGCGCGGGCAAGGAATTCAACGATGCTTTGTCAGATTCAAATACTTCTGTAACAGGTCCTGAATCTGCATACTTTGGTCCGTATTCGGCGATTTCTGAAAGCTTTGGCAGCATCTTGAGCTTGTCGAGCATGCCAGACGGCATCTTGAGTCTGGTCAGCTCGACTATGCGCCTCCCGATTTCGGTGAAATCTTTCGTTTCAAGCCCGATTTGCAGCCGATCCAGCGTACCAAATGCATTGCCCAAGATTTTGAATCTAGAACCTTCGACGTTTTCAAATAGCACAGCCGGCTGCTCTTGCTTGGAGTACATCAGTCGGCGCAGGATCTCTGCTATTTCCAAGTTATAACTTACTTTGGTCTGTATCCGCTTCAGCTGCCCGGCCTGTTCCAAAGCTCCAATATAATCCCCGAGACTCTCGAAAGGCAATGCTTCCTTCGCTCGCTATCTTGACCAACAATGGTCTAGATAAACCAACCTTTAGAGCTCTGTCGATCAAGGGCATAATGTTATGCGTAAGGGCGGTCTGTTTTATCACATTCAATGCCTTAGAGAACTAGAGAGCGACTACATTTTTGATTAACATTTGTCTTAAATAAGATTACAGAAGCTCTATCTAGAACAAAATGCGAGAACAAAGCACAAGAGGACTTCTACCAGCCGTGCTTTCGATTCTGCTTGTCGTTGTTCCTTCAACGACAATAGCAGGAATCACGAATGCATTTGCTGCAACAGGATCCCCATCCGGGGTTATGATCGCACTCTATACCTACCCCGGACAAACATGGGATACTGTCATACAGGCAAAGAACGCAAACCCTTCAGTTCCCATAGTTGCCGTAATCAACCCTGCCAGTGGCCCTGGAGGTGGTCAGGACTCTAACTATGCGTCGGGCATACAGAGAATGCAGGCAGCAGGAATAACCGTACTTGGATACGTGCATACAAGCTATGGCTCAAGGGATACCGGCTCTCTAGAAGCAGAAATATCAGACTACAAAAACTGGTACAACACAAACGGGATATTCTTCGACGAAATGTCAAATGTCGCGGGGTATGAACAGTACTACTCCAACCTCAACAACTATGCAAAATCTCTGGGCTTTACATACACTGTTGGAAACCCCGGAGCTGATACGTTGCCAAGCTATGTCGGGACAGTTGACAACATCGTGATATACGAAAACTCTGGTCTGCCTAGTATATCATCACTTGGAGGATGGCATACAAACTATGACAAGAGAAACTTTAGCATGGTTGCGTATGGAGTAGGCAGCCTCGACACATCGTACGTTAGCTCTGCTGCAAACTATGTCGGATTTATATCCATGACAGACGACACTTTGCCAAATCCATATGATACAGTACCTTACTATTTTGGCAACCTAGTGTCGGCAGTTGGAGCAGCTAACCCGACAGGTTCCGGCTCGTCACCTCCACCGCCTGCAACAACATATTCCATAACGGTCAACTCTGTGGACCTCAATGGCAATGCAGTAACAGGAATGTGGACCACTGTCCAGCAGAGCGGAGTGCAGATCGATTCTGGCTTTACGCCACTGTCATTTAATGCACAGCAAGGATCGACATACCAAGTGACTGTTGCAAACTACAAGAACTCGATCTTCAACCACTGGGAGGACGGAAGCACAAGCAGTTCAAGAACAATTACTGCTACACAGCCAACAACCCTCACGGCATACTATAGCACAGGCTCAACATCTTCACCATCTCCTTCACCAACGCCAACTCCAACACCTACAACTGCATCTTTGACAATAAACACACAGGACTCTGCAGGCAATGCAATGACGGGCTACTATACAACACTTTCCCAGAATGGAAACACAGTCTCAACTGCATTTTCGCCAGCTACATTTACCCTAAACAGCGGACAGCCATATACTGTTGAAGTACAGGATTATGGTAACTATGCATTCGATCACTGGCTTGACACAGGCTCTACTACAAGAGATAGAACTGTATCCATATCTTCGAACACACAGCTAACGGCAGTCTACAAAAATACACAATTGCCTCCACCAGACTTTGCAATATCTGCCAGCCCATCCAGTCTCAACCTACAGGCTGGAAGCTCTGGCCAATCGACAGTTACAGTGACCTCAACCAATGGCTTTAACTCTGCCGTCACATTGAGTGGTATGCCATCTATAGCTGGCCTTGGCGCAGCGTTTAGCTCAAGCACAGTGACACCTTCTCCAAGCAGCCCAGTAACGTCTACACTTGCGCTCTCTGCAAGCCCATCAACAACACCAGGAACATATCAGCTGACAATTTCTGGCTCAAGTGGCTCCATCAGACACTCCACTACAATATCACTGACAGTAACTGCACCTGCTCAGTCAAGCATTGCCGTGACATCTGTTGATTCAAACAACAATCCATTGAATGGCTACTATACTACCCTATCTCAAAACGGCGCTACACTATCCACTGCCTTTACTCCAGCAACATTTGCAGTTACTGCTGGACAGCAATATACAATAGAAGTACAGGACTATGGCAATTATCACTTTGACC
>Ga0209581_1001052_pt1 | contig 37117 bp, 28 predicted proteins | sample Coa_R2_FD_187160 | JGI IMG/M metagenome (GOLD analysis project Ga0209581, IMG submission 187160) | Surface soil microbial communities from Centralia Pennsylvania, which are recovering from an underground coalmine fire - Coalmine... | ecosystem: Environmental > Terrestrial > Soil > Unclassified ...
GGCGCCGCCGCTTCTCCTGGTTCACTGCCAATGCTTCATCCACGATCCCTCGCAATACCTGCGTGTTCACGTGGATGATCGCTTTAACTTACTAAGCAGCGAAAGACGGCCTTCGGCGTACGCTTACCCCATTCTTGATCATGGTAGCGGAGCAGAATGTCGCTCGTCGCCCAGGAACACCGTTTTACCTCTCTCATTCTTTTTAATTTAATCAGCTCAAATCATCGGAATGCGACTTCTCAGAGATGTCTCAAACAGGTGCTGTGTCTTTCGATAAAAGAGAACGTGATAATACCCTCACTAATACCCTTATTTTGGGGCAGTACCCTTATTGTTTCGTTCCCCGAGATAACGCCACCGAGCCGCCGGCCCGCGTCCCTCATTTGAAACCTGTCCCCCATCCTTCATTTCAGCCAGAATATTGCGGATCCACTCTCTACCCACTCCGGGACAAGCACGTTCGATATCGGCAATTCTGAATTGGCCCGTTTGCCGCTTTACCGCGCTTGTCACCAAATCGGCTTTTGCCCCTTTTGGTGACGCTGTTCTGCCAACTCTCTCTTCAAACTCTTTATACGCGCTCTTCAGGATGAAAAGCACAAAGTTGATATAAGGCCAAGCGTCGTGTTTGCCCTCATGCCAGCCCTGCGAGCTTTGTTCAAGCGTTTCGTAATAGCGCTCTTTGTTCTGCTCAATGACGCGCTCCAAACTGATGTAACGTCCAACCTCGTATCCAAGCTGATAAAGCTGGAGAAGGAGCAGAAGACGAGATACCCTGCCGTTTCCATCTCGGAAAGGGTGAATGCACAGGAAGTCGAGGTTAAATCCTGCAAGAGCAATCAGAGGAGGAATCCACTGCTCACGGATGCAGTCATTCCAAAGTTGAAGAAGTTCTGCAACATACGGGGGCGTGTCTGACGGCAAAACTGTCTTGAAGCGGACACGCTGTCTGCCATCGGGATACTTCTGGATTATGTCTCCTTCCTTTTCCTTATATCGCCCGGCATCCCAAATCTGCCCGGAACACAGCTGATGAAACCTGAGAATCAGCTCTTCGGACAAGGCCAGGGTCTTAGCGTCCTCGTGGATGAGCTTGAGCACGTCGCGATATCCACTGATTGATTCCTCATCGCGATCCTTTAGAGCCGGCGTTCCGAAGACCACCGTTCCAATGCGCTCGTCTTCAATTTCAACGCCTTCAATGCGATTGGAAGAGACAGCGCTTTCAATTAGTGAACTCTCTTTCAGAACGGCAAGAATCTGAGGAGACTGGGTCGTGAATAGCTCCTGTTTGCCCCGCGATTCGCCAAGAGATGAGAGATACCAGGACGTCGTGACAGGGATGGATTTGAGTCCAGCCGCGAATTGTCGGAGTGTCATCATAGTTTTGTTCGCAGTTCTGATGAAGCTGAATGACGCTTGAGCATTCCACCAGCTCTCATCCGGAGCAGGCACAAAGGTAATCGGATTTGCAAACCTTTAGGTTTATGAAATTCACGGAGACTTGTTCTTCAATGCAAGTGTGACCTGAAGGCCAGAAATATCGCAAGCGTCGGTGCATGTTCTGGCCGGATCCTGAGGCCTCGCTAGACTGCCTTTCGGGAGATTATGCATAGAGGCGTTAGACGTCTGCTTGACCACTGGAGTGAAAAGGTCATCTCTAGAATTGCGGGATGTTGACGGTTTTCCTTTGCGGACAAAAGGACATCTCTGCCATTGTCGACAAACGATCCAGCAATATCCAAAAATCGAGCAACCCTGAGAATTTCGGTATTTATCGTGCAGTCTTCGCCTCCAGAGCGACCACGATCTGTCGTAGCATGTCGAGACTCTGTAAGCGTCCGGGCGAGGCCCTCTTGACGCCATGAATAAGTATGGTTTAGGTGTCCACGTAAATAAGTGGACACCTATTAAGAGACGGTCTCGGTTGTGAGCAGGGACTCTGATTTGCGGGGACAGTTCCAGGGCAAGAGCTCATCGATGCGGTTGATGGGATGATCGGCGATTCGCTCCAGGACATAGCGGAGGTAAGCCTCTGGGTCCACGTCGTTCAACTTGGCAGTGCCGATCAAAGTGTAGAGAGCAGCAGCCCGTTCTCCGCCGAGGTCGGATCCTGCGAACAAGTAATTTTTCCTGCCTAAAGCCACCGCTCGCAGTGCTCGTTCGGCCGCGTTGTTGTCGATCTCCAGGCGTCCGTCCTCGCAGTAACGCAACAGTGCACGCCAGCGAGAGAGTGCGTAACGAATCGCCGCCGCAATCTCTGACTTACGCGAGACCTGATGGAGCGTCGAATCAAGCCAGGAGTGCAGTGACTCAAGAAGCGGTCTTGATCGCGAGTTGCGTGCTTCTAAGCGCTCCGCCGGAGGTCGCCCTCGAATTTCATTTTCGATTGCATATAAAGCCGCGATGCGCTCGATCGCCGCGGCTGCGATCGGAGATGCGTGGGCTACATGTAGCTCGTAGAACTTGCGACGGACATGAGCCCAACAGGCGGCCTCCTGGATCTGTCCGCCGTCATAAAGATGATGGAATCCGGCATAGCCATCGGCTTGCAGGAATCCATGAAAGTCGCGCAGATGTTGCCGTGGATGCTCGCCGCGACGATCCGGCGAATAAGCGAACCACACGGCCGGAGGTATCGTTTCTCCCGACGGTCGATCATCACGAACGTAGGTCCACAACCGCCCAATCTTGGTCTTGCCGTTCCCTGGTGCCAGAACGGGAACCGGAATATCGTCCGCATGCAGCTTGCTGGTCACCAACACATGACGAGAGATCGCTTCGACTAGGGGATTCAATAACCGCCTCGTTGCCCCTACCCAGTCGGCCAGTGTCGAGCGCTCCAGCTCCACTCCTTCGCGCGCGTATATCTCCGACTGGCGATACAAAGGCAGATGGTCACAGTATTTTGCGACAAGCACGTGCGCGAGAAGACCAGGACCGGCCAAGCCACGCTCGATGGGGCGACTCGGTGCCAGCTCCTGGATGATGTGCTCGCAACTGGCACAGCTGAACTTCGGGCGCACATGTTGAATCACGCGGAAGCGTGCCGGCACATACTCGAGCACCTCGGAAACATCTTCGCCCAGTTTGCGCAGATGACCACCGCACTCGGGACAGGCATCCGTCTTGGGGACATAAGTCTTTACTTCGCGGGGAAGATGTTGCGGTAGAGCTTGCCGGGCTGGCTTCTGCGAGATAGGTTTCTGCCGAGCCTGCGCAGCTGGAGTGACCGACAGATCGCGCTGTGCTTTGGCTGTCTCCAGTTCTTCCAGCTTGAGCTCCAGTTGTTCAATCTGTTGCTGGAGCTTTTCCGATTTGCGTCCGAACTGCATCCGTCGCAGCTTGGCGATGAGCAGCTTCAGATGCTCGATCTCATCCTGATGCGAGATCAGTTGCTCATGGGTGGCGCGCAACAAAATCCTGAGCGCTTGCGCATCTAACTGATCCAAATCGGGAAGAGTGCGCGCTACTACCATGCACGCAGTATGGCATGAATCCAACGCAATCGGATCCCTGCCCTGCACAAAGATCTGTGCAAATCTGGGAATGAACTTAAATAGCAAACTGCGGTGCAGCCGTGCGCACCGGACGACGCCAGTCAATGCCTTCCAGCAGCATCGATAACTGTGCACGGGAGAGCGAAACTGTGCCGCTGCTCGCTTGCGGCCATACAAAGCGCCCACGTTCCAAACGCTTTGCGAACAGACATAGTCCATCTCCATCCCACCACAGAACTTTAATGAGATGACCACGTCGACCACGGAACACAAACACGTGTCCCGAAAAGGGATCCTGTTCCAGCTTCGTCTGCACCATCCCGCTCAGGCCGGTGAAGCCGCGGCGCAGATCCGTAATGCCTGCCACAATCCAGATCTGCGTGGGCGTCGGCAGCGCGATCATCCGAGCAGTCGCTCCAACACCATCGCCAACGCCTTCCTATCCGCGTTGCATTCGATGCGAATGTGTGCTTTCCCAAACTTGATCGATATCGTGCCGCGGTCGCTGCCCAGCGGAGCCGCAGGGTGATCAGCATCCATCACCTTCACTGGCAACAATCGGTTGGACGGCACACTCACTTCGCCAAATCGCCCGGCAAGATAGAGCTTGCGCCAGTTAAAAATCAGGTTGTCGTTGATTCCGTGCTGACGCGCGATCTCGGCGACCTTGGCTCCCGGTTGCATCGCTTGTTCCACGATGCTGCGCTTTTCCGATAACGTGCGGCGCCGCCGCTTCTCCTGGTTCACTGCCAATGCTTCATCCACGATCCCTCGCAATACCTGCGTGTTCACGTGGATGATCGCTTTAACTTACTAAGCAGCGAAAGACGGCCTTCGGCGTACGCTTACAGTAGCCCTCATGATCGCGCTGTTCCAGTTCTCGAATGTGAAGTCTGCGAAGGTGTTCTCGTAAAGCGTCCCTTACAAGGGCCGAGCGGCTGCGTTTTAGTCGACGAGCCGCCTGATCGGCCGCTCGTAAGAGTTTCTTGTCGAGCATTATCTGGACCCTTGCCATCGTGGCATCCAGTTCACGTCGATTCGAATGCGCCCACATGAATTCCTAATCGTCGCCACCGCCCGGTTCGATTCGGCGGTACTCCGAGACTATGGCTTGAGCGGTATCTCCTAACTTCGACAATGGACTGCGGTGGCTGCTCAATTCCTCCTCGGAGGCTGTCGCCGTGAATATGCCGGATGGAGTGCGCGCGTAGAAGATAACGTGTCCCTGCTCAGGCAACGGATATGAAGTCGTGCGCTGCATTAGCGGCATAGTTTCACCGGCGATCTTAATGATTTGCCTGGCGAGGCTGCGGATGGATTCATGGGACTGGCCGCCGCCGAGAAAGCCGCCACCGCTGCTCAGGTAGATGCTCGCGGTTCCGACGGAAAATGCCGCGATAGTGGCTGTGCCTTCGTTGATACCCCAGTCCATGATCACAGCGAATGGCTCATTGGGCTTGTTCGCTGCATCGGGTGGTGCCGGCGCGTTGTGTAGTGCGAGGTCGCGCAGGCCCATGTACACGGAGGGATCGGTTGCACCGGCAGAGGAGGTTGACTTGGCTGTTCGATGTTGGATCTGACGCGCTCGAACCGCGCGCAAGAGCACGACCGCTGCAATGACAATAATGATCAGGGTGACAAGTTTCATATGATGGTTTGTCATGATAACGATACTCGCCGAACGGTGCCGTCCCTCCGGGACTCGGTGCGCTATTCTCCTCAACCCAGGACTTCGTCCTGGGCTTTCATATTCCGTGCCTCCGGCACTTGGGTCGAGATTGTTAGCCTGAACTCCTCGTTGCTGATTATTTTGGTAAACACGTTCGTCGCCTGAGGCCGGTCATTCCCGTAACAAGGGCGAACGACGGAGCAAAATACCGTCGGTCGTGCGTCTCTAAGTTGCTGATTTCTCGTTGTAATTTCCACAATGTTTTTCTTTGATTCTCAGTCCCGATTCTTGTTCCATTATGGTACGATTGCCGAGGCGAATAGAAGGAGAACTGTCTTCGTATGAAGATGTGTGCGTTGCTGCAAGCTCGCTCTGACAACAGGGCTTCGTCACGAACGTCGGCAGTTGCTGTTATTTGCTTGCGACTGCAACGTGAGCGATCGACCGGAAGCGTTGCGTCAACGTTGCACTACGCTAGTCAACGTTGGAGGGTGCTGCGCAAAACAGCGGAGAAAAGGGGTGATTACTAAATAGGAATAAACAACATGTCGGTACTTTGAATTTTTGGAATACAACATCTTGCGTACAAAATTGGGAAAATCGCAAAAAGCGCGGTTAAGTCGTTTAGAAGATGTATTTTTGCGAAAAAAGGGGGAGGGGGGAGGGGAGGGGGAACACAAGCTACGAAGCCGCTGAACTGCGAAAGCCACGAAGGCAGCCGCAACGAAAATGCGCCATGGGCTTTCGCCTATCGACTACCACGCGAAACGCAACAGCCAACACACATCATCTTCGATGCGCCTCAGACGATCAACACAAACACACGACACGGATTGCACAGATGCTATGGATCACACGCCCGGAAGCTGCGGAGCCACGAAGCCACGGAGATAACTGTGAAAACTGGCTTCTGGCTACTAGCTTCCAGCGAACAGCAACGGAAAGCAACACGCAGGGTCCGGCACTCGGGCCAGATGAGAAATCCACGCTCTGGGTTGAAACGGCTGTTCTTGCAGTTCGGCGCGCAATCGTATATACGTTCGCCCAAGAGAAAGGCTTGCAAGCGATCGTGATCTTCCAGTCTCGGAATGAGTTCCTGCTCTAATTGTGGTACCGTCCTGGCTCCGGCTGAGCGGTTCTGTTCCCGATGCGGCGGGCCGGCGCTCGATTCCCAAATCGAAACTCTAGCGGGAGCAAACCCCAAATTTTCATCGCCCGCCTCTAACCCGCCTTCCTCCGAAGCTTTGCAGTTCGCTCCTGGGACAGTGCTCTCGGAACGTTATCGGATTGTTGCCGCTCTTGGGCGTGGAGGTATGGGCGAGGTTTATCGGGCGGACGATCTCAAGCTTGGCCATCCTGTCGCTCTCAAATTCTTGCCGCGTGCTTTTGCCGAAGATCCTCACCGGCTTGAGATGTTTCATGCCGAGGTTCGCAACTCGCGTCAGGTATCGCATCCGAACGTTTGCCGCGTTTACGACATTGGGCAGTTTCAGGATCTGACTTTTCTCACGATGGAGTACATCGACGGCGAGGACCTTGCGTCGTTGCTGCGTCGAATCGGAAGACTTCCTCCGGACAAGGCTCTGGAACTCGCGCACCAGCTCTGCGCAGGATTGGCCGCTGCGCACGATGCTGGGCTGCTGCACCGCGACTTGAAGCCGGCGAACGTGATGCTCGACGGACGCGGGCGGGCACGCATCACCGATTTCGGGTTGGCGGTCGGCACCGAAGATATCGGCGGACGCCTGCTCTTTGCCGGCACGCCGGCCTACATGGCTCCGGAGCAACGCGCCGGTGCACCGGCAAGTGTCAAGACCGACCTCTACGCGCTTGGCCTGGTGCTCTTCGAGATGTTCACGGGCAAGCGCGCGCTGGAAGACAACAATCTCTCGGCATGGACACGACCGGCATCTCACGGGGAACGCGAGCCGAAATCGAGAACAACAACCGAGCGCGGCCGGAGTTCGAGTTCGTCTTCATCTTCATCTTCATCCAGCATCGGCGCGGTCGATCCACTCGTTCGCAAGGCGATTCTTCGCTGCCTGGAGCAGGATCCTGCACGGCGTCCCAATTCGGCACTTGACGTATCGAGAGCGCTTCCCGGCGGCGATCCACTCGCTGCCACGCTGGCCGCTGGAGAGACGCCTGCTCCCGAAATCGTCGCGGCCGCAGGCGAGGAGATCGCGATTTCTGTGCGAGCCGCGGGCCTGATTGTGTTTGCCATCATCGCCATGATGATCGTGGATGTTCCCCTGGCTCGCAGGGGTACATTCATCGGCTTGGCGCCCGAAGTTAAACCGCGCGAACTACTGGAAGATCGGGCGCAGCAGATTGCGAAGCAGGCCGGGTACACGGATGCCGAGGCCGATTCTCATGCGTTCTTTTCGATTCCTTCCAGTTACGTGCAGTGGCGCGAGCAGGTAGACCCGAAAGGCTGGTATCGCCATCTCAACTCCGCGGTCCCAGACGTCTATCGATTCGCTTATCGCACCAGCCCGCAGTGGCTGTTTGCTTACAACTCATTCGACAATCCTAACGTCGATGATCCTCCCATGACAGTTCCAGGAATGACGACAACGGTCGTCGATGGAGCCGGGCGGCTGATGGAATTCCGCGCTGTGCCTCCGAAGTCGGACAAAGACTTGCCTGCTGGAACGGGCGTTCCAGATTGGGCTGCTGTGTTTTCAGCAGGAGGCTGGAACTTCAGCAACTTCGAAGCGACGGAGCCGCATGATTTACCGAATGTCGCGTTCGACGCGCGATCTGCATGGGACGCCACTTCGAACATGACTCCGTTGCACGTCGAGGCTGCGTCATTGCGTGGAAGGCCAGTCGCATTCTCCGTCTCCGGTCCTTGGGCTACAGTGCAGGCGAGTAACGGGTCTTCACTTGTAAGCCAGCTCATATTCGACTTTCTGATCTTTGTCGCGTTGCCGGTTTTTGGCGGTATCAGAGCTCGACGAAATCTGCGGCTTGGGCGCGGAGATCCGGCCGGCGCCACGAAGCTGAGCATCGTCGTAGTGACCGTGATCGCAGCAAACACGCTCTTAGCCCAGCACTGGGTCGCGGATGCGAGCATCATCAACGCCGTGCTTGCGAACGCGGGCTTGGCGTTGATCTTTGCGATCGCGGTTTGGGTCGCGTACGTCGCGATCGAGCCGGCGCTCCGCCGGCATGCTCCTCATCTGTTGATTTCGTGGGCGCGCGTGCTTACCGGCCGCTTCAACGACGGATTGGTCGGTCGGGACATGCTGATCGGCGGACTCGCTGCTCTGGCCGTCGCCACGATTCACATGCTTGTCACTGCTCTGCCGTGGTGGTTTGCGATGGGCAGAATACGCCCGTATCCCGCCGGCGCGGTGCTGAGCGATACGCCGCATTTCATCGGTTCGGTGGTGAGCCAGGTCTGGGTGGCGATTCTCGTGCCGCTTTCGATTGCCTTCTCATATGCCATGCTGCGAATACGCATTCGCAGGCCGTGGATCGCGTCGGTCGTGTTGTTTGCGATTGTCTGGCCTTTGTCGTTCAACTCCGAAGGCGTCTTCTTGCAGCTCACGATGGGCGCGATCGGGTCATTGTTGTTTGTATTCGTGTTTGTGCGCTTTGGGTTGGTGGCTCTGACAATCTTTATCTTCGTGGAGAACCTGCTCTTCTTCTATCCTCCAGTGCTCCGTCCCGATGCATGGTACTTTGCGAAGCCGTTGATCATTCTGCTGCTAGTTGTGGCAATTGTTCTGTTCGCATTCCGCTCCGCGCTGGCTGGCCGACCGCTATTTGCCACCAGCTCTGACGAATTGTGATCGCGTCGGGCTGCGACGAATTCGGGTGCCATCCGTTTTCGACCGTGAGAAATTCCCTGAGGGTTCCCTGATCGACTTTGCTCGTTTCTTGACGAGCGTTTGTAAGATGTTGTGCGCGCGGGACTTGAGTGTGGGTTCCCTAGATTCCCTGTTAAGTTGCCTGCCTCTTCGGAATTTTTGCGGATTTTGGGCAGAATTCGAGCAGTTTCTCAAGAAATAAAATTCTTCCCCTGTATATGTCCCTGTTACTGATGCCGTTCTGTTTTACGTGGACACCGAATGGGAACTCGTAAGCTTGCGGGGCTGTGCTAATCTCGCGCATCGAGCGGAATGACCGGCAAACCTTCCAACGATTCCCGCCGTATCGTCGATACTTCATCATTCAGGACATCCGAAATGATCCGATTTCTTCTCTTGCTGCTCGTGTGTGGTTCGGCAACGTGGTTGTTTGCGCAGTCCAGCGAAACGATTACTGGGTGGCAGATGCAGGACGTGACCAAGGTCAGCGACGCTGCTGAAGTCGTCTCGACGGCGAAGTTCCATCCGGACCATTGGTATGCCGCTACCGTGCCGGGAACTGTGCTTACTACGCTGGTGAATACGGTGTTTATCCGGAGCCGCTTTACGGGGAAAACATGCGGGGGATTCCTGAGTCGCTGAACAAAACTTCGTACTGGTATCGCGCGTCGTTCGAGGTGCCTAAATCGCACAAGGGATTGCATACGTGGCTTCATTTCGCAGGGATCAACTACAGTGCCGAGATTTGGGTGAATGGTCATCGCGCAGGAGCGATGAAAGGCGCGTTCATTCGTGGGGATTTTGACGTCACGGATTCTGTCAAGCCGGGCAAGACTGCTGTGGTTGCGGTTCGCGTTTCGCCGCAGCCGCATCCTGGGGTTCCGCATGAGCACACGGTTGCTCTGGGCGTGGGCAAGAACGGCGGAGAGACGGCGCTTGATGGTCCGACGTTTCTATCGACGATTGGCTGGGATTGGCTTCCTGCCATTCGCGATCGCGACACGGGTATCTGGCTTCCGGTCACGATGGATGCCACCGGGCCGGTGATCGTGAAAGATCCTTTTGTCACCTCCACTTTGTCTGACTCGCACGATATGGCGGAGCTGCATGTCTCGGCTACCTTGCAAAATCTTACGGCTCAGCCCGTTAGCGGCACGATTACCGGAGTGATCCAGTCGCTGAGCGGAGGATCACCCGAGATAACGTTTCAGAAGCCTGTCAGTGTTTCGGCAAATGCGCCGACTGAGATATCGCTCGATCCGCAGTCCACGCCGGAGTTGGTGGTGCGCAATCCCAAACTCTGGTGGCCGAATGGATATGGTCCGCAGAACCTTTACACGCTGACATTGAAGTTCAATGTCGGCGGCACGAGTTCTGACGCGCAGACGCGCCAGTTCGGAATCAGGAAAATTGAATATCAGGTGCCCGACTCGGAGAACCTCACGATCTCGGTGAACGGTGTTCGCGTAATGGTGCGCGGCGGGAACTGGGGACTCGATGAAGGCATGAAGCGCATTTCGCGCGAGCGGCTCGACGCCAAGTTCCATCTTCATGCGCTGGCCAATATGAACATGATCCGCAATTGGGTCGGGCAGAGTACGAGCCCGGACTTTTACGATGCGGCGGACAAATATGGAATTCTGCTGTGGGATGAGTTCTTTCAGCCCAATCCGGGAGACGGTCCCGATGTGGCTGATATCGACACATACATCGCGAATGTCACCGACAAGGTGATGCGCTATCGGAATCATCCGTCGATTGCGGTGTGGTGCGCGCGCAACGAAGGCTATCCACCGAAGGCGCTTGATGAGCAGTTGAAGGTGCTGATGGCTCGGCTCGATCCGACCCGTATTTATCAATCGAACTCCGCGGAAGGACGCGGCGTTTCTTCGCATGGCCCTTATTACTGGCGTTCGCCACGGTTTTTCTATGCGTTAAATGAGAGTTTCAAAACGGAAACAGGCTCGGTTTCCGTTCCCACAATGGAATCGATCCAGGGCATGATGCCGGAGAAGGACTGGGAGACGATTAATGATGACTGGGCGCAGCACGATATGGCTGCCGGCGCGCAGCGCGGAAATGAGTTTCCCAAGTCGCTGGCGGAGCGCTATGGACATATCCGCAACCTCGCCGACTTCGTCCGCAAAGGACAGCTTGCTACCTATGAGGCTTTTCGCGCGATGTACGAAGGACGCAATGCGGAGATGTTTCGTCAAACCACGGGCGTGATTACCTGGATGAGTAATCCGGCGCAGCCGAGCTTCGTGTGGCAGATCTATCACTACGATCTCGAACCCAATGCTGCGCTTTACGCGGTCCAGAAGGCCGGCGAGAGCGTGCATGTGCAGTTGAACGAAGCGCTGCGGGGAATAGAGATTGTGAACAATCGTCCAACCCCGCTGAAGGATGTGAAGGTCACGGTCCTCGTCTATGCATTCAACGGCAAGCTGAGTTCGCACAAGACGTATTCAGTTACGGAGGTGCCGCCGAGCACGACGATTAAGGCGGCGCAGATCGAAGTGAATGCGCGCATCAGTCCGCTGTACTTCGTGAAGCTGGATCTCGCGGATTCGGCTGGAAATCTTCTATCCACCAACTTTTATTGGCTGCATGTGGCTCAAGATCAATTCGATGGACTGATGAACTTGCCTACTGTCACTCTGGACGCGGAGGCCACGGCTCGGACCGAGGGACCGAATACGGTTCTCGCGATCACGCTGCGAAACAACAGCAGCAACGTCGCGCTCATGTCTCATCTCCAGCTGCACCAGAAGAAGAGCGGACACCGCGTGCTGCCGGTCTTCTATTCCGATAACTACATTTCTCTTGTACCCGGCGAGTCGCGGAGCCTGACGATCGAGGCGCCGACGAACGCGTTAAACGGAGACGATCCGCTGATCGAGGTGGATGGATTTAATGTCGAGGTTCACGAGGTGCAAGGACCGGTTGGGATCGTGAACAACGTCAATGCCCAGCCGTCGCATTGGCCAGCATCGAACATCGTCCCAGACTAGTGAACAGGTAATTTCCGGGGCTCTTACTTGGTTCCATTTTTGAACCGTGATTATGCGCTCAATATCCGGATCTAAGACGCTGGCGCGTTTGGCCGTCGGAAGGTTTCAGAGTTGTCACTTGCTCCGTTCGCTATAGCCGTGTTCGGAAACCAATTAAAATTTCGAGCCATGCTCCAGAAATATCGAGTTGTTCTCCTTCTCGCTGCATTGACATCGGCACTTGCTCACGCTGAACCGGTCACCTTCAAGCGCGCCATCGAACTTGCGATCCGAAACAGCACCGCCGTGAACTCCGCCGATGTGGATGTGAACCGGTTGCAGGCCACGTATCAGGAGGCTCGCGATCAGTATGTTCCTCAGGTCTATTTCGGCTCGGGACTCGCATACTCGTTCGGATTTCCGCTTGGCGAGCCGTCATTGTTCAAGGTGAGCTCAACCAGCCTGCTGATCAATCAGGCGCAACGCGAGTTCATCAAGGCCGCACGCAGCGACGTTCGCGCGGCTACCTTGAACAAGCAGGAGAAAAGAGGACAAGTCGTCCTCGAAACTGCTTTGTCATATTCAGAGCTGGACAAGAATGAGGCGTCCATCAATGTGCTGCGCCAACAGGAGGACGCCGCGCTGAAATTCGAAGAGATCGAGCAGCAACGGATCCATGCTGGAGTTGATGCGCCGATCGAACTCACGAAAGCGAAGCTGAATACCGCGCGCATTCGATTAAAGATCGCCGAACTTATCGCCGGTGCAGATACGCTGCGCATGCGCCTTTCTCAGCTTACCGGGTTGCCGGCGAAGGAATTCGAAACCATCAGCGAATCCATCCCGCGCCTGCCGGAGGTCTCGCAGGATGAAGATTTGGCAACGCGCGCTGTGAATTTCAGCCCCGCGGTAGCGAGCGCGAAGGAGCTTGCGTCGGCGAAGCTGTTCCAGGCGCGCGGAGAGCACAAGCAGCTTTATCCGGCAGTTGATCTGGTGGGACAGTACGCGCGCTTCACCAAGTACAACAACTACGATCAGTACTACAAGACGTTTAAGCGAAACAACGGCGCCATCGGCATTGAGATTCGCTTCCCATTCTTGAACAAAGGTCAGAAGGACCATAGTGAGGCCGCATACGCCGACGCTCTGCGCGCACGCAAGGACGTTGACGCTGCAAAAGAGCAGGTCTCAACCGAGACTCTGAAGCTGCAGCGCAGTGTGGCTCAGCTCAGCGCGGCCCGTGAGGTCGCAAAACTCGAATACCAGCTCGCGCAGAACAATACGGAAGCCATGCAGGCCAAAGTGGAAGCGGGCCAGGCGACTCTTCGAGATCAGCAGCAGGCGCAGCTCGATGAGAACGACAAATATTCCACTCTGCTCGACGCGACTTATGAGCTCGAGAAAGCGCAGATGCAGTTGCTGAAGCAAACCGGGGATTTGGAAAAGTGGGCGTTGGCAGCCCGCTAAGCAAAGCAAAAACAAAACACGACACGGATCACACAGATTTTACCGATTACACGGATAAGTCTTCTGGAGGGAAATAGATCTGCTGGAGCCCGCCCTGCGGTAATCCGCGCAATCCGCCGCCTCCGTGTGATCCGTGTCGTGTTTTCGCCCTAGAACGTAAAGAACCAAGCACTTACGGCCTCCACATTTTCTTATCCAAACGGGCTAAGAGTCCCACTCCGGATGTTATATTTGACGTTCATACGCATGCCATTAAAAACCCTGTTCCTGAACCCTCCCTCGTTCGAGAACTTTGACGGCGGCGCTAGCTCGCGCTGGCCGGCCACTCGAGAGATCGAATCGTACTGGTACCCGGTTTGGCTGGCTTATCCGGCAGGCATGCTGGAAGGCTCCCGCCTGCTCGATGCTCCTCCGCACCACGTTTCCGCTGATGAGACGATCGAGATCGGCAAGCAATACGAGTTTCTCGTGCTGTTTACCAGCACGCCGGGATGGCAGGGAGATCAGAAGCTTGCGTATGCGATGAAGGCGGCAAATCCGAAGTTGAAGATCGCCTTCGTTGGCCCACCGGTGACGACTGCACCGGATAGAGCTCTCACCGAGTGCGATGCCATCGATTTCGTGTGTCGTCGTGAATTCGACTACTCGGTTGTGGAGTACGCGCAAGGGAAGCCACTCGACGAGATTCTTGGAATTTCGTATCGCAAGAATGGGCGCGTCGTACACAATCCCGACCGCCCACAGATTCAGGATCTCGACGCGCTGCCCGATGTCACCGATGTCTATAAGCGCGATCTTGATGTCACCCGCTACAACGTACCGTTCCTTCTCCATCCGTTTGTGTCGCTGTATTCGACGCGCGGCTGCCCGGCGCAGTGCACCTTCTGCCTATGGCCGCAGACGCTTAGCGGACATGCCTGGCGCAAGCGCTCGACAGACGCCGTAGCTCGGGAGATGGCCAAGGCCAAAGAGTATTGGCCGAACGTGAAGGAGTACTTTTTCGACGACGATACTTTCAACATCCAGAAGGCGCGCACCGTCGAACTCTGCGAGAAGCTCAAGCCGCTGAAGCTCACGTGGTCATGCACCTCGCGCGTGACCACCGACTACGAAACCTTGAAAGCAATGCGCGACGCCGGATGCCGTTTGCTGATCGTCGGCTACGAATCCGGAGATGCGCAGATTTTGAAGAACATTAAGAAAGGCGCGACCGTCGAGCGTGCGCGCGACTTCACCCGCGATTGTCACAAGCTCGGCCTAGTGATTCACGGCGATTTCATTTTGGGACTGCCTGGCGAGACGCGCGAGACTATTCGCAACACGATCAACTTCGCCAAATCACTGGACTGCGAGACGATTCAGGTTTCCCTGGCTCACGCCTACCCCGGAACCGAGTTCCACGATTTCGCCGAGAAGAACGGTTTCATCATCAACACGCAATCGATGGTCGATTCCGGCGGGCACCAGATGGCTCATATCGAATATCCCGGCCTGCCGCGCGATTACGTGATGGAGATGGTCCATCGCTTCTACGACGAGTACTATTTCCGTCCCAAGCAGGTCTATCGCATCGTTCGCAAAGCCATCTTCAACAACGATGAACGCAAACGCCTGTACAAAGAAGCCAAGTCGTTCCTGAAATTGCGAGCAGCGCGTAATCGCTACGTGGAGGAGGCTCGCAAGACACCGCGTGCAACGCCAGTTGCTCCGGAGTCGCGCATAGAAGAGCCGGTGGAAGTCGGGACGGAGTAGCTTTTCGCCAGGAGCTTAGGCTATCCAGTGGTGCCGCACGAGTGCAGGCTCTTACCTCGACTTTGAGCGGGGCGAAATCGCGTCAAATAGCGCGATGATAATAAAGGCGGTCAAGAAGCCCATCAGAGCTGAGCATGCGATCATCAGCAGAAGTGTTCGGGCGTCGAATACCACAGAACGCCGTGCTGTAAGGATTAATCCGGCAACATTCAGCGCAAAGAGTACTAGCGCAAGTAGCCAGTGTCGGCGGTCAACTGAAAAACTCACAGCACGATTGTGATGGCGATGCAGTGATCTCATCCGCAAAGGGCATGCGTTGATTTGCTGCGGAGTAGATCATGGCTTCGAGATGATCATGCAGCTTCAGGCTCCTGCTTGCTCAGCTCAGCTTGAGCAGGCACAATGTAAACCTCTCCGCCGCGAATTTCGGTCTGATAGACCTCTATCTTGCTCTTCGCTGGTCCGGCGACGACGCGTCCAGTATGTACATCGAATTGCGAACCGTGCCATGGGCACTGCACCGTGCACCCGACGAGCGCACCATCGGACAACGGCCCGCCTTTGTGCGTGCAATGATCGCTGAAGGCGATGATGCCTTGCGGGCAACGTCCAACTACCACGCGCTCTTTCCCAACATGCACCAGCATCATTTGTCCTTCGCCGAGCTCACTCTGATTGCACGCTGGACGATCCCAGCTCTCAATCGTTCGCTCTCGGAATTTGCCGGCATTCGCATAGCGATGATCAACGCCGATCTGGTTCCTGTACGAGAGCGTTCCGCCAAGCCAGCCGCTGATGCCGAGAACCACGATGCAGGCAGTCATGAGACCAAGCTCAAAGCCGCCGGGCTCTGCGATCGCGCTGTAGCGATGGACAGCGATGATGATGAATCCAATCAGAACGAGAAGATTGAGACTGGCGTGAAGCAGTCCGCGTTTCTTGCCGCTTGATCGTGGCGGCACGACGGTAAGCCAATCGATAGTTCCAGGAATCGCGGCGCAAAATCCACCAACGATGCCCAGAATTGCGGAGTAGTAGCTTGCAGCCCAGAGCAGCTCATTGTTTGTAGCTTTTCCAATCAGGTCGAAAATCCAACTGCCCAGAAACAGCCCTAGAGGCAGCACGATCAGCATGGGATGGATGGGATGAGACTTAATCTGCGCGCGCGATTGCATCAGGTCACCTCGGCCGTCTTTGGCCTACATAAACTGTTGCAAGTTGCGGAATTATGGATGGCCGAACAATCGGGTGATCGGGTGATCGGGGGATCTGGTCATCGGGTGATCTCGTTGTCAGTACCGTCCGTGGTAGCGGATCGGTGTGATCGATAGGCGATCTGCCACTGCCGAGTCGGCTCCCCACCAAATCACAAATCCAGATCACCCGATGACCCGATGGCGCGATCACCCGATTCGGTACACTGCTGAGGACTCACTAGAACTCCCGCATGACCGAATCCTGGCTGTTCTGGGTTGGCTTCAACCTGTTCGTGCTCGCGATGCTGGCGCTCGACATTGGCCTGCACCGGCGGCGTCCGACGATGAGCTTCCGCCAGGCAGTTGGGTGGACAGTCTTTTGGGTGCTGCTGGCGGCAGCCTTTGCCGGACTGGTGTACCTGTGGCACGGGCACGCGGCCATGCTCCAGTTCGTCACTGGGTATGTAGTCGAAGAGTCGCTGAGCGTCGATAACCTATTCGTCTTCCTGGTTCTTTTCCGGTACTTCCGCGTGCCCAGCGACTCTCAGCACAAGGTTCTGATCTGGGGAGTGCTGGGCGCACTGGTGATGCGGCTCATTTTTATCCTGATCGGCGTATCGCTGCTCAAGCGCTTTGAATTCATCATTTACATCTTCGGCGCGATCCTGATTTACAGCGGCATCGGCCTGCTCCGAAGCAGCGAGCCGGATGTCGATCCGGAAAAAAACCTGGTGCTCAGGATTTTCCGGCGCTTTTTCCCGATTACGGAGAATTTTGAAGGCAAGAACTTCTTTGTCAGGCGCGATGGAAGCTGGATCGCGACGCCGCTGTTTCTTTCCTTGCTGGTAGTCGAAACAACCGACCTCATTTTTGCCGTGGACTCGATTCCCGCCATCCTCGCTATCAGCAGGGACGCCTTCATCGTTTACACCTCAAACGTCTTTGCCGTGCTGGGTTTGCGCTCTCTGTACTTCGCTCTGGAGCATTTCTTTGGGATGTTTCGTTTCCTGCATTACGGACTTTCGGTGATCCTGATGCTGATCGGCGTGAAGATGCTGATCTCGCATTTCTACGAGGCGTCCCTGGGGATTACGCTGGTAGTTGTGGTTGGAATTCTGGCCTTGTCAGTAGGCGCTTCGCTGATCTGGCCTGAGTCGGAGGCAGAGGAAGAGTGAAGGCTTCTGTTTGCTCAGGGTACTTATGGTTCGGGCATTTAGGGAATCTGGAAGGTCGAGCAATCGGCTGTCAATCTCCAGCTCAGCTCGTAAGAAGAACAAGTACAAATAAATGATTTCTCTTGCCGACATCCGCGCCGCTCAGGAGCGCATTCGTCCTTGCATCAAGCGAACAGTGACTGTTCGCAGCCGCACCTTGGGCGAGATGCTGGGTACGAACATCTATCTCAAGCTGGAAATTTTTCAAACTACCGGCGCATTCAAGGTTCGCGGCGCGTTCAACAAAATTCTCGTTGAACTTGATGCTGCGCGGACAAACGGCGTCGTGGCGGTGAGCGGAGGGAATCACGCGCAGGCTGTCGCATATGCAGGGAAGCTGCTTGGATGTCGCACCGTGATCCTCATGCTGCACACCACGCCGCGCAACTATCTCGATGCCACTCGCGGATACGGAGCAGAGGTCGTGCAGTTTGACGACATTTTACAGGCGTTCACAAAAGCGCGGGACTATGAGCGAGAGGGCATGTTGTTTGTGCATCCCTTTGACGATCCACTGGTGATGGCAGGGCAGGGAACTCTCGGACTCGAGATGCTCGAAGATGTCCCCGAACTCACGGATGTATTCGTCAGCATCGGAGGCGGAGGATTGATGAGCGGCGCCGCCGTCGCGATCCGATCGCAGAAGAAAGTGCGTTTCTGGGGAGTGGAGACCGAGGGTGCTGACGCCATGGCGCGCGCTTTGGATGCAGGTCATCCGGTAGAGATTCGCCCGACATCAATTGCGAAGACGCTCGGTGCGCCTGCGGTTTCCGAGGCGACCCTTGCCATCGCTAAAGAACACCTCGCCAGCATCACCGTGGTTTCCGACAAAGAAGCCATGCAGGCTCTCGTGCTCCTGCTGGAACGCACGAAGATTCTTACCGAGCCGGCCGCCTCATGTACGCTAGCGGCAGCGATTCGTATGAAGCAGCACTTCCGGCCTGAGCATCATGTTGCGCTCATTCTTTGTGGCGGCAATCTTGGCGTAAGCGATCTCTGCGAGTATCATGCGAAATTCCTGAAAAGCTGATACTCCGGAGATCACATTTGAAAGCACTCAAACTTTTCTTCCTCACTACGGTCTTCGTTTCAGCTACAGCATTCAGTCAAAGCTTCACGTTGGAGCAAGTGATGAGCTCGCCGTTTCCTACGCAGCTTACGGCGGCGAGTCACGCCAACGTTGTCGCGTGGGTCTTCAACAACGAAGGTTCGGACAATGTCTGGATCGCGACTGGGCCGGACTACGTCGGCCGCCAGGTCACGCATTACTCCGGCGATGACGGGCAGCGGATCGCCTCCCTGAAGCTCACCCCGGACGGACACACTGTTGTGTATGCGCGCGGCTCGGAACTGAACGGCGCAGGACGCTCAGCCAATCCGTTGAGTCTTCCCGCGCAACCGAAGCAGCAGGTTTGGGCGGCTGCCGTAGAAAACGGCGAGCCGCGACTGCTGGGTGACATGGGCTGCGAAGAGGAGGGCTGTGAGGACGTCCAAATATCTCCGGATGGGCGCTATGCGGTTTGGGAGACGAAGCACGAACTTTGGCTGGCGCCAGTGACTGCGCAGGGAGGCGCGACGGCGAAGCAGCTCACAGATATCCGCGGTGAAGTCTCATGGCCGCAGTGGTCGCCGGATGGAAAACGCATTGCCTTTCGGGTCAACCGCCAGTCCCACAGCCTTGTTGCCATCGCGGATCTCATTCCCACCTTGGATCAGGCGTTTGCCGGTGAATCCGCGAATAAGCCGGAAAGTTCTGGCAGTGCAAAAAAAGACCAGGTGCCGCTGCTCTCCAATGTGCATTACGTTGCGCCAAGTACAGAGCGCGATCGCTTCCCCCGCTGGTCTCCCGATGGAAGAGAGATTGTGTTCATCCGCACGCCTGGTCAGGAGAACCATTTGCCGTTGATCCCTGTCCGGCCGACGCCGTGGTCGCTTTGGGTTGCGGATACAAACACTTACAGCGCGCATTCCATCTGGCAGAGCGGGCAGGGTCCTCGCGATTCTCTGCCGCCTTTCGCGGGAGAGTCGCTGCAGTTTGCCGGAGACCGCATTGTCTTCGTCTCCGAGCAGACGAATCGCAATCATCTTTATTCGATTCCCGTTTCAGGCGGTCAGGCAGTGGAGCTTACGCCAGGCGATTTTGATGTCGAAGACGTCACTCCGAACGAGAGCGGACGCACGACGATTTACTTTTCCTCGAATCAGAACGACGTCGATCGCCGGCACCTTTGGAAAGTCGATGCCAAGGGCGGTGCGCCACAGCAGGCGCTCACGAGTGGCGAGACGATTGAGTGGTCTCCAGTGCTAAGTGCCGATGGACAAATGTTCTGCCTGGGCTCGAGCGCTACGACTCCGGCGCTCGCCTATCGTCTTACCAATTCAGGAAGGGAATTACTGGCGAAGGATGTTCTACCAAAGGATTTTCCTTCGGGTCAGCTCGTCGTTCCGAAGCAGGTGATCTTCAAGAGCAGTGATGGATACACCATCCATGGCCAGCTCTTCACGCCGCGTAATCAGACAGGACGCGGCCCGGCACTGATCTTCACTCATGGAGGTCCCATGCGGCAGATGGTGCTCGGCTTCCATTACATGTACTACTACCATAACGCCTATGCCGAGAATGAATATCTCGCGAGTCTTGGCTATACCGTGCTCTCGGTGAATTACCGGCTCGGCATCATGTACGGACACGATTTTCGTCAGCCGCCGAACAGTGTGTGGCGCGGTGCATCGGAGTACAACGACGTGCTTGCCGGCGCGCACTATCTGGAGACTCTGCCCAATGTTGATCCGCAGCGGATCGGACTGTGGGGCGGATCCTACGGCGGGTTTCTCACCGCGATGGGCCTGGCGCGCAATTCCGATATCTTCAAAGCGGGACTGGATTTTCACGGCGTACACGACTGGTCGATGTTCCTGTCGCATTGGGAAGACGATGCCAATGCCGCTCCCGACTTGAAGGAGGCGCAGAAGCTGGCATGGGAGTCGTCGCCCGATTCATCAATCGACAAATGGCACTCGCCGGTGCTGCTCATCCACGGAGACGACGACCGTAACGTAGCGTTCAACCAGACAGTCGATCTCGTGCAGAGATTGAAGAAGCAGGGCGTGGACTACGAGGAGATCATCTATCCTGACGAGATTCACGATCTGCTGTTGTGGCGCGATTGGGTGAATTCGTACAAGGCCGGAGCTGCGTTTTTCGATCGCAAACTGAAGGCGCACTGAGTAAGAGGCGTCAGTACCGTTCCCGGTAGGGAACGGGTGGGTGTGAGCCTGATACAGTGACACACCCATCCGCTGCCGCGGACGGTACTGACGCTGCACGGGTCATTTGCCTGCGTAGCTCACACGCCAGATCGAGTTCGTTCCATCATCGCTGACGAACAACGAGCCATCTGGTCCGATCGCTACACCAACAGGCCGTCCCCAGACTTGCCCGTCTTTCGTCACGAAACCTGTTACGAAGTCTTCATATTTGTCCTGCGCACGGCCGCTTTGGTGCATGGGAACGCGCAGCACTTCGTATCCCGCGCGGCGATGCTTGTTCCATGAACCGTGCTCGGCGGCGAAGATGTCTCCGCGGTATTCGGCAGGGAACTGCTTGCCCTCGTAAAACAGCATTTCAAGTGACGCGATGTGGGGCTGCACCAGCACGTCGGGCACAATGACTTTGTCTTTCAGCTCAGGATGTTTGCCTTTGTGGCGTGGGTCCTGGTGCCCGCCGATGTAATACCACGGCCATCCATAGAAGCCACCTTCCTGAACGTGCGTGATGTAGTCAGGCGGGAGATTGTCGCCGATTTCGTCGCGCTCGTTCACCGAGCACCACAGCTCTCCCGTTTTGGGATGGATCGCTTCGCCGACACAATTGCGAATTCCCCAGGCATAGACGCGGAGGCCGCTGCCGTCAGGATTGAATTCGAGCACGTCGGCGCGGTGATATTCGACGGGATTGTTGTCAGTGTCATCGACGTTCGAGTGCGAGCCAACCGAGACGAACATCTTCTTGCCATCGGGCGAGAAGACGATGTCGCGCGTCCAGTGGCCGCCGCCGCGCAGGTGTCCGCCGCCAGGCAGATCGGCGATCTTCTGCTCTGGCCCGCTTGCCTTCATGTCGCCATTCTTGTAAGGGAAGCGAACGACCGAATCGGTGTTGCCGATGTACACCCATTGCGGATTCGGCCCGGGCGGATAGAAGTTGATGCCGAATGGTTTGCGCAATCCTGTGGCAAACACCTCCGTTCGCTCAGGCTTGCCATCCTTGCCAATGCCGCGGAAGACCTTTACGTCGCCGGCATCGCTCTCAGCCAGGAACAGGTCGCCGTTCGGAGCAGTACGCATGAGGCGCGGATTGTGGAGGCCGGTCGCATAGAGATCGACTTTGAATCCAGCAGGCGCCTGCGGCCAGGCGTCGCTGGGACGAGGAATCAGATCAGGGCCGTTATCCACCGACTGAGTCGCGTACGGCTGAGGCAAGTCGGCAACGGTGATGTTGTGAACGACTCCGGGGGCTTCTTCACTGTAATCGCTAAACGTGACTTCTTCCTTAGTCTGGGAGTAAAGCCAAAGAGTAGATAGCGCGAAGACTGCAATAACGGCGGTGGTCCTGAACAGAGTTCTGCTTTCCATAATTGCCTTTCCAGATTCAAATGCTACATGGTTTGAGGGATGCAGATGTGAGTTGAAACAAATTAAGAGGTCTTGGAAAAGTCGCAGAATGGCCGAGTATTCAACGCGAAAGCAAAGCAGAAGCGAAGAGCGCTGGAGGATCCCGTGCTCGCCAGGGGCCAGCCGAAGCCGTGGAGTGTCTTAGCCACGCGTTTCGCCGCTCAGCTTAGCTCCATTGACGGCCTAGTTTGGCTCACTCGTAACGCAGCGCCTCGATTGGATCTACTTTCATCGCGCGGTGCGCAGGGACATAACACGCGAGCATCGCGATCGCGCATAGCAGCAAGGAAACACCGAGAAAGGTGATCGGGTCTGTCGGCTTCACGCCAAACAACATGCTCTCCATGAACCGCGTAAGAACCAAGGCGGCGACAAGGCCAATGGCAATTCCGACCATAGCCATGCGAGCGCCGTCACCCAGGATCATTCGCAACACGTGAGCGCGCTGCGCGCCGAGCGCCATGCGGACGCCGATTTCTTGCGTACGCTGCCCAACGAGATACGACAGCACACCGTAGATGCCGACGCTTGCAAGCAGAAGAGCGATTCCGGCGAAACATGCAAGCAAAGTCATGCTGAAGCGCTTTTGACCTATTGAACGCGCAACCGTTTCCTCCATCGACACAGGCTCATATACGACGAGATCTCCATTGCCGGCGATCAATTGATGGCGCATCTCCTCAAACGATGGCACATTGGGTCGTGAAGTACGCACGTACACATCAGAAGCCAACCCAATGCGCTTGAGCACGAAATCGGGAGTCTGCGCGTAAGCCATATACATCTGCGCATGCAGGGGGCTGCGCGCGTCAGAATCGAGCCCCCATTGGTTGACGTGACCGACCACGCCTACGATCTGAAGGTAAGGAATCTTATCCGGATCGGACGGATCGGTGTTCAGGTCGATGTAGTGGCCGATCGGGTCCTCGTTTTTGAAGTACTGCTCGGCGAAAGTCTCGTCGATTACTGCCACGTAGGGGGCGTGCTCGTTGTCCGCTTCGGTTAGGAACCTGCCTCGTCTCAATGGAATCTGCATCGCCTGCAGATATCCCGGCTCGACGTTATATTCCAGCGTCATCGGGAGCTCACTCCGTTTCGGCATTGGTCTGCCTACGATCCAGAAGTCACCATCGTCGTCGCCGGCCATCGGCTGTGCGCCGAGGCTGAACGAAACTGCTTCCACCCCGGGCATGGCGGCGAGTTTGTCGTGAAGCTCTCGTTGTGCGGCGCGAACGGCATCTGGAGATCCACCTTTGAAAGACGGCGGACCAGAGAACGAGAAGGTCATCACATTGTGAGGATTAAACCCAGGATTCAGTCCCCACAGCACAAAGAGAGTTCGAATCATGAGTCCTGCGCCGACCAGCAGAACCAGAGCCATCGACATTTCGAAAACCACGAATACAGACTGGGTGCGGCTGCGCGCAGCGGCCAGAGAGCGTCCGCTTTCTTTCAGAGTGGCGCCGATGTTCGAACGCGAGGTTCTCAATGCCGGAGTAAGTCCGAATGCTATGCCGGAGAGAATGGAAACCAGGAGCGTAAAAAACAGTACTCGCAAATCGATGGAAATGTCCTCGGCGCGCGGCATCGCGCGGGGCATCGCTGCGAGCGCGGCGGAGGTCCCAAATTTCGCAAGCAGCAGTCCCAGGCCGCCGCCGATGATCGCGAGGAGAATGCTCTCGGTAAGAAGCTGACGCAGGATGCGTGCTTCACCCGCTCCCATTGCGATGCGAATGGCAAATTCCCGACTGCGGACTGTGGAACGCGCCAGCAGCAGATTGGCGACATTCACACAAGCGATGAGAAGCACAAAGATGACGGCTCCAAGGAGCACAAGCAGCACCGGACGCATGTTGTGACCTCCGGGTGTGCCGTCGGCGCCCACAATCTCGTCTTCAAATCGCACGAGATAGGCTTGCTTTGAGCCGTTCACGTCAGGATAGGCAGCAGCCAATTCCCGAGATACGCGAGCCATGTCTTCCTGCGCCTGCTCGAAGGTGACTCCAGGTTTCAGGCGACCGATGGCATCGAGCCCCCATCCGGCTCCGCGATTCTCGTGAAAACGAGGTTCGTTGTATTCCCCAACTGGAACGTACAACTGGTTAGCTTGCTCACCGCGCTGGAAGTTCTGGATGTGCAGATGGAAGCTGGAAGGAACGACTCCGATGATCGTGCGGCCAACTCCGTTTAGTTCCATTCGCTGACCGATGATCTTCGGATCGGAGCCGTACTTCCGCTTCCACAGGCCTTCCGTAATCATGACCGTCGGATTGGCCCCGATGCGGTCTTCGTCCGAAGAAAACGTTCGTCCCAGAATGGGATTCACCCCGAGAATCTCGAAGAATCCGGCAGAAACCATCTCGCCGTGCAGCCGCTCCGGTTCGCCGGTACCCACAAGATTGAAACCATCGGAGCGATATGCGGCCATGGCGCTGAATGTCCGGTTCATCCTGCGCCAATCTTCAAAGTTCGGGTACGAGATGGATCCGTTCTTGAAATTCGGCATTTGCGTAAACAGCGAGACAATCTGCTCCGGATGCGGGAACGGCAGCGGGCTGATCAATACAGCATTTACAACAGAAAAAATGGCTGTGTTCGCGCCAATGCCTAGCGCAAGTGTAAGAATCGCAATCGCCGAAAATCCTGGCGACTTGGCCAGCATGCGAACGCCGAAACGCAGATCCTGCAAGAACGTTTCCATGAACACTCCAGACGCTTCTACACGAAATGAGTTAGCACTCGTTGTGCCGTGAAATCTCCCAGCGTTTGTTCAGCTTACGAGTGCATCCGGGTTGAACGTGTGTTCGGGGTCAGCATTGAGTGTTCGGAAGCGGACAGGAAACCGCCACGGATCACACGGATTTTTACGGATTAGAGGATTTGAAAACGATTTATCTAGCAGCCGCAGCTTGGCTCTGGTCGGGCTTTCTTTCATTGTCGAACAACAGCCTTTTGATCTGAGCCGTTGGTCCAAAATTCAGCAGAAGGCCTACTTCGACATTCGTCGCCCGCAGATAGTTGAGCAACTGACGTTCGTGTGCTTTCTCTAGGTCCGCTACTGCCTTCAACTCAACAATCACCAGCGATTCGACGACTAGATCAGCACGGAAGTCACCCAAGTCAACTCCCATGTACACCACACGGATGGATTTCTGTTCCTCGAATTTCAACCCATTCTTCGCTAAATGCAAAGTAAAAGCCTTCTGATAAATGCTCTCCAGAAAACATGCCCAAGATCGTTATAAACGGAGTAGAAGATTCCAATCAGTTTCTCAGTCAGTGCTTCGTGTTTCATTCTGTTCTCTCTGTGTGATCCGTAAAATCCGTGCGATCCGTGGCGGTTTCTATTCAATTCCCAGGCTCTTCCATTTCTTATCTACCAGCGCCTTCACTTGTGCATCCATGCGAATCTCATGCGGCCAGGGGCGGGAGAAGCCTTCAGTCCTCCATTTGCGCGTCGCGTCGATACCCATTTTGGAACCGTAGTTAGGAAGACGGGAGGCGTGGTCCAACGAGTCAATCGGACCTAACGTGAACTGGATATCGCGTTCCGGATCGATGTTGTTGAAGACTTTTAGCGTGACTTCGCCGATGTCGTGTACGTTTACGTCTTCATCGACCACGACGATGCACTTGGTGAACATCGCCTGGCCGAGCGACCAGATGGCGTTCATGACTTTTCGTGCATGTCCCGGATAAGACTTGCGGATGGAAACGATCATCAGGTTGTGAAACACGCCTTCGACTGGCAGATTCACATCCACGATTTCGGGAATCGTGAGTTTCATTAAGGGAAGGAAGATTCGTTCGACGGCTTTGCCCATCCAGGCATCCTCCATTGGAGGCTTGCCTACGATCGTCGTGGCGTAGATGGGATCTTTGCGGTGGGTGATGCAGGTGACGTGAAAAACGGGATAGTCATCTTCGAGGGTGTAGAAACCGGTGTGATCGCCAAAGGGTCCTTCCGGACGCAGTTCGTCGAGTTGGACATACCCTTCGAGAACGATCTCGGAATTCGCCGGTACCTCCAGATCGACGGTTTCGCATTTCACCAGCTCGACCGGCTGCTGGCGAAGGAAGCCGGCGATGATGAATTCCTCCACATCGGGCGGCGCAGGAACGATCGCAGAAAACGTGAGTGCGGGATCGGTGCCGATCGCGACCGCAACTTCCATCTTTCCTGACGGACGATCGCCTTCGGCGAGCATGCTGCCGCCGGAAGAGCGCGCCATGATGTCCACCGCTCTGCTCTTTTCTGCGCCGCTGGATCCAGCGGCCGCGCCCAAACGCAGCCGTTCGCGGTAATGCTCGGCAGCGACCTTCTGCCGCTGCCAGTGCATGCCCGTGGTGCGCTCGTCATAGACCTGCATGCGGTACATCCCAACATTGCGCTTGCCGGTCCGCGGATCACGCGTGATGACACAAGGCAGAGTGATGAAGCATCCGCCATCCTGCGGCCAGCATTTCAAAATGGGAAAGTCGAGCAGCGAGAACCTATCGCGCTGAATGACTTCCTTGCACGGCCCGGTCGGAACCAGCTTGGGAAAAAACTTGCCCATTTCCGCGAGCAGGGGCAGCATCTTCAGTTTTTCCAGAAACCCTTCCGGAGACTTCAGATTAAGCAGCTCGCGGATGCGGCCCGCGATTTCATCGAGCGAATCGACTCCAAGAGCCATCTGCATGCGGCGCTCGGAGCCGAATTGATTGATCAACAGCTTCGAACCCGGATGTCCGGCCAGATTTTCAAAGAGGAGTGCCGGTCCGCCCGGCTTCGGGATCTTTGATTTTGAGACACGATCCGCGATCTCGGTGACTTCCAGGATGGGATCAGCCTCGACGCGGATGCGTTTTAACTCTCCGGCGCGATCGAGCGCGGAAATCCAGTCACGCAGGTCTTTGTAGGCCAAAAAGAAGCTCCTAAGCTGCTGAGCTCCTAAGCTTCTGAGCCTCAGCATTTGAATGACACGAAGAAGCTCGATTATACGAATCAGTGCTTTTGGACTAAGAAGCTTAGGAGCTTAGCAGCTCAGGAGCTGCCTACTCCCGTCCAACCACAATCCAGCAGCACACATCCTACATTTCGAAATCATTACAGCGAGGTGTTGCGCGCCCGATGTCCACAAAGATCAACCGCGAAGCAGAGTACCTGAATGCACTCTTCACCCTTACCTTGAACCCAGTGCAGGGGGCCCGGGCGACGGAACTGGTGGGATCTCTCACTCCCGTCGAGCAAACCGAGTTTTTGTCGCTGGCCGACTCTCATCATGTCGTGGTGCGTGGACTCAACACCGTCCTCGATTTTGCTACCCGCAGTGGAGACACTCGCCTGGCTGGCTGGGCCGCAACTGAACTGGAGAAGGAACATAAGCGGATTTCTACTGCGCTGGTCTATCTCCAGGAGATTTGTAATGAGCTGGAGGCGGCGAATTGCCCTACAACGGTGATGAAATCGCTGGATCATTATCCCGACCTCGGCAACGATCTCGATCTCTACAGTACCGCCGACGAGAAATCCATTTGCAAGGTGATGACCAGCAAATTCAATGCTCACATCGAGCCGCGGAGCTGGGGTGATCGGCTTGCAAATAAATGGAATTTTGCCGTGCCGGGGTTGAAGGAGTCGGTCGAAATTCACGTCCAGCGGCTTGGGCAAACCGGCGAGCACACGGAACTCGCTCGCAGATTCGTCACGCGACGAGTGCTTAAAGTCGTAGAGGAGAAGACGTACCACGTCCCCGCGCCGGAAGAGCGCATAGTAGTTGCGACTCTGCAGCGGATGTATCGCCACTTCTACTTCCGCGTCTGCGACATCGTAAATTCGGCGGCGATTGTGGAATCCGGCGAATTGAACTTTGACGAGCTCAAGCGCTCGACGGAAGCTGCGGGTATCTGGCCCGGCGTGGCGACTTATCTTGCCGTCGTTTCAGATCACGTAAAACAATATCGCGGAATTCCTTTGGCGCTGCCGGAGTTTGTGCTCTCGGCTGCGCGTTTCGGCGGCAATGAAATCAAGCCGCGCGCACGCTTCCTTCGCGTCCCAGTGCTTCCGCATGGAGCCGCGCTGTACACGCATCAGGTAACCCATGCTGCGATGCGCGGAGACGTGCCGGGAACCTTCCGGCTTGGACTGTTGCCGTACCTTGCCTCTGCTGCTGCGGTGGCGTACAAGATCACGGGCAGCGATAAGGGAGTCTGGTAGGGCGAAGCTAGAGCTTAGCCTCTCGATGCGGACGAGTGCGGCTCTTTCTGCGGCTCGTGCTCGTCTTTCCGCTCGCCGCCTTCTTTGCGGGCACTGCTTCGCTTGGTGTTCTTTGTTTTGGCGCCTTTCTCGGCTGGCATCCGTTGACCGCCCGTTTTTCTTGCGATGCTGAGTGCCGACGCAATTTTGTCCTCGATCTGCTGCGAATAGATTGAAGACTGAAGTCCATCCCAAGCTGCTGATAACAATGATGTTACGGAAAACTCCGGACAGCCATGCGGCATCTATTCCTATGTCGCCGGGTACTCTCCCCTAAGCTGCCACGGCCGAGGAACAGGACAATGGCCAATAGATGGTGGAAGGATCGTGAAGAGCGGGAGAGGAATCCTCGTTTTGTAACCAGGAACATGCTCACACGAGACGAGCGCGAGAATCACGAAGGCGCTCGCATCAATCGCTGGCTGGAGCTTGCGGACAAGCTCCTGGGCAATTCGGATGACGACGATCCAGAGCCTTCAGCGGCCTGAAAAACGTGGAGCGGGCGCTCTCGCCCGGGTGTTTGTTTTTGACTCTCCAAACAGCTTTTTCGAATAATTGGGTTTGTAAGAACCGAGCCCGAACTGCAAGTGCATCTTTTGTTTGCTCAACCCCTCCAAAACCCAGGCGAGGGTGCCCGGCTCCACGTTTGGGAACTAAGCGACTCGCCTCAAACCTACAATAGCGGTATTCACCGGCATCGCGTCGGGCCTTCCGATACTGGAATACATCAATCCCGCCTTCGCCATCTGCTCGGGACGGTAAAGGTTGCGGCCATCGACGACTACCGGATGGCGCAGCTCCTTACGCAGCCGCTTTAGATCGAGGTTGGCAAACTCCTCCCAATCCGTGAGGATGAGCAGCGCGTCGGCATTATGCGCAGCATCGTAGGCATCTTCTGCAAAGCGAATTGAAGAGGACGTGAGGACCGCTTTCGCCTGGCTGATCGCTGCTGGATCGTACGCCGAGATGCGGCAGCCTTCATGGAGAAGCGCCTGGATAATCGCAATAGCCGGCGATTCCCGGATGTCGTCAGTACCGCCTTTGAAAGCCAAGCCCAGCACCGCAAGATTCTTGCCGCGTAAGTTCCACAGCGCGTTTCGCACCTTTCTCAGAAAGCGCTTACGCTGTTGGTGATTAATCGCGCGCACCTCCTCCAACAGTCGAAAATCGTATCCGACCTCGGCTGCCACTGCCTGGAATGCGGAGACGTCTTTGGGAAAGCACGAGCCGCCATATCCAATGCCCGGACGCAGAAATCGTGCTCCAATACGGGAATCAGAACCGATGCCTTCGGTCACTTGCTCCACGTCAGCCCCGACCTGCTCGCAGATGTTTGCAACGGCGTTCACGAAGGAAATTTTCATTGCGAGAAAAGCATTGGAGGCATGTTTGATCAGTTCTGCGCTTTTCGCGCTCGTCAGAATCAGCCTCGCAGGGATCGTTGCCTTTGCCGGTCGCGGAATGGCGAGCTTGTCTTCGTAGTAGCGGCCGGACGTAAGCGGCAGGTAGATTCGGCGAAGTACCTGGGCAGCACGTTCGCTGTCGGCGCCAATCACGATTCGATCAGGGTAGAGAAAGTCCGTCACCGCAGTTCCTTCCCGCAAGAACTCCGGATTCGAGACCACGCTGAACATATCTTCCGGAGCGCCGTTCAGGACCATTGCCCGACGAATCCACTCATTGGTGTACACGGGGACGGTGCTCTTCTCGACCACAACCTTGTAACTGTCGATCGCGCCGGCAATTTCGCACGCGACCTGCTCGACATACGAGAGATCTGCATCGCCTTCTTCCGTCGGAGGCGTACCCACTTGCGATAAAGATTGCATCTGAGGCGCGAACTGCTGAAGGCAGATCCTGGGTGAATGCAAGCCGAGCACCCGAATGTTTTGTAATTAGCTCGGGCAGAAACTCTTCGTGGATCGGAACCTTCCCATTCCGGAGAGCAGCGATCTTCTTCTCGTCGCTGTCGATCAGGATGACTCGATGTCCGATTTCTGCGAAACACGCGCCCGCTACCAGTCCAACGTAGCCTGAGCCCACAATGGCAATATTGAGAGATTCTTTTCGTCTGTCGCTTTGATTTGGGTGCACTTGTGTGTCGATGCGAAGGTAAGTAGCGTTAGTTGCACTTTTCGCAGAGTGTGCGTGTGCCGAAGCGCGCCAATGGCTGTGACGCCCAAAATGTTCGGTCAGAAACCTGCGTTCAATTGCGAATCCAGCTCCGACCAGATTTCCTGCAGCGAAAATCGGGCAGGCACATCCAATTCCGGTATCCTGCTCAGCGCAAATGAAAATAGGAATTACGTGCTATCCCACTTACGGCGGCAGTGGAGTCGTCGCGACCGAGCTCGGGATCGAGCTTGCCAACCGTGGGCACGAAGTCCACTTCATCTCCTACTCGCAGCCGTTTCGCTTGACGGCGCCTCACGACAACATTCGCTATCACGAGGTAACGGTCTCGCAATATCCGCTGTTTGAATATCCGCCTTACGACCTCGCGCTGGCTACGCGAATGGCCGAGGTAGCGGAAATCTACGACCTAGATCTGCTGCATGTACACTACGCAATCCCGCACTCCGTCAGCGCCATGCTGGCGCGCCAAATGCTTGCGAAAGCAACTTTCGCCCGCCACTTACCGTACGTAACTACCCTACACGGCACCGACATCACGTTGGTTGGACAGGACGCCTCGTATCTCCCTGTGACGAGATTCTCGATCGAAGAAAGCGATGGAGTCACGGCAATCTCGGATTATCTGCGCGAACGAACCATCCAGGAATTCGCAGTACGAAAGCCGATTGAGGTAATTCACAACTTTGTTAATTGCGATCTCTACAAGCGACCCAAAGATGTCAGTGCCGAGCGATCCGTATTTGCGGAACCAGAAGAGAAGCTGCTGGTCCATCTCTCGAATTTTCGTCCTGTAAAGCGAATCGGAGATGTAATCGAAATCTTCCATCGCGTGCAGGAAAAAGTTCCTTCGCGGCTGATCATGATCGGTGATGGTCCGGAGCGTTCTGCCGCCGAATGGCAAGTGCGGCGTTTGGGATTATTGAATCGGGTGTACTTTCTCGGGAAGCAGGGCAACGTTCACGAAAAACTCGCTATCTCCGACCTCATGCTCCTTCCGAGTCAGCTTGAATCATTCGGACTCGCCGCACTTGAAGCCATGGCGTGCGAAGTTCCAACCATCGGCACGAATGAAGGCGGAATGCCGGAGGTCATCGAGCACGGCAAGACCGGATTTCTTGCTCCTGTGGGAGACGTGGAGCAAATGGCTGGGTACGCGATTGAAGTTCTATCCGATGAGAAGCTCCTACAGGAGATGGGCAAGCTCGCACGATTCGAAGCGCAATCGCGCTTCTGCGCTTCGAAGATCATTCCGCAGTACGAGAAGTTCTATCGACGAGTGCTGGAGCGGGCTTCGTAGATCGCCGACGCCGCAGAAAATTCTCGTTCGGTCTGAAGCAACGGTACTTCAATCGAGATTCGCGTTCCCACACCAGGACTGCTCTGAACCGTCATGTGTGCGTTCGTTCCGTAGAGCACGCGCAGCCGCTCGGCGACGTTGTACATTCCTATGCCCTCGATGTGAGCGTCAGTTTCATCGCCATCGCGGACAAACCTTCTTCGCTCCCCGAACTTGCCATTGCTGGTGGTCATGCCCACGCCGTTATCTTCGATGTCGATACGCAGCCGATGCTCCGGTTGAAGGCGACTGCGCAGGACGATGCTGCCGCCGTCGATCTTGGGCGCTAATCCGTGCTTTATCGCGTTCTCTACGATCGGCTGCAGCATCATGCTGGGCACGATAACGTCGAGCGTCTGCGGATCAAGATCTTTGACTACGCGCAGCTTATCTGAGCCAAAGCGCGCGACTTCGATATCGAGATAGTTGTCGATGAACTCGATCTCATCACGCAGCAGAACGAATGCATCGTGCTTTTTGAGAAGCGAGCGGAGGATGTTCGCGAGTTTCACAATTAACTCGCGCGCCTGCTCCGGCCTTACTCGCACCAGGGAAGAGATTGAATTGAGCGTATTAAAAAGGAAATGAGGATTGATTTGACTCTGAAGCGCATCGAGTCGAGCTTGCAGCAAAAGACGTTCCTGCTCCTCGAGCTTCAGTTCAATACGAGTCGCATTCCAGACCTTTATGGGAATGGCAACAGCCGCAATCGTGCCGGCATAAATTGCAACTTCCACCCAGAGATTGTTGCTGGTCAGGAAGAAGACATGATTGGGAAACGCGCGTCCGACCTGCTCGCGCAAGAACTGGAGCAAGAGGATTCCGACGAAGAACGCGACCTGCCAGTCATGTCGTGGTCGCGGAAAATTTCGTCGGACCCAGCGATAAATGCTGAGATCGACCATCGGAGAGAACGACCAGATGTCCTCGCGATTCGCCGCGAATTCGCGAAAGGCTCCCGCGACATATCCGGCCAGAGCGTTGAGAGGAAACGAAAGAAACTCATGCAGCCACAGCTCTGGAACGGCGCATAGCGCTGCAAGTCCGACTCCGGCAAGCCGGCCACCCATCACTCCGACAATGATCGCGCTCTCGAATGCGACATCGGCAGCGAAGAAGTTGTGTACCATCGCGCGCACCCACACGCCTAAGGCCACAGGGACGCCGACGAATAGGACAATATTGATCTGCTGGCGTGCGCTGCGAACTTCATTACGAAACAGAACGGACTTGAAGTAGCGCGATCGCACCACGGCGCTGGCAATGGCAGCCACAACGCCAAGGCGAATGAGCAGCGTGATAAGAATCAGCTTCTCGTCCACGAGTTAAGCGTAGCAGGAATCACTCGCTATAATTCGAGAGATGAGCAACTCTCCAACGCGAATTCAGGCGACCAAGCGCGCCGAAGCTGACTTTCCTACTCAGTTCGGCCACTTTCGCATTCTTGGATTCGAAGGCAATGAGCGCGATCCGGAGACTTGCCGCCCGGAAGCTGCGGTTGCTGTTGTGATGGGAGACGTTCATTCCGCGTCTCCTCTGGTTCGCATTCATTCCCAATGCCTCACGGGAGACGTCTTCCATTCTTTGCGCTGTGACTGCCGACAACAGCTCGAACTCGCTCTGCGAATGATCGCCGATGCCGGGGCAGGAATTCTGCTTTACGAACAGAAGGAAGGTAGAGGCATCGGACTTATCGCCAAGCTCCAGGCCTACGAACTTCAGGACCAGGGACTCGACACCGTCGAAGCCAACGAGAGACTCGGCTTTAAGGCTGACCATCGCGAGTTCGAATTGCCTGCGGCTGTCCTCAGAGCAATGGGTGTGAGTGAAATCAGACTCATCTCCAACAATCCTCAGAAGGTCTCCGCGCTCGAAGCTGCCGGCGTGCGAGTGATCGAGCGTGTTCCCTGCGAACCGGAGACGAGCGCACATTCTGCTGCATATCTGAGAACAAAACGAGAGAAGCTGGGTCATTTACTCGGCAGCAGCGAGTAAACGCTTGTGATGACATCTATGCGCCACAGTGCGTCATCACAACATCCATGCCTTTGAGTCGTAAACGTCGCCTGACCCTCGTGCGCGAGGGTGAGGCCTCGGGCCGCACGCTGGAAATCTACGAGGAGATCAAGGCTGCGCTCGGCGTTCCGCATGTGAACGTCATCTTTCAGGCTTACGGCGGTTATCCGGCTGCTCTGGACGCGATCTGGAAGGCCCTGCGTCCGTGCGTTGAAACGAATGAGTTCTTTCGGTGCGCCGAACGATTACGGGGAGAGGCATACACCAGGACCCACAATTACTTCGCAGTGCCGGATCTCTGCGCGAGCATCCAGCAGGTACATTTTTCACCTGGAGCTCAGCACGAACTCACCGATCTGGTGGAACTTCTGCACTATAACAATCCTCTGCTGCTCTTGATTGCCGCTGCGCAACTGCAAGCATTTGAAGATGGTCCTCCGGTAAGCCGAAGTGCAGAACGCAATGCAGAGCACCCAGTTTTTAGTCAGCAGCCGATCAAAATTTCGGAAGAAGAAGCTTCGGCTCCAATTCGGAAAATCTATGACGACATCAAGCGCACGTTAGGAGTGCCAGTCGTCAACACCGATTACCAGGCGTTCGCGCGATTCCCGGATTTCCTCAATATCTATTGGTGCGCGCTCAAACCTGTCGTGTCCTCGCCGCTGTACAGCGAGAATCGGCGTGCGCTGCATGATTCGGCTCTCACGCTGGCAGGCGATCTCCCCAATGCTCCACAGCTCACAGTTGAGCGCATGCAGGAATCGGGCCTTGGCACCGAGGAGATCAGTGCAGTCATTCACATCACAGAGGAATTTCTCGATCTGCTGTCCGGCCTTGTGCTGAACATTGCATTCGCCAAAATTTCCCTTGAAGGGGGGAACACGGGAAAGACCGGCCCGAGAACAGAATTCCCAAAACAGGCGGCGTGAGAATGCTTGCCGGAATTCGTGACATTCACCTCAGCAGCTCTTGAATCATATCCGCCAGGCGAACATCAATTCCGTTCTTGAGTGTCGAAAAAGTGAGCATGCGATTGGGGAACTCAACACCGGTGCTCATCTCCGCATCTGTATTCACAACTACCGCGTGAGCACGCGCGAGTGGTTCGCTGGCGGAAGCTTTAATCTTATCGCTGGCAGGATTCACGACCAGGAGGAATAGATCTGGCGCGAGCAACTTCGCGCCGGCTGTTGACTCCACAATCGCGGCTCCGCACGCAGAGAGTTCCATCTTTAACGCTGCGCAAGCTCGGGCCAGGCTCTCTGATTCAGCACAGAGGAACAAGGATCGCGTTGCTCCCGCGTTTAGATATCGCGCCGTGTCCACTCGGCTATCGCCCGCGCTCTGCTGCCACATTGTCCAGCCTGGTCCCGATGCGACGCGGACGCACTGTTCGGGATCGTGAGAATGCGACGTGATCTTCGCTGCCGTCCAGCGGACATTGCCAAAGTGGCGGATAATCTCGCAAACGAGCGTGGTCTTTCCCACGTGCTTCGCCTGCCCACCGACCACGATCAACGCCATGAGCAGCTACTTCGTTCCTCTACGGCTGAGACGCGCGAGCGTGGCGAGTTCCTTTAGATAATCTTTCAGAGGACGAGCCGGTGTTCCCCAAAACACGATTCCTTTTCCGCGCAGGATCTTCCCGCTCAGAACGCCACTCTGACCGCCGAGGATCGTGCCGCCTTCCACTTCAGCGTGCTCGCCGATGCCTACTTGACCGCCGATGACCGCTCCCGGCCCGATTCGGGAACTCCCGGAGATTCCGGTCTGCGCAGCGATGATGGCGTTTTCGCCAATCTCCACGTTATGGCCCACATGAACCAGGTTGTCGAGCTTGGCGCCACGACGGATGACTGTCTGATCGAGCGAGCCGCGATCGACCGTGCAGTTTGCGCCAATCTCGACGTCATCCTCGATCAACAGCCCGCCGATCTGAGGAAATAGTTTATGCCGGTCGTACTCGTCCCGAACGTAGCCGAATCCGGTCGAGCCTAGCACGGTGCCGGCCTGAATGATCACGCGATCACCGAGCTTGACGCCAGCGTAGATGGTGACATTCGGATCGATGCGGCAGTGAGTTCCGAGGCGCACATTTTTCCCAAGAACGGAATTCGCCCCGATTCTCGTGTAGTCGCCAATGCAAGCGCCTTCTTCAATCACCACGCCCGGACCGACGAAGATGTGCTCGCCGATTTTCGCCGTGACATGGATTTGAGCGCTCTCAGCGTGCCCTTCAATCGCGGGCTCATGGCATAGCTGCGCGGCAATTCGCGAAAATAGAAGTTTGGGATTATCGGAAATTAATAAAGGCTTGTCGCGGCGCGCGGTGTTTGCAAATCGGCCAGTGACGATCGCACTCGCGCCTGAGTCCAGCGCTTGTTGAAATCTGCCTTCATCGGACGCAAAAACCAGATCTCCTTGTCGAGCGGCTGCGATGCTCGCCACACCGTTTACCAACGTGGCGGCATCACCTTGCAATTGCGCGCCGAACCGCGCGGCGAGGTCTCCAATTTGGTAGCTTTCGCCTCTCATGATGCTTTGTAAATGGAAGGCTGTCCTGGTGGACGTGTTTTCCAGCGACGATGCACCCACAACCACTGCTCGGGATATTTAGCGGCGTACTCCTGAATGACGCGAGCGAATAGCGCGGTGTTTGTAACTGCATCGGCATCGTCATCGCCAGTGGAAACGAGCTGCAGTGCTGGATCGAAGCGAACACGATACTTCTTCAACCGCTGGTCCCAAATTGTGAATGCCGGAACCACCGCTGCCCCGGAGCGCAGCGCCACGCGCGCCATTCCCGAGGCAGTGCAAGCGGGTACGCCGAAGAAATCGACGAACACTCCTTGCGGAGGAGTCATATTCGTGTCCATCAAAATTCCCACCGTCTCGCCTGCCTTCATCGCTGCCAGCAAGCCGCGAGCGAATTCTTCTTTGGCGAAGGTCTCGTTGCCATGTAAAGTTCGATAACGATCCACCAGCGCATCTACTTTGCGGTTATCCAGCCGGCGCACGACAATCTTGATGGGATTCCCAAAAATGGAATGAACAAAGGAGCCGATCTCCCACCCGCCGATGTGTGCCGTCAGCAGCAGCACTCCGTGGCCG
>Ga0209581_1001053_pt1 | contig 37112 bp, 33 predicted proteins | sample Coa_R2_FD_187160 | JGI IMG/M metagenome (GOLD analysis project Ga0209581, IMG submission 187160) | Surface soil microbial communities from Centralia Pennsylvania, which are recovering from an underground coalmine fire - Coalmine... | ecosystem: Environmental > Terrestrial > Soil > Unclassified ...
ATAAGCATTGCCATCAAGCGTGAATAAATGAATAATCCAAGCACAGGATGAATGAATAACCAATATATTTTCACGAAGGAATCTGTGAATAAACCAAGCGTAGATGAATGAATAATATTCATTGATGCTGAATATGCATTCATGGATGGATGGATGGATGGATGAATAATATTCATTAATTATACATGACTTTTCTGCCTGCTGCTTGCTTTGGCCTGCAGCCTTCTTACCCTGTACTATCCTGTCAATTGCCATTGTCTTCAATTAGGTTGTATCAAGTATAAGAGAACTAATTTTAGGATAGGTTTAACCTATCCTCTATCCACCTATCTATTAGCCGCCCCAGCCTCTCCTGACTGGAGGTCGGTAGAGATTGTATGGTTCTACCATCAAATTGTATCAGGCTAAAACTGCGATTGATTCGCCGACTGGGTCAGCAGGGATTTCTTGCCGGACAATCAGTAAGAATAAGTAAGCGGCTTTCAAAGACAGATAGAGCCGGCGGTATAGAAAGGATGGTCAAGCTGATCAACCAATCAATAATAATTGTATTGCAGATTATCGGGGCCTCAGCCTTTATCCTTCTTGGCGTACTATTCATATCAGATGGCAGGATCGTAGCTGGAGCAGGGGGAGTAGCGCTCGCATCCGGCTGGCTTTTCCTCACTGTCAGGCGTTATATGAAGCAGAGAAAAGATCTGGAAAGCTTAAGGTAGGCTAGGTTTTCTCCAGCCAAAAGCATATCCAAGCCGGAACAGGTTGCAAAAAGATCAGTCTAGCCAGCTAGCTCTTATCCGCATTGTAGGTGGCAGATATCAGGCTGTGATCCTTATCAAATGGCTCGAGGTTTATCGTCTGGTCGATGGTAAAACCTGCCTGCTGCAGCTTCTTTGATTCCTGAGCCACAACAGCCTTTGGGTCCATTGTTACATCTATGCTCCTTGTCTTTACAACTAGTAGCAGCTTGCCCGCAGGTTTCAAGTACGCGCGGCAATTTCCTATTGCAATGCCCGTCTGATCAGGCTGTGCAATATCGCAGTATATCACATCCACCTTGCCAAATACAGAAAAATAAGATTGTGGCTTTCTTGCGTCTTCGAGGATAGGCATGACGTTTGACCTTTTTGAAGCCACGTTTTCAATAAGCTCACGGGCAACCCTTGTTGCTGGTTCTACAGCAAAAACTATTCCGCTGGTTCCGATAATGTCAGATACATGGCTTACTGTTGTGCCTGTTGATGCTCCAAGATATAGCACCTTGGTGCCATTTTTTATTGGCATCTCTTTCAAGCCTTTTTTCATTGCTGCTGCAAGTTTGCTCCGGAACGGATCCCATACTCTGTACTCCTCGCCACCATACCTGACAAGTTTTTCGCCATAGACGTTATTTCCCCTGACGAGGTTTATAGTAGCAACATTTCTTTCGCCGCCGATATCGACCCATCTAATAGCGTCGCTTTCCAAACCTCTTCTTCCTGTCCTTTTTGCCGCCTCTATGACGTTTATCCCTTCCATGGCGCTGCTCATAGCGACCGCCAAACCTTCTTTCGCCAGAGTCTCTTCTTTCTCTTTCCCGTTCTCTCTCACTTTCAGGCGCCGGCTCTTTGTATTTTTCTCTTATCTCGTCAATCCTTGTGTTCAATCTTTCCTGTATGGACTGGTCCTTTCCAGAGTGGCGGTAAAAGTCAATCCTTGCGGCTATTGCAACCTTGGCAGCTACTGCCCTTGCGATCTTGCCTCGCTGCCACTTGGGCGCAGAGTGGATAAGCGGGTGCTGGAATATCAGGCCATGCTTTGGAGGCCTCGACCCTGTCTTGAGCGCTCTGAAAAGGGCCTTTTCTGCGCCCAGTACCTGTATAGTGCTTGCAGGCAGGGTTGCCATTCTGGTGAGGCTGCCAGCCTTGGCGATCAACCTTGCCCCTACAGCAGCAGTCAAAAGCTCCTTTGTATTTGGAGCCACTACTTCCATGGAAGACTCGACGTGATCTGAAAGAATCCTTCGCAGGTCAGAAAGTGCAACCACTTCGTCAGCCAGTCTTCTGGCGATAGCCAGATTTTCTGGAGTCATATCTCCACCTTTGCTTCTTTTCGCAGCATCAAGAATGATCTCTGTTTTCTTCTCCTGCATTCCGACTGTCTGGAGAATCTGGCTGGTAATATTCTGCCTCAGTCCTGCCTTTCTCACAATCTCTGCATAGGCAACCAGACTCTGGGTAAGGTTGTCAAGTTCAGGAAAGTGCAGGCCGTACCATTCCCTTAGCCTTGAGCCCATGGTGTTGATTATCTTGTCAAGCTCATCCAGCGCATTGATAGACTGGATGACGTGCAAATCCAGCCTTTCAGATGCCTCTTTCACTCTGGATGAGGATAGCTCTATCGCAAAATTCCTGAGCAGCTGCATAGCATCGTTTTCGTTGCTGGCCATCTGTGACTTTACCAGAAAGGCTGGCTTGTTGTTCTGGATTTCCTGCTGCCTCTCGTCTGCCATGACTTGGCCTTCAAGACCAAAGCTGCGCAAGGCCGGAACCAGACCCGGGTCGCTTACAAATATAGGATCAAATGAGCGCAACCTTTCGATAAATTGCCTTATCTCTTCAGGGCTCAAACCGCTCTTGAGAGATCGGTAGGAACGGATTGCATCGTCAAATTTCTTTGATGCAACCAAATTGCCGCTATCATCAAATGCTGCAATTCCAACTTCTAACAGTATCAATGAACAGCTGCCATCTTTTGACATCGTTTATACAACTTGTAGAAATACAGCTACTAAAAAAGGTAGGGTTATGCGGGAACAATTTGAGCTTCCTTGAAAGCATACATGGTGGTTAGCGAAAGATATGAAATTAGAGGTTGAATAGTGGTGTTGATTTCCATGTTCATCAAAAGTGTCTTCTGCCACTGATGGATGCAATGACAGGCAAAATTTCAGGCAGCGCTATATTCTGGAGGACAGGTGGTCTTGCGACAACTAGGCACTGTCTAATCTGTGGCCGCCTTCTTTGCTCTCTCGCCTTGCCTGTTTCATTCCCCAAGAAGCCCATACCGCGCCCATTACTGCAATAAAGCCCAAGAGAATGACAACAACAATGGCAATATTTTGATAGATATTGAATTGTGAAGCATAGAAAAACAGCCAGACAATGATGCCTATGATGGAGCCAAAAAAGGTAAGGATAGTTACAGCTATTCTCCAGCCAATTCCACTAGGCAGATTGTGGTTATTTGATGCTCTTTCCATGACAATCAATCCTTTCTATATGTGATACCGCCTTGTGTGCTGCTGGTTGATTCAGTGCTGCTGTGCCTTCTACTGTCAGCTACTGTGATGATTCCGCCAACAATCAATGTAATTACTCCAGCAAACGCCATCAATCCGCCAGTAATTATTATTCCCACTCCTTGCCCGTTCATCATCATGGCATTTGTGTCAGGTTGTCCATTGGCGCCTATCATGGGAAAATAGCCAAACGTCCCTCCTACACTGACAGGAGTGGAGCCTATGTTTGTTAACGTAACAGTGTATGCGCCGGTAACCTGTGGCTTGATGGATGTAATATATGAGTCAGTAAATTGATTGCTGCTTACTATATTGCCATTTGGGTCGGTTATTGTTTCCTTTAGCTGCACATTGATTGGAATCTGACCATTAACTCTCTCGACACCAACTGTTAATGCAATCTGTTTGTCTAATTGTGATACGTCAGTTTTTGCACTAATTGATTGTCCTGGATAAATTGTAGTCCTTCCGACAATCGTATTGTTTGACAAAAATGAGCCAGCAAATGAAATGCCCCAAACTGCAGCAACTGCAATTCCTGCTACAAGAAGAATTGCTCCGCCAATAAGAATGGCGTGTCCTCGTTTCATTTTCTCTATTCAGTCCTCCTCTTCACTGTATTGGATACCTGCAGGGAAATTGCGGTTTTCTGTGGCTTTCACAACTATTGTATTTGCTGCCCTGCCAAGCAACCTCTGCCTCTTGTTGTTGGTAAACACCCATCCCAGAAACACATCGATAGGTAGAAGAAATGCTTTACCAAAGGAAGTGATAGCTACACTTCTGACATCTGCTATATTTCCAGCCATATCTGTTGTTTTTATCTTCAATATCTTCTTGCCTATTGATTGTCCTGTAGTGGATTCAAAATATGTCCAGTATGCAAAGAACATTATGCTTTGAACTGCATACCTTAGCCCTCCAAGCCATGGTGGAACGTTCCCGTTAAACCCTTGCATAAAAGCTATTGGTGCATAGGCTATTGCAAATATTATCTCAAAAGCTGCGGTTACTATTATGAAATCTATGAGCCACGCCCAGAACCTTGTGCTCCACTTTGATAGTACTAGCTCTATACGGTTATCTGGCAAAGAATCGCCTTTGATTTCCGAGGTCATACTGTATACTGCTCATCTGAACTATTATAACATCAGGAAGGCATTGCCATGCAGTGCGGACATAAGTCACTTTAGAAGAAAAATAAGTAAGTACTTGATGAGCGCTGGCTACATGTTGAATAGTACAGGATAGTATTATTATACCCATTTTAAGTGCCACCATCACTGATGGGCCTTACAAATCAAGACAGAAAGCAGCTGGATTTACTTATCAAAGCCACAACTCGAGGCATAAGCATTCCATTAGATCTGGCTTGCAGGATGGTACCCGGACAGGGTAGCATAGAAGATTTTTCGTACGGGTTGGTTAGTGGCATGATTATAGGAAATTTTCTGGCAATGTTTGCTAGCAAGAATGGCAGAGAAATGGACAAAGACGAAATGGCAGATCTTTTCTCAACTATAATGGCAAGGATGCCTGAAATTCGCAAGGCAATAATGAAAGAGCTGGAGTCAAATCGATAGGAGTTGGCCCATGAAGCTTTGTACCTGACAGATTTGACCAGATAGAAAACATGCTAAAATCTGCAACTAAACGTTTATCTAGCGAAAAAAATTAATCAGTAAAGTCCCAGAATTGCTAGACAAGAAGCGGTCGAAGGTTCCGACTGCAGTCAAAGATGTAATAATTGTCGTGGTTGGTGTTGCTATCGTCTGGCTTGGCCTTCGCGTTGCGTTTGATACCAGTAACCCGTTTTATGTTGTTTCAAGTGGAAGCATGGTCCCGACCCTCAATATCAACGACGTGCTAATTGTAAAAGACGGGCCTACAATGTTTCAGGATGTCAAGGTGGGAGACATTATTGTGTTCGAAAAGCCAGATACCATGGACAGGGTAATAGTTCACAGAATAGCAGAAATCACCGGTACAGGCGATAACAGGATCTTGAGGACAAAGGGTGACGCAAACCCCGGCTCAATACCCGGAACTGATTACCCGATAACCAAACAGGACTTTATAGGCAAGGTAGTGTATGTTCTCCCAGGCGTGGGCCTTGTCACCAAAATAATAAGCCCGCCTGTAAACTATATCATAATCGCCATTATTCTTGCTATTCTATTCTTTAATAGAATGGGTGCTAGCAAGAAGAGTAATGAATCAGGATCAGGATCAGGTCCTCCACCCTCTGGGACCGATGGCGATCCATATCTGCCAAAATAGCTGATGACTACATCATCAGACTAACTTTGATTCTTGCAGACAGTCTGTCAGTAGATTTGTATCATCGTAAATAGGCTGGCGATGCGATGATAAACAGAATCATAGAAAAAATCTAGGCTGTATTTTCCATATTGTATTGTAGTAGCAATGACAAAACAGCCTTCAAAGAAAGAACCAGAGTTCGGCGAAGGCTGATCTATCAGACGGTATAAAGGCTGTAAGCCTCACCCGTCTCCAAGTCCTTGTATGGCCATTGCGATATATCTACCGCCAAAGCCTTAAAAGCAAAATTCTCTTCGGGTGCTTTGTATTTCCTAACTAGCGAGTAAGCCGATTGTCCTATGATGATTTGATTCTTGCCAGGTGCTTGCGATAACATCTTGGCGGCGATGCTAATGCAAAGACCAATGATGTCGATATGCGATTTTATACTCTTGCCATACAATACAACCAGAACCTCCCCAACATCGATGGATATGTTGACGTTAATCTCGGGAAGTGACATGGCCTTGAGAGGCGGGTTTATACATTCCTTGAGTATTGCCAGCATGCTTTTGGCGCAGTTTATCGCATTCTCGCACGTCTGATGGGGGTCATAGTCTGCAGGGAATAGTGTAATGACGGCATCACCCACGTATTTCAGGACATATCCACCGTATGCATTGCTGACCATTGTCATTTCCTGGGAGAACACCTGGAGCATGAGAGCAAGTTTTGAAGCAGGAAGTACCTGATTCATATTAGTCGAGCCAATAATGTCGATATACAGCACTGCAATCTTGATCTTGGAGTTTACATGCCTTCTCAGGTATTTCTTGCATTCTTCTGTGGAAAGGTCAATCTGCACCCCTGTCTCCAAGGTATGTTGGACTCTGGCTCTAATCTGCTCCAAATTGGCAAGGTATGGAATCATGACAGAAATCGAATCCTTGACAAGCTTTCCATGCTGGTTACTTTTATCTTTTGGTAGTAGCCCTTTTTTTGTCTTGCAGCCAACCAATCAAGATGAAAGGCGAATTCGCAAAAAATAAATCTCCATTTTATTGATTCAAAAATATGGCAGGTCAAGGTAACCTTCAGGCATACACCGGTGAAGGAAAGAGCGTGGTAGTTTACAACACCTACGCAGACGGAAGAAGGATCCACTTTGATGTTTTTGTTCCAACAGACAAGAAAAGAACTTCCCAGGTGCCCAAGGAGATGGACGACAAGGCAGTAGAATATGCCAAAGAGTTTCTCCAGTTAATTGGCAAGCCAACTGACAAGGTTCAGGTAAATATGTGCGAGCGCTGCCACATCGACAACACTGATCTGTACAGGGGTCAGCTGTGGAAGCTTCCTGGAAAGGACATCCTTATCTGGCCAATGGAAGGCTGCCCTCAGCCATCTGAATAGCCTTTCCTCATTCCGTCCTTCCTTCATTTCTTTGCTTATTCTATTCTATTTTTTCTTGCTCGCCTTTCGATTCTGCAGGCAACCCAATCAGTTAATCAATGTCTTCGATTTTTGTTGCATAACAAGCGTGAAAAAAGCAGTATTCGAAATGAATTAATCACAGCAGTTTCAGAAATTCATTCTTTGTCAAGCCACAATCGGCTATTATCTGTAGCAGCAAACCCTTTCCAAGCTCGTCCTTACGTGGTATCGAAGTCCAGAGTCCCTTGCCGTTTTCCACAATTATATGACTTCCAGATTGACGTACGGCGTAGAACCCCCTTTTCTTTAAAGCTTTAAGAACCTGCTTCCAACCTATAATCGGTAGACTCAAACTGATACAGTTACCAGTCCTGCAGTCTTCTTCTTTTTGTCTTCAAGATAGGCCTTACAGAGTTTTATAGCGCGCTTTGTATCCTTTATGGCCTCAACTCTAGTATTTCCCTGACCTCTAGCTTGTGGAATCTCAAGACAATATCCAACGTAGAACTTGCCGTCTTTTTTGACCACAATGTTGTATTCTGTTTTTCCAGACACGGTACCACTTATTTGCAGAGATATAAAAGAATTATTCAATGGAACAGTGGAATTCCCTGTATAGGCGCATTATTATTCCATTTCGAAAAAGGTTTTCTATCACTGGCAAATTTTAGATTTTTGTAACACAAGACAACAAATTGTCGCTTGTTATGTTATGAATCCCCTTCTTTGCATAAACAAGTTGCAGTGAGACCGGGAGTAAATATGGATGGCGCTCGTGGATCATAAGGATTGACCCAAGGTCTTCTCACACATTTCCCATGTATTTTAACCATGATCTTAATTTTTTAGTTTATAAACTGGAATAGGTTGACAAACCAAAATATCAAGACTCAAGTTGAGAAGGGCGAATTGAGTGATTTTCCCAATGATCAATTAATGACCTGATAATGGCTGTCCAATAGCTGCTTTTTCTGCATTCTAGAAAGTCTGGCAAAATCTTTTTTGTGGTAGCAGCAAAAGGCCTTGAACTTCAAGTCGATCTCCTTTGGCACCGACATCTCGTATTCAACAAGCAGCCTTGTTCGCTCAAGCAAAAAGAAAGAGCCAACATCCGCAAAACAGATAATCCCGCTCTTTCCCTCACGCTCTGCCCTCTGCTGCAGCGATCTTGCCAATTTCAACACACCATACACATCTGGCATATGGTATCCATGTATCGAGTCGATAATGAAAAGCGAGCCTTCCTCCGTATGTTTATCAACATCTACGCCGCCGTCACTCAGGTTGTTCTTCACTTTATCAATTGATTCATAGGTTGGGAGAATGAGGGCAATTCCGTTGTTCTTCAGCGCTTCCCTGCAGTGGTATGCGTATATCTCGCTGAATTGGCGCAGGTCTGGATAAATCAGGATGTTGTGGCGCCAGAATTCGCAATTGCTTATTGCTTGCTGAATATGCTTGTTGTTATGATACCCTGAATCCTTTAGCATGATATGAAACCACCGCCGTCGTCTAGGCGCAACTTTGATATCGAAAAATCGAAATGAAAAACTAGTATTTTACGGTTGTTGAGACGGACTCTGGAATTTATGAAAAAGTGACAAGATTTCAGGCTGATTCGATAATTTTTTTCAAAATTAAACCTGGCAGATGTCCTACTCTGACTGACTTTGGTAGCAAAGACACCTGCTTTACAATTAATCATTCATCTAATGACATCAAAAGAGGAAGAACTGATAATGAGATGGACAAATTTTGGTCTACTGTAAGGCAGATGGTTTTCCCCCTCTCCGTGATAAACACTCATGTCCCAAATTCCCAGACCAGCAACTCAAGTTTTATAATGACCATGCAATGATAGCATGACAGTGCAAAAGGAAGAGATTGCCGGCGGGACCTATGCGCTTGAAAAGGCGCTTGCCGGCGAGGAGCTCAGCTACCAAGATGGCATTCAGCTTGTACAAGAGGAGAACCTTTTCCTCCTCGGACTGGCTGCCGACAGAGTACGTCAGGAGCAAAAAGGCAACCTTGTCACTTTCGCCGCCTCATATTATCTCAACTATACCAATATCTGCGCCGCAAGCTGCCCTCTGTGCGCCTTCTACAGGAAAGGCGGCGAGCAGGATGCTTACACCCTTACGGTGGAGCAGGTTGTAGCTAGAGCAAAAATTGCAATCGAGCAAATGGGCGCAACGGAACTTCACATAGTCGGCGGGTTCCATCCAAAGCTTGGCCTTGATTATTATGAAAACATGATGAAAGCGATCAAGGCGCAGCATCCCCAAGTTACAATAAAGGCATTCACTCCAGCCGAGATATTTTTCATTTCAAAGGTTACAAAAAATTCTGTCAAAGAGGTACTGACCAGACTAAAGCAAGCCGGTCTTGATGCTCTACCTGGGGGCGGAGCAGAGATATTCCACCCCGATACCAGAAGGAAAATAGTGGTTGGCAAGTGCAGTGGCGAGGAATGGTTGGACACTGCTAGGCAGGCACACGAGATTGGGCTCAAAAGCAACTGCACCATGCTCTTTGGTCATATTGAAAAGCCCGAGCACATAGTAGACCACGTGATAAAGATAAGAGATCTCCAGAAAAAGACGGGCGGATTTACAACTTTTATCCCTTTGAAATTCAGCCTGGAAAATACAGAGCTTGAGCAGAAGGGGCTCGTCAGGGGAGAAAGCCACTCAATTTATGACCTGCGAGTTATAGCCGTATCACGCCTGCTGCTTGCACGGGTTTTAGACAACATATCGGTATACTGGGTGGCTCTTGGCAAAAAGCTGGCACAGGTGGCCCTTTCATACGGAGGAAACGACTTGGTTGGAACTGCCTTTTCTGAAGAGATTTACAGAGCTACAGGGAAAAATGCTGGAACTTCTATACAAGAGCTTGCGAGCCTGATAAGGGAGATAGGCAGAGAGCCTGCGCAAAGAGACACATTTTTCAATATAATCAACAAGTTTTGAGTAAAGTCTGATTAGATGTTGTTTATTGCTGCCCATATGGAGGGTTCTAGCAAGAGCAAAGGACTTAACCACGAGCAACCTCACCTTTACCAATGAAGATTGGCATTCTCGGATCTGGAGATGTTGGCCGCAAACTTGGTGATGGCTTTATTGAGCTTGGACACTCGGTTATGATAGGTACAAGGGATCAATCACAGCAACAGGTTGTTGATTGGGTCAAACGTCATGGAAAGCAGGCAGCTGTTGGGACATTTGGGGATGCTGCTTCATTTGGCGATATAGTTATCATTGCAACTCGATGGGATGGAGCGATTAATGCGATCAACATAGCGGGCCACAATAATTTCTCATCCAAGGTAGTTATCGATGTAACAAACCCTCTGGATTTTTCAGCAGGAATGCCTCCAAAACTTTCAGTAGGCTATACTGACTCTGCTGGGGAGACGATCCAGAGGCTCATACCTGATGCACTGGTAGTCAAAGCATTCAACACCGTAGGAAACCCTCACTTTGTTCACCCTGACTTTCCTTGTGGTCCACCCTCAATGTTTATCTGCGGAAATGACCCCAACGCCAAGAAAACAATAACCGAAATTCTCAAATCGCTTGGCTGGGAGATAATAGACATTGGCTGCATCGAGGGCTCTAGACTTCTTGAACCTTTAGCAATGCTCTGGATCACTTGCTACTTCAGAGAAAATAATGGCAACATTGCTTTCAAACTCCTCAGGAAATAGCCTTTCCCATTTTGGAGGAAACGCCGAGGAGATGTTGACCATGATCCAAACTTGTCCATTTCCAACAAGATCCACTCCTTTCCATTCTGTCTTGGACATCTCATCTGCCTTTTCTAGTCGCTGGCAAATTTTATGTCAACTAAAAATTTCTTAAATTCGTCAGATTCTGTTATCATAAGGTCAATGCAGCGCAACAGGGTGGCATAAAAGAACTCCATTGCCTCATGGCTTCTTTGACAGTTGGGGCAAATATTGGTCTGCTTTAGCGGAAGGAACTTTTGAAGTTCTTTGCGTTTGCTAAATTCATCATATACCTGCTTGAAAACTCGCATTATTGGTATTCGCATTTCCTCTGTAAGTGAATCAAGAATGCCACTTACTCTGAGCATGGCATCAAATTCTTCGTCTATGCCATATTTGCCCCATGTGCTTCTCTCGCAGACAAACCTCTTTTTCCTCTCTCCCTTAGCCTTCTTGTCGCTTGGATACAGAAATACGTATTCGAGCCTATACAGTTCTTTCAATGTAGAATACACGACACTTGTCGGAATCTTTTCCTTTTTTACAATATCCTCTGCGGTAATCCCCTGGGCGCCTGCTTGGCGGATATAATCCATAATGCGCCAAGTCGTCTCCTTTGAAAGGATATCGGCTTCAATGTACGATTTGACAGGGAAGTGAGTCAGGTAAGTGTGAATATTCCTTGGCTTGCGAGTGTACATATCTCGCCTGATACTTTGGAGATTTTTATGTTTTTGCAAATTCTTGGAATTACATAAATTTCAGAAATTTAGATAAATTGAGCGATAATGGTTAAAAGCAGAAGCTAACAACCAGCCTGCATCAGAAATAGGTATGCTTTTTAGCCGCCTGAATTAGGACAAGTGCTCAAAAAAAGAAAATGATTCTTGCTGCTGACTATTCGATTCTATTCCAAACAATTATTCTTGTGTTTTCGTCAGGTCTTGCCAATTCGCTGATCTTTGGAAGGAGCACTGTCGCACGCATTGCCTCATTTGCGCCTGCGATTGCTGGATCTCTTTTGCTAGTTATTTTTGCAGTTCTTGTTTCAATATCGGGTTCAAAGGTTCAGATATCGGATCCTTTTGTGGCAACAATTCCAGCGCTGGCAATCAACCTGTATGTCGATGGCATGGCTGCCTTTTTCATGCTTATTTTAGGTCTTGTCACTTTTGCAGTTTCAATTTATTCCATAGGCTATAGCCAGCAGTATTCGGGCAAGAATAGCACGAGATCATTTGGCTTCTTGTTCAACCTCTTTGTGCTGTCAATGCTTCTTGTTATTGCATCAAACAGTATCTATTCATTTTTGATCTTTTGGGAACTTATGTCACTAGCATCATTCTTTCTTGTGATATACGATCATCAGAAAGAACTCAACATCAAGTCAGGTTTGACCTACATTGTTATGACTCATATAGGGACTGCTTTTATTTTAGCATCCTTTCTTGTATTCTATATCCAAACTAGCAGCTTCTCGTTTGATTCTTTCAGAGAGCAGGCTCCATCCATACCGCAATATGTTAGAGATATCTCGTTTGTTCTAGCATTTATCGGATTTGGCGCAAAGTCCGGGCTTGTGCCGCTGCACATCTGGCTACCTCAGGCGCACCCTTCTGCTCCAAGCAATATTTCGTCATTAATGTCAGCAGTAATGATAAAGGTGGCTATCTATGGTCTTGTAAGGACAACCCTTGATTTCGGCGCACCAATGACGCCTGATAGCGCGTGGTGGGGAGTTTTGCTGGCAAGCGGAGGGGCAGTATCTTGTATAATTGGTGTTCTATATGCTGCAATTGAGAAGGATATCAAGAAGGCGCTGGCATACTCTAGCATAGAGAATGCCGGAATAATTCTCTTGGGACTTGGAATGTCAGTGCTGTTCCAATCTTATAGTCTTCTGGGTTTGGCCGCACTTGCTCTGCTTGCCAGCATGTTTCATTCGCTCAACCACGCATTGTTCAAGAGCCTGCTTTTCATGGGAGCTGGAGCAGTAGTCTTCAGAACGCATACGAAAAAGATGGACCAGCTGGGGGGGTTGATAAAGTACATGCCTTGGACCGCGCTTCTGTTTCTTATTGGTGCGCTTTCAATTTCCGGACTTCCGCCATTCAATGGATTCGTAAGTGAATGGCTTGTACTTCAGACACTTCTTTCGTCGTATCAGCTGCCCAATTTAGCATTGCAGGTTACTATCAGTGTTGTCAGTGTAGTCTTTGCATTGACTATGGGTCTTGCACTTGCCACGTTTATAAGGATATTTGGAATTACTTTTCTAGCTCGCCCCCGGTCAGAAGCTGCACATCAAGCCAAAGAAGCACCCAAATCAATGATTGTAGGAATGTCAATTACTGCAAGCATATGCGTAGCATTCGGAATCTTTCCATTTATTGCTACTAGCCTGGTCTCTGCTTCTTTTGGATTTGACAAGCAACAACACTTTCTGTCCTTGCAGACACTATCACCATTTGCAGTCCTTGGCGTTCCAACCAGCTCAGGGGCATTGACCTCAAGCAGCATGTCTGCAGGAACTGTAGCATTGATGATGGGTTGCGTAGGGGCATTTTGTGCCGGATTGCTTTTTGTCGCAAGCGGAAGAAAGACAGCAAGGAAGGTTTACAGCACATGGGACTGCGGTTTTGGGCAGCTTAATGAAAGAATGCAATATACTGCAAGCTCGCTTTCGCAACCCTTGCGTGTAGTGTTCAAAATACTATACAAGCCACACAATGAAGCTGAGGTCAGTTATTTCACAGATTCAAATAGATACCTGAAAAAATCCGCCAAGGTGGAAACCCATACTCGCGATGTATTTAATGAAGGATTCTATCAACCCGTGGTCAAAGCCACAACTCTAGTCCTTGATACTGTCCGCAAGATGCAGACGGGCAAGATCAATGCGTATCTGCTGTATATCATGATTGCACTTGTTGCAATGTTGGTTCTTGCAGAGGTCACAAGATAATGGTTGAGCCTACCGCAGTTTCCCTGCAGTTGCAAATTATTGGAGTTGTCCAGACTCTTGGCCTTATCGGAATTGCTCCGCTCATAACCGGCATCATGCGCAAAGTTAAAGCTAGAACCCAGAAGAGAATTGGAGCAAGCATAATCCAACCATATTATGATCTGGCAAAGCTTCTCAAAAAGGATGAAGTCGTATCGGATCAGAGCTCGTGGATCTTTCGCTCAGCCCCTTGGATAATGCTGATCTCTACTATCACAGCCGCCCTTTTCGTGCCGTCTTTTCTGCCCTTCAGCCCATTCAATGCTGCCGGGGATATACTTGTGGTCATTGGACTGTTTGCATTGGTCAGATTCTTTACAATGTTGGCTGGGATAGATGTTGCAAGTGCATTTGGAGGCCTTGGAGCAAGCAGAGAAATGATGATCTCTGCAATTGTAGAGCCTGCACTCTTTCTGACCATTTTTGTTGTATCTCTGAGCTTGGGGGGAACGAATCTGACAAGCATTGCAAGTTCGGCTGCAAACCAGTTTGCTTCTGGAGTTATCATTATGCCAAGCATGATCTTTGCTGTGATTGCCTTTTTTGTCATAATGCTTGCAGAGACTGGCAGGATCCCATTTGACAACCCTGCAACTCATCTTGAGCTTACCATGGTCCACGAGGCTATGGTCTTGGAGTATTCTGGAAAGAGTCTTGCAATGGTTCAATTTTCACAATCTATAAAACAGGTGATTTTACTCTCGTTGTTTGTAAACTTTTTTGTACCTGTAGGGATGCTGACTCCTGCAATCGGGTTAAGTGCAGCATCGACAGCATCTACTGCTTTATCATTTCTTGCCAAAGCGATGCTGGTTTCAGCATTAGTTGCATTCGCAGAGACCAGAGTTGCAAAGTGGCGGTTATTTAGAATTCCGGACCTGCTGGCAGTTGCGATCGCAAGTTCTATGATGGGTGTAGTTTTCTTTTACTTTTGGAGATAGGTGGCAAGGGATGATTTTACTTCAAATAGATTTGCTGACCATATCAGCCGCAGCCCTGCTCATTGCAACATTTGCAGTAGTGGTCAGAAGGGGATTTCTTGATTGGCTCAGCGGCTATCGCTACCAAGCCCTTGTACTTGCAGGGGTAACAGCAGTAATTGGCTACATCACCGGGACATGGGAAATCTATGTAGCAGCCATTCTGACGCTTGCAATAAAGGCAGTCATCATTCCAAAAGTGCTCTTGCGCGTTACAAAGGGTCTAAGCGGTCAATTATCCGACTTTAATCCATATGTGAGCGTCAGGTCGTCAATAATTATCTCAGCCATCCTTGTAATATTGGCCTATGCTTTGGTCCAAGAGATGTTTGCAAATTCCAGACTGGACAGCGTCGCAAGGGCATACCTCCCGGTTGCTTTATCACTTTTTTTCATCGGACTATTTGTCATGGTCAGCAGGAGGATTGCCCTCAACCAGATCATTGGTTTGCTTATAATTGAGAATGGATTATTCCTCTTTACTGTCTCGTTGACGCACGGGCTTCCGCTTCTGATTGAAGTAGGCATATTTGCAGACATTCTGGCCGGCATCATAATCTCCGGGATCTTGCTTTCAAGGATCAGCCAGACATTTGATTCACTTGATGTTGGAAAAATTGAGCAACTAAGAGATGATTGATTGTTTGATAGAAATTATTAAAATTCGGGAGAAGATAATTCATGGTTGCTGAAGTCCCAGTTCTAGCTGGGATTGCGGCAAGCTCACCGGCCGGCCTTCTTATCATTACAATACTCCTCACCCCTGCAGCTGGAGGCATTTTGGTTTTTCTATCAAGAAACAAAAGAGCAGCCGAACTTGTGACACTAGTGTCTGCGACATTGGTCCTGATTCAGGCGATGGCACTGGTTGCAGCCGTCTTGGCAGAAAAACAAATTTCCGCATTTGGCCAGCTATTTTACTTGGATTCATTTGGAGCATTAGTATTACTGCCAATTGCAGGCATCGGTTTTGTTTCTGCCCTTTATTCAATAAACTACATGGGCAAACAATACGACCGTAACATGGTAGATGCCAAACAGCTGCAGCGATACTATCAGGCAATCAACATATTCCTTCTGACAATGCTTCTGGTACCGCTATCAAATAACCTTGGGATAATGTGGGTAGCCATAGAGGCGACTACTCTGGTATCGGTGCTATTGATTATGCTATATACAAAAGAAAGCGCAATTGAGGCCTCTTGGAAGTACCTGATTATAGCTACTGTCGGACTTTCATTTGCACTCTTTGGAGTTGTGTTCTTTTACTATGCCAACTCGACAGTTCAGGCTACTAACACCCAATCTGCAATGAATTGGACTGACCTGGTGGCTCATGCCAAAATTCTAGACCCAAATATTGTCAAGGTTGCATTCGTATTTGTCCTGATTGGTCTTGGAACCAAGGCTGGGCTTGCTCCAATGCATAGCTGGCTTCCTGATGCTCACAGTGAAGCGCCCACTCCGGTGAGTGCGTTGCTCTCAGGTGTATTATTGAATTGTGCCACCTATGGAATTCTGCGCTACCATATCGTTGCTATAGGCTCACTTGGCCAGTCATTTTCTAGCATGCTTCTGGTCGTCCTTGGAATTGTATCTGTCGGAATTGCGGCAGCATCAATTTACTTCCAGAAGGATATGAAGCGAATGCTGGCTTATTCTAGCGTTGAGCATATGGGAATAATATCAATTGCAATGGGCTTTGGAGGTTTTCTGGCGATTTACGGGGCTTTGCTTCACATAATAAATCACTCAATCGCCAAGCCGCTGATGTTCTTTGCAAGTGGTACAGCAAGCCAAAGATACGGAACAAAGGCCATGGCAAACATCAGAGGAATCATCCAGACAATGCCTGTCCTTGGAGTTTTGCTTTTGATTGGAGCATTTGCTATCGCCGGAATGCCTCCATTCAATATTTTTGTCAGTGAATTTCTGATACTCAGTTCAGGGTTTGCATCAGGACAATACCTTGCCATCTCTATTGTAATTGGCTTGCTTATTCTGGTCTTTGCAGGGTTTATGCGGCATATTGTCAGAATGGTTTTTGGAAGTCCTGTAGAATCTTTGAAAATGTCGTATTCTGAAGGAGGAAGTTTAATGGAAGCAAGCCGACTTGAAAAGAATCAAAGCTACAAACTTGCTATAATACCGATGTTAATACTTGCTGCATTTGTTGTGATTCTTGGCTTCTATATTCCACAACAGCTCCATACTCTGGCGGTGAACGTTTCAGAGATCTTTGGACAAACATCTTCCTCTGGTATAGGTCAAAATCATGGAGGTGTCACATGAGGTGGAGGCATTAAAACAGGCAGATATCTCTTCTGCCGCTACAACCAGCCTTGTTGCAAAATTCCAAACCGGTTTGCTGGCTGCATTGGCAAAAAAGACAGGAGGCATAGAGCTATTGAACGAAAACGAAATTCACGTTGAATTGCAAAGTAGCGACAGCATTCCTGAGGCATGTTCCTACCTCAAGCAAGAATTTCAGGCAAGGCTTGCTATGATGATTTGTAGCGACGAGCGCCAGCTGGGCCGCGGTTTTGTACTGAGGTATGTCTTTGAAGCAAAAGCCGAAGCTCGCAACGTTTTCATTTTTGTGACATCAGAACTGGTTGAATCCAGAAATGAAAAAGAAGAAAAAGATGGAAATAATTCAGATGTAAAACACATCATATCCTTTCCAAGTATCGTTCTCCAAATTCCATCTGCCGTCCTTTATGAAAGAGAGGTAAACGACATGTTTGGGCTATTGCCTGCGGGTAATCCTGATACTAGGCCTCTTGTTCTGCACGAGCAATGGCCCGCGGAAGCATTTCCACTGCGCAAGGAATTCGATCTTGGCACCAAAGTCAAGAGGACTCTGCAAAGAGAGTATAAATTCACAAATATTGAAGGTGACGGGATTTGTGAAATTCCAGTCGGTCCTGTGCATGCTGGAATAATAGAGCCGGGCCATTTTAGGTTCAGCATTCAAGGTGAGAATATCCTGAACCTAGAAACTAGGCTTTACTATACTCACAAGGGGATAGAAAAACTTGCCGAGAACATGAAGCTTGATCAGGTGCTTTTACTTTCCGAAAGGATCTCCGGTGACGAATCTGTGGCAAACTCGCTGGCATATTGTCAGGCATTAGAAAGGATTGGACGGCTGCAAGTTCCAGAGCGGGCAGTATTGATTAGAACATTGTGCGCAGAAATGGAAAGAGTATACAACCATATCGGCACGCTTGCTGGAATGAGTACTGACGTTGGGTTTGCATACGGTGCGGCAAGACTCAATATTCTAAAGGAAAGAATGATGTCCCTAAATGAGCAGGTTACAGGAAGTAGACTGCTCTTTGGAATTAACAGGATAGGCGGAGTCGGAACCGACCTTTCAAAGGACACTGCAAGATTATTGTACATCTCGCTAAAGACTATACTTGATGATTTTAATCTGGTGATTTCTCATCTTCGGACAAAGTCTTCGGTTATCGATAGGCTAAGATATACTGGAATAATATCGAGACAGGTTGCAATCGATCTTGGATTGGTCGGCGTAGCCGCCAGATGTGCTGGAATTGACGTAGATACCAGACTTGACAATCCTTACTCAGCCTACCCGATGCTGAAGGTAGATTCGCACCATGACTCGCCACAACATTCAACACAGTATAGCGTCGAGATGCAAAAAAGAGTCGGCGATGCACTCTCCCGCTTTGACGTAAGAGTGGAAGAGGTGAATGATTCCATTCGGATCATCAGAGATCTTGTAACTAGACTGCTTGATGATGGCAGCAAAAGCCTTGCTGCTCCAAGACCATCTTCTTTTGAACCCTATAGCCATGCGCTTGGGTATGCAGAATCTCACAGGGGTCAAACTCTCCACTGGGTTATGGTAGGCTCTGATGGTAATTCTCTATATCGATACAAGGTTAGAACAGCTTCTTTTGTCAACTGGCCAGCAATAGAGCAGGCAGTTCTCAATGATATTGTGCCTGATTTCCCACTTGTAAACAAGAGCCTTGATCTTTCATATTCAGGAAATGATTTATGATGTTTGATAGATTTCGCAGGAATAGAAATAATGTTGTAAATGGAACGGATCAAGGTAAAGCGCAAGTAAAGGGCAGCAATGACATATTGAAAGAACTTGATCAGTTCGAAAAATTGTCTTTTAGTTCACATGGTGAAATACTTGGAAACAGAGTTGCAACCCTGCATGGTGACTTTACCGACGAGTTAGGCGGAACGTCAGCCTTTAGAGGGAATGTATCCTTGACGGCTCAAAATGTTAAGGCAATAATAGACAATCCCCCGGTTTTGGATGAATACCAAAATGCCGTAGACGTCTGTCCTACCGCGGCGATAAAGAATCTACTTGGCCCTGGGAACAAAGATCCGACAAGTGAGGGAATCTTCGACACCGGCAAATGCATCCTGTGTGGAAGATGTCAGGACATTGCACCAAATCTATTCAAGATAAAGAATTACCCTGCCCTGGCTGTAAAGAGAAAATCTGAACTATTATCATCCCTTGGAGGGGAACCTCAGCTAGATGGCGGCAAGGAGGTTTATTCTACATTGGGTGAAGATCTCAAGTGCAAGATTGGGAAAATACTCGGCAGATCACTTGCAATAAGAGAAGTCGATGCCGGTTCTTGCAACGGTTGCGAAGTCGAGATCACTGCGCTGAACAATCCAATCTATGACATTGAGAGATTTGGAGTTCATTTCGTGGCGTCTCCGCGTCACGCAGATGTACTTCTGGTAACAGGACCTGCATCAAGAAATATGGAAATTGCATTGAGAATGACCCATGAAGCAACACCTGATCCAAAAATTGTTATTGCGGTAGGAGCATGCGCTTGCAGCGGTGGCATATTTGGAGATACATATGCAACCACCGGAGGCATAGACAATGTCGTGCCTGTAGATGTATACATTCCTGGCTGTCCACCCAGACCTGCAGCCCTTTTGTATGGGTTATTGCTGGCTGTAGACAGGTTAAAGCCCAATATACGCAAAGAAAAGTAAGGCATTTTGAGCTCCATCGCCAAATCAAATTATGACTATTAATTGTAGTCTGAATGCTATACTACGCTAAGCGAATAGGTACGTGCGTCTGGAATCAATCCTTTTTTGGTTGCCAATAGATGCATTTTCTCTATCGCCTTTCTTCCCTGCAGGCCCATGTCGACAGTCAGATCATTTACATACATTTTCACAAACCTTGTTATGAGATCCTTGGGCTGTCCCCTCCCATACTGCATTGCATAATCAACTGCAGCATCTATATTTTCAAGACCATAGACAATCGAGTCGCTCAAAAGCTGGCTGAATTTTCCTATCTGCTCCAGAGTTAGCGAGCGACTGCTTGCAACGTTTATGCCGAGTGGTACTGGGAGACCACCTGTTTCAGCAGACCACCATTTCCCAAGATCAAGCACTTTGCGGAACACTGAACTATCGTACGAGATCTGCGCCTCATGTATTACAAGGCCTGCATCTGCATCGCCGTCTGCAACTGACTTGGGTACTAGCTGGAAGGGAACTTCCTTTCCTTCGAATTTGCCGATTGCAAGTGCAAGGAGAAGCGCAGCAGATGTAAGCTTGCCAGGGATTGCAATTTTGCATTTGCTTAACTGTTCTGGCAACAAGGCTCTCTTTGCAATTATAATGGGTCCATAGTCTATCCCAAAACTTGAGCCGCTGCGCAGGATAACATAGTCTTTCAGATGAAAATACGCATGGACAGATGCAGCCGTGATGTCAAGCTCGTGGTTCTGTGCCCTTTTGTTCAGAGTCTCGATATCTTCTATCACATGATTAATCTTGAACTCTGACTTGACTTTGCCTGTTGCAATGCCATAGAACATGAAGGCATCGTCAGCATCCGGCGTGTGCCCGACAGTTATTTCAATTGGCAACTTGTGGTGCTTCCTTTGTCTGGTTGTTACAAGCAAAGATTTACTGTCTTTTTATTCCTTTTGAAGTTAAAGGCATGTTCTGGTTATTCATACACGACGATAATGGTGCCATGGCATAGAATACCAGTAAAGACTATTGCTTCGATCAGAAGATGGACGTGAAAGAAAAAGAAAAGTTGGCCTTATCTATCTAGGATAGATAGGACGGCCATTGCTATTGTATTGCACTGTTAAAGTCATTGACTATAGCAGGTGTGTCTACACTGGCTTTCAGCGTATAGGTAGCCAAGAATGGTCCTGCACTTGATGAAAGCATCAATCCGCTTCCACTAAACACTGTGCTTCCTGATTGTCCTACGCTGCTCAAAGCTGTCACAGCATACATCTGACCATTTACGTTAATAGTCGTTGGCTGACCAAATGCACTGCTCACTGTCTGCGTGCTGTTGACGCTATACGGTTCTAATATGTAGAGGCTAATTGGTTTGCTCGCAGCCCAAGACATGATGCCAGTATACTCAATATTGGATGCAGGGGATAATATGATGGCATTGGCAGTGCCGCCTGAGTTACTGCTTGCCACAGTCCCTTGCTGGACAACTGTCGAGCCCGGTGCCGGGATGGTAGCTGATTGAGTAGATGCAATGGTAGTGGTTCCAGAAGAGGAAAGCGTCGTTGAAGCAATACTGGTTGTTGAGCTGCTAACGCTAGACGATGTAGTGCTGCTGGTCGAGGAAGAAGTAGTAGTTGTAGTCGTAGGAGACGATCCGCTTGATGCCGTGGTAGTGCCACTGGAAGAAGGAAAGTTGGATGGACTGAACCACACCACGTTAAAGTTTACTTTGGCAGTGATTATAGGAGCTGCGCCTGGTGTCGTTACATTGCCCATATCCCATTCTACCGGTTCCAGATCACCATTTGCATTTGGTTTGGTTGCTTCCTGACCCATAACTACTCCATTTACAGTCACTGTCTGGTCGCTGTTAGCAGCTGCCACATCGGCGCATTCGCCACTTTCGAATCCGTATCCATCATGCGCATACCATATCTGGCCCGGCAGAGTGTTACCAGAGTTGCTCTGAGAAGCCGTGTGAACTACTATTGTAACGTCGTATCCTTTGCTTGTGTCTGCATTGAACTGTACATTAGGATTTGCAATAGGATCGTATGTTTGACCATTGGCAGTTATCGAAAATGACTTTACCACATAATCGTACGAATTATTGCAGGTTCCAGGAGGTGCGCCCATAGAATATGCCGGCCGGTCTGTGGCCGCATATATCGACAGCATGATAAGAATTGCCACCGTCGCTGCAGGTATAAAGATCCAAGCTGATTGCTTTGCTTTCAAGGCTTGCACAATTTCTAGCAAGCTTCGGAATATACTGGTTTAGATAGAATCATCCTAACAAAAGGAACTATACTTTATAGAATAATTCTGGTTCAGGAATTCATCAACACGAGGAAATGCAAGCGTTTCGGCATCATCACTTGCAGAAATCTTGTCGACTTATTTCCTTCCATCTTTGTGTAGCAAAGAATTCGCTGTTCACCTGTAACACGGATACCCAATTCAGATAGTTATTCCGGACTGCATAAATCAAATTATTTCACAATCATTCGGCTCATGAATCATAGCGCCAGTAAATTATCTATAATCGCAAGTTACGCTGATTGCGAATCAGTACCAATCGTAGAGCATGCAGCTGCCGATACATCTACAGTAATTTTAGAAAAAAAATTTGCTCCAGTCACAGTTTTGGTCCCTGCCTATAACGAAGAATCTACACTTGCCAAAACACTATCCAGCCTAGAGCGTCAGAGCACACCTGCCGAAAAAGTCGTGGTAGTAGATGATTTCTCTACAGACAGGACAGGCGATATAGCAAGGTCGTACAATGTTGCCGTATTGCGTCCGCCAAAGAATACTGGGTCCAAGGCAGGCGCCCAGAACTATGCCTTGCCTTTTGTCAATAGCAAATATACCATAGCTATTGATGCTGATACGAGTCTGGATGACAATGCCATACAAAAGATGGTAGAGTTTATGGAGGCAAATCCCGATACGGCTGCTGCTTGCAGCTTTGTGCTTCCAAAAAATATCGAGACATTATGGGAAAGGGGACGGTTTGTCGAATATATCTACATCTTTCCATTTTATAAAAGGGTTCAAGAATGGTATGGCAAGCCATTGATCTGCTCCGGCTGCTTTTCTATATACCGGACAAGCGAGCTCAAGGCAGCTGGCGGCTGGTCCACCCGTACTATGGCAGAAGACATGGACCTGACATGGACGCTGTACGAGAACGGCAAAATTGTAAGGTACAATCATGAAACATATTGCTACCCTATAGAGCCTGAAAGCTTTGAAATGATGTGCAAGCAGCTCAAGCGATGGTCACACGGATGGCTTCAGAATGTCAGGCTGCACGGGAGAAAGTTGATGAAGATACCCGTAATCAGAGAAGAGATTATCGCGGGACTGTCAGATGCGCTCTTTGGCGGTATACTGGTAGTAGTAGTCACGCCGCTCATAGCGTATCTATCGGGAAATCCCGTGTATTATGGGTATGGAATTGGAACAGATGCCGCACTTGTGGCAATCCCCACTCTGCTCAAGGCAAGGAAGCTGAAACTTGTGCGAAAAGTCCTTGGTTCTTTGCCATGCTTTTTCGTTCTCAGGTACGTGAACACATTCTTTTTTTACAAGGCACTGTTTTCAGAATTTTTTCTGCGGAGGACGTTGACAAAGTACGAGAAGGGGCATTAACACGATATTGTCATGATCTTTGGAAGGGATAAAGAAAAAGTGAAAGCGAGATTGCAATCAAAAGGAATACATCGGTTCGCCGGAGACTGGTAAAAATTGGCAGCTGGCGGCTCTGTTTCAGGAGGTATAGGAGGAATGTTTTACTTTATACTGATGATGGTTGCACTCGTAAACAGATATCACAGGCAGTTAGGAAAAAGAAGCCCGAATGGAAAGTACATCTTTCCAATAGTTCTTTCCCTGGTTTTCTCGACTGTTATTTTGATAAATTTGAACGGCAATCATATAATCGATCTCAGGATGATTTTCTCAAGTGCTGTATACAGAATGATGCAGATCATTTCCCAGGACCTTGGGCATACATTGATGGCAAGAGCATCGATGATACTATGATGAACACGAATTTTGAAAATGCACCAGAGTGTTTTTGCAGCCAGCGATTTGTTCCTGAACTTCAGGGAATTGATATTTTTGCATAATTCTATTCTTGTGACCGGCGCAGCTGGATTCATTGGACATCACCTGGTCAAGGAATTGGTGCGTCAGGGTCAGGAATTGGTATTGATAGACAATTTCAGCAGCGCAAATAGAAAATCCATTGATGAGCTTGCAAAATTCGCAGACAGAGGCAGAGTCTATCGTGCAGACGTGAGGGATAAAAAGGCAATTTACGGCATTGTCGAAAATGAAAAGCCAAAGGCCTGTATACACCTGGCTGCCAAGGTCAGTGTCACCGAGTCGATTAAAGAGCCTTTTGAAACTATTGATGTAAACGTCAATGGAACCATGGTCATGCTTGAAGCATGTGCCAGAAATAAGGTCGAAACATTTGTTTTTGCTTCATCGGCAGCAGTCTATGGTGACAAGAGCTCATTTCCTATTTCTGAGGATTCATCCCTAGAACCACTCTCTCCTTACGGAGCGAGCAAAGTTGCAGGCGAGATCCTTGTATCGACCTATTCAAAGGCAGCCAAGATTCGCAATGGTTTATCGTTGAGGTTTTTCAATGTCTATGGTGAGGGGCAGAACCCCGAATATGCAGGGGTGATCTCAAAGTTTGTGGAGCGGTTTTCAAAAGGGCTGCCGCCGCTGATCTATGGAGATGGTAAACAGACCCGAGATTTTGTCTCTGTCCGTGAAGTAGTGAATGCAATCATTCTTGCTGCAGGTTCCAAGGTATCTGGAGAATTCAACATCGGTACAGGCAAACCTGTGAGCATTCGAGAGCTTGCCGCCAAGCTGGCAAAAGAATTTGGTATGCCTAGACTAGAACCTGTATACCAAAAGCCAAGAAATGGAGAAATCCAGAATAGCTATGCCAGCATAGATAAGGCTTCCAGGCTGCTGGGATTTTTGCCAGAGATTGAGCTGGACCGGGAATTGAGCGGCTTTGCCCGGCATGAGGACTGATACAGGAAGCAAACTAGAACAGATTGAAGAAATTCAGCTTCAGGAAATCGAAATCTATGAAGCGTTATCATGGTCACCAGGCAACCTCCAGTAGATCCAGTAGAGAATCGTTAAAGCTATCTGCGAACTGACAGCAGATCTGGCATGACAGCATAAACTCACTGTGAAAAAAAGTTGCAGCACTCGAATGCAGGCCGCCTGTCTAGATTAATAAACGAGAATACAAGGAACATTTAATAGTCCTCCGCAAAAGTTTTTTCGGTTGATAACACCAGATGCCAAAATTCAAGTCAACTCAGGATATTCTGAGAATTATCGGTAATAAAGATCAGATACGCAACTTTGGAGTCATTGCCCACGTCGACCATGGCAAGACTACCATGAGCGACAGCTTGCTTGCCGCCTCAGGTATCATATCTCCAACTGTTGCAGGTCAGGCGCTGGCGCTTGATTCTATGAAGCTGGAGCAGAACAGGCAGATGACAATCAGGGGAGCCAACGTTACCCTGTTTTACGAGGCAGATGGCAAAGAATATGTTATCAACATGATCGACACCCCCGGTCACATTGACTTTACTGGCAGGGTGACCAGAGCGCTCAGAGCAATAGATGGTGTGGTAGTAGTCTCTGATTCTGTAGAGGGTATCATGACCCAGACAGAGACTGTGACAAGGCAGGCACTTGAGGAGAGAGTAAGACCTGTTCTTTACATCAACAAAATAGACCGCCTTGTTAAGGAGCTGAGGCTTGACCCGCCGGCTATGCAGAAGTGGCTCTCAAACATTGTGGCTGACTTCAACAGGCTTGTAGACCTGTATGCGGAGCCGGAAATAAAAGACAAGTGGAAAGTCAGTATACAGGGCAACAGCGTAGCATTTGGCTCTGCAAAGGACAGGTGGGGCTTTAATTTCAAGATGGCCCAGAAGAAGGGCATTACTTTCAAGGATGTTTATGATGCGTATACAAGCGATGACCCGGGAGCAATCAAGGCTCTCTCGGAAAGGTCGCCTCTACATGATGCCGTTCTGGGGATGGTAGTAGAGCACCACCCACCTCCTCATGTGGCCCAGAAGTACCGTATTCCAAAGATCTGGCCCGGGGACCTGAATTCAGATATTGGCAAGGCGCTTCTGGCATGCGACGAGAACGGCCCGGCGCTGATGATGGTAACGACAATAAATGTCGATCCGCAGGCGGGCCGTGTAGCAACAGGCAGGCTCTTTTCCGGCACAGTAAAAGATGGTGACGAAGTCTATCTGCTTGATGCCAAGAGGACAGGCAAGATCCAGTCAGTCAATATCTATATGGGCAATACAAGGGAGCTTGTCGGAGTTATCCCTGCCGGTAATATTCCTGCCCTGCTTGGGCTTGACTATGCGGTGGCAGGCGAGACACTTTCCACAGTCAAGGGTGCAACGGCATTTGAGTCTATCAAGTATGTGTCAGAGCCTGTAGTGACGATTGCAGTAGAGCCAAAGCACCCTAAGGACCTGCCCAAGCTGGTCGAAGCGCTGAGAAGGATAACCGTTGAGGACCCCAACCTAGTTGTCAAGATAAACGAAGAGACCGGCGAGACTCTGATGGCCGGCATGGGTGTTCTCCACTTGGAGATTGCTACATCGCTTTTGCAGGAGGCAGGATTGGAGATTACTACAACCCAGCCTTTGATTAACTACAGAGAGACTATCAGGGCAAAGGCAGGACCCATAATGAGCAAGTCGCCCAACAAGCACAACAAGATATTCATGAGAGTAGAGCCACTGGCTGACGACATTGTCGACCTGATAAGGACCGGCAAGCTCAAAGAAGACATGGACAAGAAAGAGATGGCCAAGATGCTGAGAGAGAAAGGCTGGAGCGCTGACGAGGCAAGAAGCGTTGAAACTGTGGATGTCAGCGGCAATATGCTGGTTGATGAGACCAAGGGTGTCCAGTTCTTGCAGGAGTCGATGGACTCGATAAGGTCAGGATTTGACGATGTAATCCACAATGGCCCCATTGCTAAAGAAACAGTGAGAGGAGTCAAGTTTGTACTGCACCATTACGTGCCACACGAAGACCCTGCACACAGAGGATTGGCGCAGCTGATGCCGGCAACCAGAAGGGCTATGCTTGGCGCAATGCTCATCGCAGATCCAATACTCTTGGAGCCTATTCTGGGCATTGAGATCAAGTGCCCGCAGGAGCAGATAGGCATTGTCGCAGGCATTCTGTCAAGCAAGAGAGGCAAGCTTCTCAATGTAGAGCAGAAGGGCATCATAGCCATTATTCAGGGCGAAGTCCCGGCATCAGAGACATTTGACCTGTCAGAAGTAATGAGAGGTGGTACGGCAGGCAAGGCAATGTGGAACACGTTCTTCAAGTCATGGCAGCCTGTGCCCAACTCGATATTCAGGACACTGATAGCCGACGTGAGAAAGAGGAAAGGCTTGAATCCTGAGCCGCCAAGTCCGGATGAGTTCATCGATAAAGAGTAAAAAGTGAGTCCCCCTCGCTCACGCTCAAGTTTGTGCCGCGTACTAGGTAATAACGCAGAGCATGACTGGTAGGAAAGTGCTTAAAGCTCAGTAATAATGCACAGCATAACGCAGGTTATGACGCTGAAAGGACAGAAGAACCATTACAATGTTAAACTGTTGAGAGGCTATGGAGCCTCTATAACTCTGAAGGGTAACAAAGTGTGTTTGAAGGACGGCAAGGACGTTTTCACTGGCACTCAGGAAGTTGAAGAGTGGTTTGTTACGCAAATCCCTTATGAGAGAATTGTTATTGCCGGTAAGGGCTATGTTTCTACGGACGCAATACAGCTGCTGACTTCTCACAATGTCAATGTAATCTTGCTAGACCTGTATGGCAATCTTGTCTGCAATATGACAAAGGTCATGGTAAGTGACACAGCAACTCGGTATAGAATGGGACAGTATGACACTTTTAGAGACCCAGCCAAGGTATTGCATCTGCAAAAGCAGATATTGCATTCAAAGCTAGAGAGTCAGGTTATGTTCTTTGAGTCATTGAAGAAAGCGCAATTGCAAGAGTGCATCAATGGCCTAAGGAAATACAAAGAACGAATTGATGCGCAGAGGGACAAGCGCGACCTTCTGCGAATTGAAGCAGGAGCAGGACACCTATACTTTCGCTATTATACTTCTTTGTTTGACAAAAAATATGGATTCAGCTCCAGAAGAGGAGGAGGAATTGCTATGTCTAACAGGCATGCAGCAGATGTCATCAATGCCCTTTTGAATTATGGTTATTCTGTCTTGGCAAGTGAAATTGCAAGGTTTGTACATGGTTGTGGTCTAGATCCTTACTATGGATTCTTTCACAAGATGGACACATCTTTTCAGGCATTGGTTTATGACCTAATAGAGCCGTTTAGGTGGCTTGTGGAATATGCTGTCTACAAAATTGCAGCAGACACTAACCATATGCATCCCATAAGAAAAAATGAATATGCATGGACAAGAGAAGGTAAGGTTATTTTAGATTCGGGCTTGGTCAGAAGGTTTCTAGAATTGCTTGAAAGGAAATTCCAGTCAGAAAGGCTATACAAGTTCAAGCATGGAATAAAGAGAAGGGATGGCATGTCTATGTGTCAGGAAATTACTATAGCCAAGATTCATGTTCAGTTATTGGCTGAATTTTGTATAGGTAACAAACAGTTATCGTTTTGTCCTCTAACACTTAGCCATCTCTAGAAAATACTTGATTTTGGCCGAGTTTTGGATTAATGCGAATAGCGAGCTTGATTTTGTGTCCTGTTCTATATTCTTACTTTACAAACAAAGAAGTTGTCGTTAACAATACATTCTCATTATTCTGATCTTTTCCAAATAGGATTATCGTATAAACACCGCTTCCTCTTATTTCTATGAGTTTATCCAAACTAAAAGAAATGGTAAATTGATTATTATTGACATTCCATGTAGAAGCCTCGATTAGGGCATAGTCTGACGGCTGGTCATAATAAGAGCCCAAAGGTGCAGGCGGTACTACGCCTCCTATCATAGTACCCTGATCATAAGACGTTTTTTCTCTATTGTCAAGGTAGGTTTGATGATTAGGAGTGGGATCATAAAATACGCTAATGCCGGGAATCTGCAAGTTTTGACTGACAGTACCGCTCATAGAGACGGAATTGCGGGTTGGATCATAGGTAATGGGGTTTACCCATTGAATGTATTGATTTTCAAAGTTTTGCACAAGGGTAAGCGTGCTAACATCATATGCAATTCCAATGCTTACGTGGGTATGCCATTTGTTCAGAATGTTATCTCTATGACCATTCTGGCAACACACCAAATCATTATTCATCATTCCATTTTCTAGGCTATCTATCGCTTGGTGAGTGTCAAGGGCATTGCAAATTGCAAAGCCCTCTTTACATAGTTGCAAATGAAGATCATTTATCTGGTCTCCACCGTGCAAATATGATATGGCTGCATTTTGCTGCATAGCATAAGTTCCGCCATAAATTGTGTATCTCATGTATGGCTTCATACCATCAGTTGTCCAATGACTAAGGTATTGTGTTTTCAGTATATCTTCAGCATGAGCTTGGGCTGCGCCATTTGAATCAAGAACTACAGGAGGTAGATTGTATTTTGCTCTATCTTCATTGATTTTCTGCAATGCGTATTGTTTCAGTTCATCTATTGCTGAATTCGATGATGTATCTGAATTGATCGGTTGGGATGGTGTTGATGAAGAAGGTGAAGCTGACTGTGCCATATTTGAGCTGCCAACATTATGCTGGCTGTTTACATAGATAGAAGAAACTACTACAAGTCCAGCAAAGACACCTATTGCAATCACGATTCCAGTGATAATCTTTTTCCCCCTTCCTTTGCTAAACTGACTTTTGGCAAGAGAGTTAGTTTTGCCACACCTTGGACACTGTGCTATCCACATCCCGTAACGGTGGCCACAATTAGTGCAGTTAAGCCATGTGTCTACCAATGTTAAACCTTATTTCAATTTTGAATGGTCATTTTGCTATAGGTGCTATTGAGCTATGCCTTCTGAACTTGTTTGCTACTTTGGTTATTGCATTGGCCGAGTAGATAGCAGAGATTGACAGAGTAGTCAACACTAAAAGCGATGTAGTTATCATCAATGCAACACTGTTCGCCGCAATAATAGATATTATCACAGCAATAACGGCTGCTGCAACTATTGAGAGTGCTATTTTGGGATTCAAGCAACTCTTTCTAACCTGCTTTATGGCTAGTGCAAATGGGAAAAAGTAAACAGCACCTATCAGCGAACTAGCAATCAACCCCGCAGTAACTGCTCCATAGTCTCCCGGCAACATGGAATATGCCTTCTGCGACAATGTTAGCATGCCCAACAATGGATAGATAGATGTTCTCACAATCTGCTGCATCCAAGGCTGCCCTCTTTCATAATTGGCTACCGATGGGCTGAATGAGTAGTACCATGTGTTAAAGACATTCATAAAGGAAGAGCCTGATGCTGTTGATAATATGTTCTGGTCTCTGAATACACGCAAGAACTGAACTTGTGGTGCCAAGTCAGAGCCGAAAGCTGCTGTAGCAATTAAACACCTAGATGGTGTTGGCTGACTTGTTTGGGCAGAGATTGGTGCAGTAGTGGTTGTTGTGGCTTGCTGACCAGTATATGATATACCCTTAGTGCTTGATACCTGTGTGCCACCAGCATAGGTAGAAGCTGTGATGTTAAAGTTGCCGGCTTTGGCGCTTGAAGGTGCTTTGAACTGCAATGCAAATGCACCATTTGAATCAGTCTGCACTGTCCGAATAAGAATGGTCTGACCAGAAGAATCTTTGACTTCAATTGCAATTGGTGCGTTTGGTGCTCCATTCACATTGCCAGATATTGAGACTTGATCCCCTGCGGCATAGGAGTCCTTGTCTGTTTTTAGTGTGATGCTTGGAGAAGCTAATATAGATTGGAATCCTATCGCCAGAACCATTACAGCCAAAGATAAAATGAGAATTTTGCTCTTTATCATACAATGTTCACTTGTCCCACAACCTCTTTGGATAGGGGAACTCCACCGGCGCTGGGCCAGTCAGAATAAGAGTCGGCATAGATAGTTGCAGAACCAGAAGATGCAGTACTGGGAATGAAGAATGAAATTATTATTTCTGAATTGCCACTGCCAAGATTGGTCTTTACCGAACCTATACCAAGACTGGTAGAGCTTGAGTCAAACAAATCTATTGTAGCGAGGGCCTTGATGCCTGACGGAGATGATAGCACCACTTTGGCGTAAGCTACTCCATTTCTAGTATAAGAGGAGACAGGATTTCCCTGCTGATCCGTTGCTTGAATAGAAATAATTGTTAGCTGGGAAGATTGTGATGCTACTGTAAATTGGCTTGATTGCTGATAGTTATTTCCTCCAAAGGTAGTTGTTGAAGTTACTTTATAATTACCTGTGGCAGATGCATCAGCAATTTTGAACTGTAGGGTAGCAGAGCCTTGAGAATCTGTCGTCAGTGTTCTAGAGACAATAGTGGTGCCAGAGGAATCAGTTATAGTCACACCAATATTCTGATTCTCTTGACCTGTTGCTAGCTTGACTGTAACGATAGGAGAATCACCCACATTGTAGGAAGCTTTGTCCGTTGAGATTGAAATTAACTGACCATTCTGCTCAAGCAAGTTAATCTTTGCCAAAATAGTTGAGTCGCTGCAATTCGATGCAGGTATGTTCAAGTTTTGACATTCTTGAAGTTGTGCTTGGCTAGCTGATGCCATTCCATGGGCAATTTGTGTTCCAACAATTTCTATGGAATTTGTACCTTGCTGAAAACTGACTGTTACCGTTCTAGTACTCACATCGGAGGTTTCGTTAACTGAGCTACTGGGAACATAATTTGAGAAGACAACAAAGTCATCGTCCGCGCCTGTGTTAGTCTTGGCATCAAGGACGTTTCTTGGTATTTTGAGTGTCAGCGTCCCATCTGAATTAGAAGTTATGGATGCTTTCAGTGAGGTAAACGTACTATCTGCTGTTATTGAGTTTAGGATTCCACCTGTTATTGTATATGGTATTTGGTAGTTGGATCCACCTATTGATACTGTTGCAGTTTGCCATACAGTATTATCAGAGACTCCTGTGTTTGTAAAGCTAAAAGTGCTTTGGGCCTTTTGCTGATTATAAGAGATAACAATTACGTATGTCCCGGATATGCCAAGTGGACCGCCTATGTTTAGATTGTAGTTATACGACCCGTCGTTAGCTGGAGCTAGCATATCAGCTCTATACAAAAAGTTATTCGGATTGAATACTTGAAGTAACATTGCCTGACCTGGAGCTAAAGTTCCAACACTTCCTGAAATTACAATGGTATCGCCAGTTTGGTATCTTGACCTGTCCGTCTGGACAGTAATTGGAGCACCAGTATTATTCTCATAACCGGTTGGTGGAGCTGGAGGAGTAGCTGACGTGCCTGTCTTTTGCAACTGGAACTGGAACTGGACAGGAGGTTGGCCTTGGGTAATTTCCGCATATACTAGAGCCTGCACAGGATACGGGAAGCCTGACAAAATCCAGAGCTTGTTGTCAACAGCTGAGTGCCACCCAACTACGCTGGTATCAAATGTTCCGGCTGGGGTGCTAATACTTTCTTTGCCGATAACACCTATTTGCTGACCGCCAAGAGAAGCAATTTTTCCCCAATAGCTTGAACTCAATGATTGTGGCTGAGCAGGGTAGGCAAATGCTGCAATCCATCCCAGAGAGTTCTTGTATGCATCAAGGTATGGAGCCATTTCTGGTGGTGTTTGCGGATTTGCGAGAGGAAATAGCGAAACAGAGCTCAAGGTCAGAGGCCCAGTAATTACAGTGCCTTGGTCAGACACCCATGAATCTGCAAGCCAGTTGCCGGAGCTATCCTGACCTTGGAAGTAAATGGACATCTGGAATGTTCTGCCATCCACAGAATCTCTGTTCATTATGTTGTATATGACGTACATACCCTGCTGGATTCCTTTTCCGATATACCAAGTGTCATCTCCAGATGATACCAAATTTGTTAGTTGGAGTGAACTTGGAGTTACGTTAGCAGAAAATACAACATCTTCTCCAGTTGGAACTTCCGGAAGACCTGTCCCTTCTAGAAAAATGTCTATGGCGTAAGTGCCCTGATTTGGAAAGGAATAGGTGATGTCATTTGCAGTACCTCCTACAATGTGTATTATAGGCTGGTTAGTTGATTTTGCCAGACTAAAGATTTGATTACCATTTTGTAATATTCTGAGGTCAAAGTAGACATGTTGAATAGGAGCGTTGGTTGCTGGATCCAGAAATGATATGTTAAATGTTGTTTGACCTCCGCTAGTTGTAGCCTGAAGGGTTACTCTAGCTGTATTTTTGTTTGTGATACCAGTAATTTGTGATGCGGATTGACTACTGGATCCAGCAACATTCACAGTTCCAACCATTGTTGGATGAAGCTGACAGAAGTACGGGAATGTTCCTGCTGCAGTAAAGACGTGGCTGAAACTATTGCCAGGTGTTAACAATGGATTATAGTTTGGTGAAGAGTCGAAATTATTTCCCTTATTCGCATCGTTAGGCCCAGTTCCTGATGTCACTGTATGTGCTTGGGTATCATCGTTTGTCCAAGTGACCGTATCACCTACATATGCAGTTACAGGGTTTGGCAAAAATGCCTTATCAGCCAAGGTTGAAGCGCCAGCGTTTATAGCAACATTTACTGTCGATCCAGAAGTGTAGTATTGAGCATTAGCTATTTGAGGGTGGCTCGAAGTCAAACCAAATCCCGCTAAAACAAGAATTCCGATCAGAAACAAGCTCAGTATTCGACTATTGACCATGAATTATCTTCTGGTAGAAAAAACTGTAAGAACGATTTAAATTTATCCATATGGCATTCAGTTATGGCATATTATAATTGGATGTCATAGACAAGTACCAAAATGTCGAAAATTCCTGTGAATACGTTTAGGTGACCTAGAATTGTAATTCTAGTTGATCGCCTAGGGTATGCCAGTTTGAACCGGAATAATTGTGCCATCCTTTTATATAAGGAGCCGCCATAACTTTTCTGCAGTAGTAAAAACTGTAAAATGCTTTTATAATTGTGCTTAATGCCAGTTTATTGTTGCAAAAAAGGGCCATTATCGCTATTGCAATCGCGGCTGGACTTATTGCTGCCATAATTCCAACAGCATACGGTGTTATGCAACGTGCAGCAATTACTAGTCTGAAATTTCACTTTCAGAAGGTAGAATTATCAAATGTAGATTTTTCTAACACTCAAACAATAGGCTCTATGCAGCAAATTGTTAATGGCCTTGATAATCCTTCGATAAATACTCTAAGACAGGTTGCTAGCATTCAATCGGCTATTGCGTCACCAGAATCTGTTGCGCTTGACCTCGTTGCAAATACAAAATTCTCATACAATATGTTTATTGATGTTACCAATCCCTCCAGTATAGATGCTGTCATAGATAGAGCAGACATCAGTGTTTCTATAAGTGGCCATCAATTGCCAGGATTAGTTTCATTATCTGAACAAGAAACAATTCCATCTGGCCAGACAAAGACAATTGAGTTGCAAGGCATCACAGTAAGTGGGAAAGATATAGCTAGCATTCTTGTAAATACAATTAGCAATGATTTTGTTCTGACGTTTGATTTTGGTATTACAAGTCATTTTCCCTCACTTTTTGGCGATGTCCCAATACCTGCTAATGTTGATTTGAAAACATATGTTATCTCGCCAAAACCAACTCTATCTAGCTTCCAGCAGGCAGCATACAATCAAAATTCTTATTCGTTATCCTTTACCAACAATGATGCCGTTCCCATTACAGGAACATTGCAGGTAGGAGTAATGAAAGGAAATTTCTTTTCGACTATTGGAATGTGTGACCCTGCATGTATAGCGCCAATTGACAGTGGCCTAGCAACTTTCATACGCATTCATGGTGCTAGCATATTTGGGATTCAGGTTTTAGAATATCCTGCAAATATCACTGCCGGTGGAACTTTTAATCCAACTATCGAAAATCCTGAAGTAAGGAGTAATCACAATGCTGCTTTCATTATGAGGTGGGTTCCAGACTTTTCTGTAATCCCATACACTATGACTACTTCAATAGCTGGAATAACTGAGAGGTCATCTGGTGAGTTCCATTCCTCGACATTTAGTACTTTCAGTGGAATAACTGAGAGGTCATCTGGTGAGTTCCATTCCTCGACATTTAGTACTTTCAGGGATGTAATTTACAATGTGGTCAGAGACTTTGGATATGTTGGTTATGAGAAGTTTCTGGCGCCCAATTTAGGCTCTGCTGATAGTGGTTTAAACTCGAATGTAATTCCAACAAGTAGCGGTGTAAACTATCAGGATCAGACTTCAATTACGTTACAGGCATCCTCCTATTCTGTTTCTGACGGTGGCATCGTTACATTTAGTGGAATGCTTGCTGACTCTAATGGACAAGGAATCGCCAATATGCCTATATCGATAAAGAGCGATACGCCATTATGGTCTGACCCATCGCTAGGTACCACATATACTGATTCCAATGGACAATTCAGCGTGACTTGGACTGCACATAAACCACATTGGTATAGCAACACTGCACATGTTTATGCCGCATTTGACGGCTCTTCATCGTATGCCAGTTCCAAAAGTTCTGACCTAACTCTTCAAGTGATAACCCAAACGCCAACTGTTTTGTCAACGACAATTACTGTTAGTGCCTCAACTTATTACGCTGTATACGGAAGCATCATCATAGTTTCTGGTCAATTGACTGATCAGAACGGTGATGCTCTTTCCAACTACCCAGTTCAGATAAAGCAAGATAGGTCTTTTGCAATTGACCCAGTTCTCACATCTGGTTCAACTGATTCTAATGGATACTATAGTTTATCATGGACTCCTGAAAGTACTGGCCAAATTAGCATTTACGCGGTATTCAATGGCGATTCCCAATATACCGAATCAAGAAGTACCGATATCACCGTGAACATTTATCAAAATAATGGATCTTATACTCCTCCAACACAGTCCAGCTCACCTTCAAGTCAAACTATTGCAAACTCTGTCTACAAGGTGCCTCCTGGCCAATTTGTAGACATACCTTTTACATTGTCATGCACTGCCAGTGTACAGGGTTCATTTTCTGCAGAGGCAGCTCTTGGCGACAATATCATTGTGTATGTCATGGATGATACCCAGTTCAGTAACTATCAAAATGGAGCAACCCATACCTCATACTACTATAGTGGAAAGGTGGGCTCTGGTACTTTTAACGTAACTCTTTCACCAAGCTCCTATCATATCGTGCTTGACAACACATATTCATCTTTCTCGACAAAGACTGTGTCATTACAGGCATCAAGTTCATGTAGCTAGGAATTCAGAGCGTTGACTACGACAAGTAGTATAGAATTGTCTATTATTTGTGGAGTAGCGGTATTCGTGTCTATATAACGTAGCAGAATTAATGTCCATCTTAGGATGCCTATTCTAATTCCTACGTCTGGCGATCGTTGCAATTGATGCAAAAGTCAGAGCTGTTCTCCTATACATTAAAGCTGGTCATAATGCAAAGGAAATTTGTACGAACTTGAGCACCTCTCGAAGAACATTGTCTAAATGGGTCAGGGCATATCGGAATAATGGAATTCAAGGACTGAAGTCAAAGAAACCTAGTCCACAATATTCAAAATACGCCATTATCCATGCTGCTCTATAGGAGACAATGGTACTGGCACTGATTTTCAACAACAAGCAGCGAATGGATACCCTGTACTGCTGCATGCATTAACGAATACTGATAAGAAATTACAGGAATATAATCAGCTATGTGAACAGGGTTCATGCTTTGGTTCTCATCCAATATCAGTGACGCCGCCAGTCATTGAAAAAATTCCAAGTCAATTGGCATTTCCAATGATCAATAATGGAGCGTTTAATTTCAAACTTGAACATTTAGCCAGCCTGCCATGTTATCATGGACATATTCAGTGCCGAACACAAACAACAGAGCCAATATTTTACGGTACTTCTTTAATAGAGTTTAATGGGATAAAATATGTTGTAATCATACATGGAATTAACTGACTTACAAATTATAATCCCAAAAATAATACATTTATCAATATTGGCAGCTCTTGCCTTTTCATTGTCATTATTGCAATACATCAACATTGTTTACGCTCAGTCCAGTTCTGGCATCTTATGGTATGTAGGCAAAGGCTTGAAGCAGAACATGTACATGAAGTACCAGATTCAGTATAACGGCACTAACGATAATCAACCATTCAACATGACTCTGTACTTCAAGGAATAT
>Ga0209581_1001057_pt1 | contig 37026 bp, 28 predicted proteins | sample Coa_R2_FD_187160 | JGI IMG/M metagenome (GOLD analysis project Ga0209581, IMG submission 187160) | Surface soil microbial communities from Centralia Pennsylvania, which are recovering from an underground coalmine fire - Coalmine... | ecosystem: Environmental > Terrestrial > Soil > Unclassified ...
AAAGGAGCGAAAAACAATGGCAATGATGGAGGCCATCGGCCTGAGCAAGACATTCCGCGTGGCCAGACGCCGCCCCGGCCTTCTTGGCAGTCTGCGCAGCATTGTTGACCCGGAGGTACGCCTGGTTGCGGCGGTGCGAGATCTCTCGCTGACGGTTGAGCCGGGGGAGATGATCGGCCTGGTGGGACCCAACGGCGCGGGCAAAAGCACCACGATCAAGATGCTCACCGGCATTCTCATGCCGAGCACGGGACAGGTGCGCGTGGCGGGTTTCAATCCCCTGCACCAGAGACGCGAGATGGCCTCCCACATCGGGGTGGTCTTCGGCCAGCGCACCCAGCTCTGGTGGGATTTACCTCTGATCGACTCCCTGCGCCTGCTGCGCCACCTCTATCGCGTGCCGGAGGCGCGCCATACCGCTAACCTGAACCGCCTGCGCGAACTACTGGAGCTGGACGAGTTTATTGATACGCCGGTCCGCCAGCTCTCGCTCGGCCAGCGCATGCGCGGGGACCTCACGGCAGCTCTGCTGCACGATCCTGAATTGCTCTATCTGGACGAACCGACGATCGGGCTGGATGTGGTTGCGAAGGCACGCATCCGCGAGTTCTTATTGCGCATCAACGCTGAAAGAGGTATGACGATCCTGATCACAACGCACGACATGGATGACGTAGAGACGCTCTGCCCGCGTCTGCTCATCATCGATCATGGACGCAAGCTTTATGATGGCGGGCTGACAGAGATTCGCGAACGCTTCGGTGGTGAACGCGTGCTGCTCGCCGTCCTCGATCCCGCCGAGGTGCATACCCTGCCGCGCGATTCCAATGGACAGCCCTACCTGGCAGAACTGCCAGAGGGCGTTCACCAAGCCAGAAATGACGGTCCGCGTTTCTGGCTAAACTTCGGCAAGGACGCCCTGCCGGCTCACGAACTCGTAGCCTGGCTGGGGGCGCGCCACCGACTGAAGGACGTAACCTTCCAGGAGCCGGAGATCGAGGACGTGATTCGCCGCATCTACGAGGAGAATCTGCTCCTGCGCGAGCTTGAAAGCGTCCCACAGCGGGCGTAGACGGTCGGCCTGGTCAGAGAAAACAGGGAGAGATTTCCCTCTCTCCCCAAATGTTGTCTGCTGGACACAACAGCCCGAGAAAAAAGGCAAAAAAAGCCTACCTTGAAAAGGGTAGGAGAGAGTAAGGAAAGAGAATCTCTTATGATGCCCGGAAAGACTAGACCAGAGCGGTAGAGAGATCTTCCATCAACTCCTGAATTTCGCGGAGGCGGCGCTCTGCTAATTCAACGTTCTCGAGAGCCTGAGCCAGAATCCGTTCTTCCAGCGAAGAGAACGATTCCTCGATCTCAGGATCGATTGAACCAACCAGTTCTAAGGCACGATTGAGCTTGGTTTCAGGCGTTGCAGATGCGGTTGTCATTGTCGCTACCCCTTAAAATCATTTCAAGGCATCAAACCCAAAGGAACGATCTCTCGTTCGGACCTCTTTCCTTGCGTACCCCATCGTCTTGACCTACACTGATTGTAATACGATGGTTTCTCAAAGCTGGTTACATCGGGAACCGATTTTTTTGCCGAGGTTGCGACAGGCGTTCGCGACCTCTTTCTATCTACATTCATAATACATGGGGGGCCGAAAAAAACCAAATCGGCCTAACCAACATTCCTAGTTAACCCAACTGCCACATATTACGAGTGTTGATTTAGTATCTCCCCATGCCTGAAAGAGAGGTGAGGACGATATCCCTGGCGATGTTCCCATCTGGAGCTATCGTCCCTTCTCCGCATGTGCTACTTGACGATGACCGTCAGATTCATTCCTGGATGAACAGTACAATAAATGTGATAGGTACCAGCGGTGGTGAACGGACCGATATCCAGGCTTGGCCCACTCAACTGCAAACCATCTACTTTTGGCCCTCCAGGAGGCGCCGGCTGCGGGTCCTGGGTAGTACCGTTCCACTGGCCATAGTTGAACTGGTGGAATGAAGTCTGGTCCTGAACAAGTTTCAGCGTGTCCCCTTTCGTCAGGGTAATGCAGGACTGCTCAAAATTGCTTGTGCTGGTCTTGACAGTCGTGCCAGACGGACAGGAGCCACTGCTGGAAGATGACGAGGACGCTGTGCCGCTGTTATTGCTGCTGCTGGCCGTGCCTGGACGCGAGCAGGCCACCAGTAAAAGGCTACCGAGTGCGAACACTGCCAGAAGCAGAGCCAGGGTCCGCCATTGCTTTTTCGCCATGGTACATAAAACCTCTCAGATCGTTTAGTTTGAAATATGCCGTATCTCTGCTAGAAAGTGCGATGCCCTTTCGTCAAATGGCACGCGCAAAAAGCGCCACGCTGTGACATGCTGGCCGCATTGCCAGGCAGCCAGAAAGCAGGACAGGCGTAGCAGGGAAAGTCAGCCATTTCACCCTTCTATCATCACATACTATAGGACACTTGACAAGCTTCTGTGAATAAGGCATATACCCGATTTTCCTTCGGGTAGATACCTGATCCAACCGCTTCAGCCGCCTTCCAGACTTCGAAAATCTCTGCATTTTCTACAGGATTAAAATTTTCTGAGAATAGTATGATTTTTGAGAAAATTTAGTCTGTTCTCTAACCATACTTCTAATATCGATAAATACATATGCGATGAGCGGCGAAATGCCCCATATTGAACCACTGTTCACCTTGACATTTTCTGAGATGCCATGTTATACTTTGAGCATCCGATAAGGATACACCAGGGATTAAAACCCTGGCATTAACCAGGCGAGAGGCCTCGCATTGGTGTTCAGAAAGGAGCTTTTATGAAACCAATGAAGAAACCGATACGCCTACTAGGGATGGTATTTCAGATTGACTAAGAGTGCCCGTAAAGACGGGCTAGCCGGGCCTCTGACCTCCTGACCAGTACCCGGTTCTACCGAGGCTATCGACAGCAAAGCTTGCATAGCCGGTTTTTACCGATAGACTGTATCGCAGGTTGGTGGGAGGATCGAGAGGAACACGGGGCATGATCTGCTCTGCCCCACTTTTTTCCTGACTGTAGATCTCGGTTGAACGTGACACGGGAGTTGTGCAGAAAAAAAGAAAAAGAGAGAAGATCCAGATGACACATTCCTGGATCTTCTCTTTGTGTGTTCGCCTCTTCTATCTGGATATGGCTTCCTGTCTTTTACTCTTCGCCCAGAGAAAGGATCGCCATAAACGCCTCCTGCGGGATCTCGACGCTGCCCACCATCTTCATGCGTTTCTTACCCTCTTTCTGTTTCTCCAGCAGTTTGCGCTTGCGCGTGACGTCGCCGCCGTAACACTTGGCCAGCACGTCTTTGCGCATGGCCTTGACCGTCTCGCGGGCAATGACGCGCGAGCCGATCGCGGCCTGGATGGGCACCTCGAAGAGTTGGCGCGGAATCAGCCTGCGCAGCTTCTCCGTGAGACTACGGCCCTGAACATAAGCTTTTTCGCGGTGCAGGATCAGCGAGAGGGCATCCACAGGTACGCCGTTGACGAGGATATCCAGCTTCACCAGGTCGGCGGCCTGATAACCGCCATAGGTGTAGTCCAGCGAGGCATAGCCCTGCGTGCGCGATTTGAGCTGGTCGTAAAAGTCCGTGATAAGCTCAGCCAGGGGAATGCTGTAGGTCATCAGCACGCGCTCGGCCTCGATGTATTTCATCTCTTTGAACGTTCCGCGCCGCGTTGTCACCAGGTCCATGATGGTGCCGATATAGCGAGACGGGGTAAAGATCGAGATATCCATCACCGGCTCCTCGATCTTTTCGATGGAGCCGGGATCAGGCATCTCTGAGGGATTATCGATCTTGAGCACCTCGCCGTCGTTTGTGGTGACGTAATACTCGACGCTTGGGGCCGTGGCCAGGATGTCTAGATTGTACTCGCGCTCAATGCGTTCCTGGACAATCTCCATGTGTAGCAGGCCCAGAAAGCCGCAGCGGAAGCCGAATCCCAGGGCGTTAGAGGTCTCGGGCTCATAAAAGAGCGCGGCGTCATTGAGCTTCAGGCGGTCGAGGGCGTCGCGCAGCAGGGGATAATCATTGCCTTCGACCGGATAGATGCCGGCGAAGACCATCGGCTTGGCCGGCTTGTAACCTGGCAGCGGCTCGATATTTCCTAGCGCCGAGGGTACGGTGATTGTATCGCCGACATGGCAATCCTTGACGTTCTTAAAGCCGGTCGCGATATAGCCAACTTCGCCGGTGGTCAGCACACCGGAGGAGACCAGGCGCGGCTGAAAGTAGCCAGCCTCCAGAATATCAGTCGTGCTGCCGGTCGCCATCATGACGATTCTCTCGTCCTGGCGCAGTTCTCCATCCACCATGCGCACATAGGCGATCACGCCCTTGTAGGAGTCGTAGTGCGAGTCAAAAACCAGCGCCCGGGGGGGCTGGTGAACCAGACCCCTGGGGGGTGGAATGTGCTTGACAATCGCTTCCAGGATCTCCCTGGTGCCGATCCCCTCTTTCGCGGAGGCCAGGATGCAGTCTTCCTGGGGGAGGCCGATCACGTCCTCAACTTCCTGCATCACGCGTTCGGGTTCGGCGCTGGGCAGGTCGATTTTGTTGATGACGGGGATGATGGTTAAGTCGGCCTCGATCGCCAGGTAGAGATTGGCCAGCGTCTGTGCCTCGACTCCCTGGGAGGCGTCGATGACCAGCAGCGCGCCCTCACACGCGGCCAGGCTGCGCGAGACTTCATAGGTAAAGTCCACGTGACCAGGGGTGTCGATCAGATTCAGTTCGTACTGCTGGCCATCCAGGGCATCATAGATCATGCGCACGGCCTGCGCCTTGATCGTGATGCCCTTCTCACGCTCAAGATCCATCTGATCAAGCGTCTGCTCCATCAGTTCACGTTTGGGGACGGTGCCAGTAAATTCGAGCAGGCGGTCGGCCAGGGTGGACTTGCCATGATCGATATGCGCGATGATACAGAAATTGCGAATATGTGCCTGGTCAGTCATGCAATGATTCCTCCGCACAACACCTCATCACCGTCCTCGCCGCCATAGAAGACCGCTGCCTGTCCGGGCGTGATGGCTCGCTGTGGGCTTGAAAAGGTTACTTGAACACGGTCCGCGTCCAGGGGAGTTACCAGGGCCTCCTGCTCTGGCGCCTTGTAACGGATACGCACGCGCGCGCTGAATGGCTCCGTCGGTACCTCGCCGCTGAGATAATGCATCCGGTCGACGATACACGTTGCACGCAACAGCGACTCCGCCGGTCCGACGATCAGAGCGTTCTGGCCGGCATCGATCTTTAGCACATGCAGCGGCTCCGGCGAGTTCAGCCCCAGGCCCTTGCGCTGTCCAATGGTATAATACGCCAGCCCGCGATGACGACCGAGCATCTTGCCTTCCTGATCGTAGATTGGACCGGGACGCGGGATCTGGATCACGCCCCCGCCCGCTGCGCCGACCGCCACAGGCGCGCGCTCCTCCTCCAGCAGAGAGGCGTAGCGATCGATAAAGCCGCGATAATCGTTCTGCGCCACAAAACAGATCTCCTGGCTCTCTGGCTTGCTCGCCACGCTCAGACCTCGCTCCGCAGCCATTGCACGCACCTGCGGCTTGGTATACTCGCCCAGGGGAAAGCAGGCGTGCGCAAGCTGCTCCTGGTTGAGCACATGCAGCACATACGACTGATCCTTCCCGCTATCGACGCCCCGGCGCAAACGCCGCTTGCCCGTCAGAGGATGGTCATCCACGCGCACATAGTGTCCCGTCGCCAGGTAATCGGCATCGAGGGCGAGCGCGCGCTTGAGCAGGACCGTAAAGCGGACATGGCGATTACAGGTCAGACAGGGATTGGGCGTGCGTCCCGCTACATACTCCTGGTAAAAGAGATCTACCACATGCTCTTTAAACTCCTGCTCGACATTTACCAGGTAGAACGGAATGTTTAGCTTGCGCGCCACGCGCCGCGCATCATCCACCGCCTCCAGCGAGCAGCATTTATTTTGCACCACGCGCTCCAGCCCGTCATCCTCGATGACGCCAGGCTCAGACCACAGGCGCAGCATCATGCCAATCACCTCATGCCCCTGCTCTTTCAGTAATGCGGCGGCCACCGAACTATCCACGCCGCCGCTCATTGCGACGACTATTCTCGCCATAGCTTCCCTCTTCTTGCTCCGGTCAGGGAGATAGACAATGCTCACAGAAAAAAGGACCAGCCCGCAAGCTAGCCTCTGGTGAAAGGAGCGGTAAAAATATGCGTGAACACTCTTGATCTGCTGGTACGCAGTATAGCAGAGGGCCTGCAAAAAGGCAAGCTTCCTCATGTATTGTTGGGATTATCTGAATAAGCGAAGTTTGCCAAAAATAATCCCAACAATACATGAGCGAGAAAAAAACTTGCAACTCAGCGGCTTCCACGCTATAGTAATTGGGAAGAGACGAGTTCGCAGAAACGCGGAGAAGGTTTATTTATGAGTTCACAGGTATCTTTTGGCGTGGCGTTCGTCGCCGGCCTGGCGTCATTCCTCTCGCCCTGTGTTCTGCCGCTGGTGCCTATTTTCCTGGCGCAGATGGTCGGACAGAGCGTTTCACAGGCCGCGGAGACGGCGACAAAACGGATGGTGACGTTTCTGCACTCGCTGGCGTTTGTCGCGGGCTTTACCCTGGCCTTTATCGCGCTCGGTGCAAGCGCGAGCACGCTGGGCAGCTTTCTGCACGCCAACCAATTTCTCCTGCGTGAGGTCGGCGGCGTGCTGCTGGTGATTATCGGTCTGCACATGACCGGGATTCTCAAGCTGCCATTTCTCTATCGGCAGAAACGCTTTGAGTTCCATCCCTCACGCCCCAGCTATCCCGCTTCGTTCCTGATCGGCATTATCTTCGCAATTGGCTGGACTCCCTGCGTCGGGCTGATTCTCGGTCCTATTCTTGCCCTGGCTGCCAACTCCGCGACGCTGCGCCAGGGCGTGCTGCTCCTGCTGGTCTATTCGCTCGGCCTGGGCATTCCTTTCCTGCTACTCGGATTGGGACTGGACCGCTTTAGCCGTCTGCTCAAATGGCTGAAACCGCACCTGGGGAAAATCGAGGTCGCGACCGGGGTGATTATGATCGCACTGGGAATACTAATCTTCTTTAATCTGCTGATTACGCTGAATCGCTTCTTCAACTTCGGGATCAGCGTCTGAGAAGGCCCGCAAGAGACAAAAAAAGAGCAGGCAATGAGGATATCCATACCTTTTGCCTGCTACATTTCCTCCTGCCGGTGCCCTTTCACGTCCGCTCGAATCTCATCCGCTAATTCCGGGTCGATCTCAATGGAATCGCCCGCCGGCGTGCGCGCGATACGCATCACAGCAGCCCGCAGATGTTCCGGGGCCTTCTCCATCGTGCATTTTTCGTGCATCAAGCGTTTCAAATGCATATCAAAATGGAAACGACACTCGCAACTCGGACAATCTTTCAGATGCTGCTGCACGATAGCGATTTCCTCGTCACTGAGTTCCCGGTCGATATAGAGATGAAGACGAGCAACGGTCTCCATGCAATTCATGACGCATCCTCATTCTTCCACGATCCGGCGAGTCGGCCACCTTTGCCAGCCCATCGCCAGTTGCTTTGTTTTTCTGTCCATTCTAACATAATCGGAACCCGGTTTCATTCCCAACAGGACACGTAGCCGAAAAGTCTGCTTCTAAAAACGTGAAGAGAGGGGGGTTTTTGTTTATGGGATTCTAACCGTCACATGGCAAGCCGGCGGGGAAACTCCTGCCGGCTTGCCGAGTATGAGAGAGAGCAAAAATCTTATGTGTTCTCAGCCTTCTCATACATCGCGTACCATGTATCGTCGTAATAGGGCGAGAACATATGATCTGGCTGGATAGAGCTGCCGAAGTCGTTGTGCCCGTTGAGGTACCAGTGGCCGGCGATCTGGATGAACCAGGGGCCGCCGCTGGAGCCGCCGGTCATGTCGCAGGGAATTGAGACGACAGTGCCGCCGCCGTGCTTCCAGCTTTTGCCGGTGGCGGGACCGCAGGACTGCCGGCTTTGCCCATCGAAGGGACGGGCTGCCGGATAGCCGTAGGCGTAGAAGGTTTGCGTGGAAGCTTGATTATAAGCCCAGCCGACTCCACCAACTACGTCGGTCAACTTTCCCGCACTGTTGGGCGCAACAATGGCCATACCAAAGTCGTGATGCAGATCGTATGGCTGATCATCGATCCAGTCGGAGGGAACCTCCAGGGCGCGCGCTGCCCAGCAGCCAAACGGAGTATTGCCATGATCGTAGAGTGGGCAGAAAATGACATTCTGGCTCCAACTGTTATGCCAGTAAAGACAGTGGCCGGCGGTGTCCACGACGCTCCCATTGGCGCTTATCACTGCCGTCCCGGAGCATACATAGTCGAGGCCGGAGCTATCGCTAAAGAAGATCTTGCCCACGGTCGAGAGGGGGTAGCCCAGGCTGCTATCGCTGGGAGCCTGCCCCTGCTGCTGAGCCGCCTTGCCCGCGCTGACATTGCCCTGCGAAAAATCGGAGGGGGCGCTGAGCGATAGATCGGCGTCGATGGCGCTGCTCATGTTGGCCGCCGTCCAGTACCCGATCTCGGCGGCGGGGCTGGCGTCCATCTGGTGCTCGCTGATCGCCACCGCAGGCGCGAACACCGTCGAATAGAGAAAATTTCTGGCAGCCAGCACATAGGCGAGGGAGAGAACCACCAGCAGGCCAAGCGCGACTTTGCTGCCCCGAGGGTGCTGGATGAATCTATAGAATCGTGATGGCATTGTGCCTCTCTCCTTCAGGATTTCTGCGGGCCAGGCGTCTGAGGAGGCCGGCGCGGATGTGGCTTCTTGTGCCCGGGCGCGTCAATATGCGGCATATTCGTCGCCTTTGCCTTGCGCATTCTGTCTGCCGTCCAGTACTTCAGAGCGTCCTCGGGGGAAGTATCCACTGTGTGTTTTGTGACCGAATCCGAAGATTCCGATTGCGCAAGCCACTTCCAGGCCAGCAGGGATATACCCACCAGCAAGCAAAGAAGAAGCGTGCCAGCGAGAGGTAGTCGGATACGTCTCTGTTTTTGGAACATTGTGCCTCTCTCCCTTCAAAAAATGTTATAGGCCGCCTGTGTCTATAGAGTAGTGCAACTATCCTTTGCTTCTGCGCCTTCCTAAAAACAATTTCCCGGGATGCATTTTCTCCCAAGAATTATAACAGCATTTGCCGATTTTTGAAAGCGTTAAGCTCTACTCGCTCACGCAACGCTTGACGCTGGCTCAAACACGATGTTATGCTTTGCAGAAAGCAGGAGGTTATTCATGGGCCAGCAGATCGAGCACATTCTCAAGCTCGTCCCGGCATGGAGTGAGGAGAACGCGGTCGTGACCGCGCTGGATGGCGGCATTACCAACCAGAATTATCGCGTGGATATCGGGAATGAGAGCTTTGTGTTGCGCATTGGGGGCAAGGGTACCCATCTGCTGGGCATCGATCGCGAACGGGAGCGCATCTGCACGGCTATCGCGGCTCAGAGCGGCGTTGGGGCAGAGGTCGTTTTCTATCGCGCGTCGGAAGAGGCTGAGGTGCTGGTGACGCGCTTTATTGCCGGTACGAATATCACTCCTGAAAGCGCGGCGCGTCCTGAGGTGCTGCCCCGTATCGTCGAGGCTATGAAACGCTACCATAACGGTCCCCTTTTCCCAGGCACGTTCTCGCCCTTTGAAACCGTGCGCAGCTATCACCGCCTGGCGCTTGAACGGGGAGTCTCTTTTCCCGCGAGCCTGCCGGAGATTTTCCAACTGATGGTGCGGATCGAAGAGGCGATTGGCCCAACGCAGCGGCCACTCCCTTGCCATAACGATCTGCTGGCCAGCAACTTTATTGATGATGGCCATTCCATACGCATCGTCGATTGGGAGTATGCCGGCATGGGCGACCTCTTCTTTGATCTCGGCAACTTTGCCGTCAATCAGTCCCTGAACGAGGAGCAGTGCGAGCGGCTGGTGTACCTTTATTTTGACGAGGTGCGCCCGGTAGATCTAGCGCACCTGCACCTGATGCGCCTGGCCTCGGACCTGCGCGAGTCGTTCTGGGGCTTTCTCCAACTGGGTATCTCCGAACTTGATTTTGATTACCGAGAGTATGCCCACCACCACCTGCAGCGCTTCCTGCAAAACGTGGAGACGCCGCGTTTTGAGCAATGGCTGCGGGATGTGAACGCCTGACCCCCTCTATTTTCTAGGAGATCTCTCTTATGCACACTTCTGCCAGAGTCGTTATTATTGGAAGCGGCATCGCCGGTTCCAGCGTCGCCTATCACCTGACCAGGCTGGGCTGGCGCGATGTCGTCGTGCTTGAGCAGGGAGCGCTGATCGGCGGCACGACCTCGCACGCGCCGGGCCTGGTCGGCCAACTCCGCTCGTCCGTCAGCCTGACAAAGATGCTGATGTATAGTGTCGCGCTCTATAAAGAGCTTCAGGTGGATGGGCAGCCAGGCTATTTTGGCGTCGGCAGCCTGCGCCTGGCCTCTTCGCCCGAACGCCTGGAAGAACTGCGCCGCCAGGCGGGCTTCGCGCTCAGTGTGGGACTGCCTGCCGAACTGCTCAGTCCCGGCGAGGCACAGGCGATGTTTCCACTGATGAGCCTGGAAGGTGTGACCGGCGCGCTCTATCTGCCGGATGACGGCACTGCGCGCGCTCCCATTCTGGCGCAGGCCCTGGCGAATGGAGCGCGGCAGGAGGGAGCAACATTTTATGCTAATACCCGCGTGACCGGCATCGAGGTGCGCAATGGACGAGTACGGGCGGTCGAGACTGAGCGCGGGCGCATCGAATGCGAGATCGTTGTGGCCGCAACCGGCATCTGGTCGCCACGCATCGGGCGCATGGCGGGCGTGAGCATTCCGCTGCTCCCCATGCAGCATCAATATGTCATCACCGCTCCCCTGGCCGAACTGGCGGACCGCAGGGTGCCCAACCTGCGCGATCCCGATAAGCTGGTCTATTATCGACAGGAGGGACAGAGCCTCGTACTCGGTGGCTACGAGCGCAATCCGGTCGCCTTCGAGGTGGATGCCATTCCCGACACCGCCAATCCGACCGTGCGGGACTACGATGAGGAGCGATTCGTCAGTCTGCTCGCCGGCTGCGTCGAACGCGTGCCGGCTCTGGAGAATGTCGAACTGGTGAAACGGGTGAACGGGCTGGAATCGTTCACCCCGGACGGCGAGTTTATTCTGGGGGAAGCGCCGGAGGTGCGGGGCTTCTGGGCGGCGTGCGGCTTCTGCGCGCATGGCGTCTCAGGCGCGGGAGGCGTGGGCAAGGGGCTGGCGGAATGGATCGTCCAGGGCGAGCCAGAACTCGATCTGTGGCATATGGACATCAGGCGCTTCGGAGCCTATACAGCCAGCCGCAAATATATTGCCACGCGCGTGAATGAGATCTACAGCACGTATTACGATATCAGCTATCCCCTCAAAGAGCGCAGCAGCGCGCGCGAGCTGCGCCTCAGCCCGGTCTACTATCGCCTGCGCGAACTGGGGGCAGTCTGCGGGGAAAAATCCGGCTGGGAGCGTCCCAACTGGTTCGCCTCGAACGAGCCGCTGGCCGAGGGACAGAACTGGCCGGTTCCGCAGGGCTGGGCCGCTCGCTTCTGGTCCCCGGCCATCGGGGCCGAGCACCAGGCCACGCGCGAACGGGTTGCGCTGTTTGATGAAACCTCTTTCAGCAAGCTGGAGGTCGCCGGGCCGGGCGCGCTGGCCTTCCTCCAGTACATCACCGACAATCAGATGGATCAGCCCATCGGGGCAATCACATACACGCAGATGCTCAACAGACGCGGCGGGATCGAGTGTGACCTGACGGTGACGCGCCTGGCCGCCGATCGCTTTCAGATCATCACCGGCACCGCCTTTGGCATTCACGACCTGGCCTGGATTCGTAGTCACGCGCCCGCAGACGGCTCGGTGGTCGTGCGCGATGTGACCTCCAGCCGATGCTGCATTGGCGTCTGGGGACCGCACGCGCGCGACCTTGTGCAGTCGGTGAGCGAGAATGATTTCTCCAACGCAGCGTTTCCCTATCTGACTGCACAGGAGGTGACGATCGGCGACATCCCCGCCCTGGCCCTGCGCGTGACCTACGTAGGAGAACTGGGCTGGGAGATTTATGCGCCGATGGAATACGGCCAGAAGCTCTGGGATACCCTGTGGGAGGCCGGCCAGTCGCTGGGGGTGGTCGCAGCGGGCTATCGTGCAATCGAATCGCTGCGCCTGGAGAAAGGTTATCGCTACTGGAGCGCCGATATCCATTCCGAGTACAATCCCTACGAGGCGGGCCTGGGCTTCGCCGTGAAGCCGGGCAAGGGCGATTTCCTCGGCAGGGAGGCGCTTGCAGAGATCAAAGCGCGGGGTATTACGCGCAAACTCTGCTGCCTGGTGCTGGATGATCCGCGCGCCATCGCGCTGGGCGGCGAACCGCTGCTCGATGGCGCACGCGTGCTGGGACACGTGACCAGCGGCGGCTATGGCTACACCGTCCGCCAGAGCATCGCTTACGGCTATCTGCCCCTGGAATACTCTGCCGTAGGCACGCGAATCGAGGTTGAGCTTTTCGGCGTCCGCTACGGCGCAACGGTTGCAAAAGAACCGCTTTACGATCCCAAGAATGAGAAGATCAAAGCATAGTTGTAGCAAACGAAGCATCTGTATACAAAGCAACCGCCGAAACAGCCCGAAAGTGGTATCTCGAACCATTGCTTCCCTGCAAAAAAATATGTTAAACTCTACTTCATAGCAACATTTGTCACGGACTTCGGGGCGCAAATGGCAGATTGCTGCGAATATCCCGCAAACTATCGCCCTTTGCCGCGAAGCCCGCAATCTGGCAGACTGTTTCATGATTCTCTACTCGCCCCATTTATCAAGCGGTGAGTAGACTCTTTTTCCGTCCCTGGTAGTTTGGTTGGCACTTATTTTCAAATCATAAGGAGGCGTTTTTATGGCGCAATCCGACCTGGCTCAGGATCAGGAACAACGAGATGAGGCATTACTGCAAAAGCTGGGGTATAAGCAGGAGCTGCGGCGCACGCTCGGCTTCCTCTCCAACTTTGCAGTGGCCTTCTCCTACATCTCGGTTTCGACCGGCACCTTCTCGCTCTTTTATCTCGGCCTGGCCGCGGCAGGTCCCGCGCTTTTCTGGACCTGGCCGATTGTGGCACTTGGACAGTTCATTGTCGCGCTCAACTTCGCGGAACTCTCCTCGCACTTCCCCATTGCCGGCTCCATCTATCAATGGAGCAAGCGTCTCGCCGGTCCGAGCCTGGGCTGGTTTACCGGCTGGATCTACTTCTTCGCCGGCGTGCTCACGGTAACTGCGGTGGCGTTTACCATCCCGATTCCGCTGCTGGCGATCTTCCCCGGTATTCCGGCCACCATCCTGGGCATCAACAATGCCGTCTTTATCGCCCTGGTCTCGATCGTCATAACGACGCTGATCAATATTGCCGGAGTCCGGCTGGTGTCGATCATTAACAACATCGGCGTGGCTGCCGAGTTTGTTGGTATGTTTGGCTTCGCGCTGATCCTCTTGATCTTCCACAACCACCAGTCGCTCGGTTTTCTCTTCACCAGCACGCATACCTCGCTGCAAACAGCCTCGACGCCGTGGACGCCCGGCTTTGGCAACACCTTTGGCGGTGCCTTCCTGGCCGCAATGTTTATGTCCCTGTTCGTCATCTACGGCTTCGATACAGCGGGCACGCTGGGTGAGGAGACGAAAAATCCCCAGAAAAATGCGCCGCGCGGCGTTCTCTGGTCGATTGGTCTCTCCTTCTTCGCCGGACTGCTCTTCCTGGGCGGCACGCTGCTCTCGATCACGGATTATCCAAAAATCGAGGGCATCGCCCAGGGCACAAACTTCTTGCAGGCCCTGCCAAGCATCATCCAGGATGCGCTCGGTTCATTCTGGGGCGATGTGTATCTCGCCGTCGTCCTTATCGCCGTCTGCGTCTGCACGCTGGCGATTCAGTCGGCGACCATCCGCCTGATGTTCTCGATGGGACGCGATGGACGCCTGCCCTTTGGGAAGGTCTGGGGGCGCGTGAATCCAACGCTCCATACCCCTATATGGGCAGGCATCGCTGTGGCGATTCTCTCCATGCTGCCTTTCTTGATCAGCAACGCCATCGGGGTGATCGTAACCGCCGCGACCGGTCTGATCTATGTGTCCTACTTTATGAACAACATCGCTTCCCTGAACGCGCGCCTGAAAGGCTGGCCGCGAGCGGAGACGCCCTTCAAACTGGGCGGCTGGGGAATGGTCATCAACGTCCTGGGACTGCTCTACGGCGGCCTGATGATTATCAACTTCCTCTGGTTCGGCGGCCTGCGCAACGTCTATACCAATCCGACGCTGAACGCGGTATACACCGACTGGTCGAACATTCCGGTGCTCAACATTCTCGGGCAGATTCCCATCTTCGAGTTTGCCTTGCTCATCCTCTTCGTTGCCGGGGCCATCTATTGGTTTGGCTATAAACGCCGCTCCGTGATTGCCGACCGCAGAGAGCAGATCGAGGCGCTGGCAGAATAACCGCACAGGAAAGAAACAGATCTGTTACTTTCAATAGCCCTGCCTGTGGAGGGGCGATCCTGGCCAGGATCGCCCCTCCACAGCCCTACCTTTCCTGGGCAACCTCAACCAGATCGGCCCGGATGCGCTGCACACCATGACCGATGGTTTCCGCTTTGAGAATGCGGAAGCGTCCCAAGTCACCCGTATGCTGCACATGCGGTCCGCCGCATACCTCCATTGAGTAATCCCCGATCTTGTAGACTCTGACCTGCCCACCATAGCGGTCGCCGAAGAAGGCTAGCGCGCCCTGATCCAGAGCCTGTTGCAGGGGCATCACCTCCACGGTCGTTTGCAAATCACGCTGGATCTGCACGTTGACGATCTCTTCAACGCGCCGGATTTCGTCGCTGCTCAGCTTCGTTGGGTGCGAGAAGTCGAAGCGCAGTCGCTCCGGCGTGATGTTGCTTCCCATCTGATGGACATGCGTTCCCAGCACATCGCGTAGCGCTTGCTGGAGCAGGTGCGTCGCCGTATGCAGTTGCGTTGTACGCTCGCTCGCATCGGCCAGGCCGCCTTTGAACTTCTGCATGTTGGCCTGACGTGAGCGTTCCTGGTGCCGTTTGAAAAGCGCGTCAAAGCCCTCCAGATCAATACTCAGGCCGCGTTCCTGCGCCAGTTCTTCCGTCAGACTGGGCGGAAAGCCAAAGGTATCGAAGAGCCGGAAGACCATCTCTCCCGTCAAGATTGGTTCTCCGCGCTGGCGCAACCCGTCCTCCAGTTTCTGAAACTCGCGCAGCCCTCGTAGCAACGTTTGCCCAAAACGTTCCTCCTCGCGCCTCAATTCCTTCATGATCGTTTCCTGGCGCTCAGGCAGTTGCGGGTAGACCGGCCCGTAACGGGCAATGACGACCCGCGCCACCTCGGCAGTAAAGGGACGTGGCAGCCCCAGTTCATGGCCGCATCGCACAGCTCGCCGGATCAGGCGGCGACAAATGTAGCCCTGCTCAACGTTGCTCGGAAGCACGCCATCACCAAGGATGAAGGTGGCCGCGCGCAGGTGATCAGCGATGATACGAGTCAGGCGCAGCTCCTGTTTGGATGGAAGAACCACTTTGTCCTGCACTAGATCTCGCAGTTCGTTGATGCGCTGCGTAATGGGCGCGAAGAGGTCGGTGCTATAGACATCAGTTACGTCTTGTTGCACGCACAGCGTACGCTCTAAGCCAAGACCCACATCGATATTGCGCTGCGAGAGCGGCTCGTAGGTTCCTTCTGCCGTTTTGTTGTACAGCAGGAAGACGTTGTTGCCGATCTCAATATACTTCCCGCAGTCGCAGCCCGGCTGGCAGCCAGGACCATGCTTGGGACGGCCTGTATCGTAGAAGAGTTCCGAGTCTGGACCGCAGGGACCGGTTGTGCCGGCAGGTCCCCACCAGTTGTCCTTTTTCGGCAGGGAGTAGATGCGCTCTTCCGGAATCCCCAATTCGAGCCAGACCTGCATGGCTTCGTCGTCGCGGGGCGCGTCGCTGTCGCCCGCGAAGACAGTGACAGAGATGCGCTCCTGTTCCAGCCCCAGCACACGGGTAAACCATTCTAGCGTCCAGCGCAGCGAGTCCTGTTTCCAGTAATCGCCTAGCGACCAGAAGCCCAACATTTCAAAGAAGGTGTTGTGGCTGCTGTCGCCGACCTCTTCGATATCGTCGGTACGCAGGCACCTCTGCACATTCGTCAGTCGCCGACCGCCTGGATGCGACTCGCCCAGCAGGTAAGGCACCAGCGGCTGCATCCCCGCGCTCATGAACAGCGCGGTCGGATCGTTTTCCGGCACAAGCGGGGCTGAGGGAATAAGGGTATGCCCATGCTCCGCAAAAAAACTCAAGAATTGCTGTCGGAGTTCGTCTCCGGTCATAAGTCGCTCCTTTCTCCATGTTCGACAAACAAAAAGCCCGCCCTCAGATTTTCTCTAAGGGCGGGCTGGAATTCATGCCCGTGGTACCACCTCAATTGGAAGCCACCCGTTCCACGCGCCTGCATGCCGCGTAGAAGGACTTCCCACTTTACAGGCACGGAACACGATGGATTACCCGCACATCTTTCATGAAAAGACGCACCATCTCTGGCATATGTTCGATGCCTTGCCCGGTGACAACGGTGGGCGTCCGGCAAGAATTACTGGCTCTCCGCAGGGGAGAACGTTCTTCCTGCGTCGCGGTCTCTCATAGGGAAACCAGAGGGTGGCTTTCCACACGGCTCAGATGCCCGGCTCTCATCAACCCGGGATCGCTGTACCTGTTGCCAGAGGTGTATTCGTCCCTCGCGACGACTGCTTATTGCGATGTATCAAGTATATGTGGAAGGTGTAATGCTTGTCAAGCAGCGTGCGCCATGTACCGTGCCAGGAAAAGTCGAGCGAACGAGCAGTATGTTGGTCCGCCTCTCACAAGATTTGGCCTCAGATAACTGACCGGACATGGCTCTTTCCCTGCGTTACTTTTTCACGTATGATAAAGCATATAGCTGAGAAAACATTGAGAGACAAGCGGTCATAAAAAGTCAACAAAGGAAACTGGTTAATGAAAGAGCAAACAGGCGTTCGCTTAACGCCGGATATGAAACGCGTCGTAAATGAGCAGCGGCTTGGCTTTATTGCCTCGGTCTGTCCCGATGGCACGCCCAACCTCTCGCCGAAGGGGACCACGACGGTTTGGGACGACGAGCATATCATTTTTGCCGATATCTGCTCGCCGGGAACCATCGCTAACATACAGCACCAACCGATGGTAGAGATCAATGTGGTTGATCCGATCGCACGCAAGGGATATCGCTTCAAAGGTCCCGCCACTGTCTATAACGATGGTCCCGTCTTTGAGCGGGCGCTGGCTTTCTACCGCAATCGTGGAACCACCAGCCCCATCCAGCATATCGTCCTGGTCAAAGTCGAGCGAGCCGAGCCTCTGATCTCGCCAGCCTACGATCAAGGAAAAACGGAGGACGAGATTCGCGCAAACTGGCTGAGTTACTGGGAAACGCTGTATCGTGGCAAGGCCGAAGAGAAAATGGTCAGCGATGGCTAGATCATCCAGGCTCGTCCTCCGGGGCGCATACCAGCCGCGCCATGCCTGACGCTATCTGTTCTCCGGGCTAAATTCCACAACGCCGCTTTTGCCGCCGCTCTTGCGGGCAATGTACGCCTGCTCAAGCGTGACGGTGTGATCGACGCTCTTGACCATATCGTAGATCGTCAGGGCGGCAATCAGGGCAGCGGTCAGCGCCTCTACCTCAACCCCGGTTTTATAGGTCACACGCGTGCGGGCCTCGATATAAATAAGACCCTCGACGCTATCAATCTCGAACTGCACATCGATATGCGTCATCGGCAGGGGATGACAGAGGGGGACGATTTGCGGCGTCTGTTTCGCGGCCATGATCGCGGCGATTTTGGCAACCTCCAGCACGTTGCCTTTGGCCACCTGGTTTGTCTCAATCAGATGGATGGTCTGTGGCTTCATGCGCACCCTCGCCTTCGCCACCGCCTCGCGCAGCGTCTCCTGCTTCTCGGTCACGTCTACCATGCGCACATTGCCGCTCTCGTCCAGGTGCGTCAGGTGAGCGGGTTGGTCTGTCATTGCTCTCTCCTCACACTCTCAAAAAGATGTCCAAGATCTCAGGCTGTTGATACTCTCTCCTCTTGCGTGATCTCTATTCTATCATGAAGGGAGCAGAAGGTGCCAGCAACAATAGACTCTGTAGCCTCTAGAGCGGATTGGTTGGATAGTACGCCCTCTACTCAAAAGGTGTATGTCGGAGCACAGAAAAGCACGTGGGAGTGCTTTTCTGTGCTCTCTTTCCCCTCGGCAAGGGTCATAGGAAGGAGTCAGGAGAAGAATTTTGGCACGTTGGTACTGTAAAATTCCGCTTCCAGAAATTCCAGCAATAGAGCAAAATTGAGGATATCGGTATCGCTCTTGAGAGGTGCCGACGGGTCGGGACCGCCATTCAAGCTGTCGATAAAGGGAGAGGCGGCGTTGACGATATCAGCCTGGGTCATCGGTTTATCGAACGCGCCACTGGCACTGAGCGGCTTTTGCAGGAGCGCGTCGAGGAAGCCCGCGTGGCGTGCTTCAATTGTAAGAATCGAGCCGGCAGCAGCTAGAATGGTCTTATCCTTAACCGCCGGAGCTGCCATCAAATACGCCCCAACGCCCACGTTTTCCAAAGCCTGGGAAACATTCGCAAAGGATTGAATATCCATTTGCATAATATTCTTGAAGGTCGGCTTTGGCCGTGCCGCGCTTTTCAAGGCCGCCTGAAGAAAGGTCACATGCTGGTTCTCGTCATTCATGATCTCAGTAAATGCCTGTTTGCTATCGGTAAGCGAGCGCAGAGCCATCGGAGCCGCCTGTTGCTGGCCACCGGCGGTACTGGTAGGGCCAGGAGTTGGTCCGCCGCTGCCCGTCGCTGAAGCTCCACAGGCGGCCAGCAGCCCGCTGGGGACAACAATGGCCGCCCCGACCAGAGAACCACGCAGAAATGTACGGCGGGAGGAAGCCGGCTTGAGTAGCTCGTTTCGCGCAGAAGCGGCTTGCTCTTTGTCTGAATTGGAAGCAGGTGTTACGTAATGGTCCATGATATTCCTCATTTCATTCAACGAAAGCTCTTCCACAATTTTCTCTCCCTGAGTGGGCCAGAAATGCTTGTGGGAAAGCACGCCAATAAATACTTACGACCGGTTGACAGTACTATCGGTTCTCCGGCGGGCAAGGTCCTGTACAGCATACAAGCGGGCCGGAGAGGAAAATGTACGAGTGACTATCCCTTGCCACTTCTCCCAGAACGGCGGAAAGAGGCCGCCTGCGTCCATTCAAGCAACAAATGCTGGATAACGTTAGTAGAGCAGGTAGAGATCATGCCAACAACGTTGCTTGAATGGACGTAGAGCGTGACTACGCAGTAGCCACGCGGCGCGCCGGCAGAGCAAAGCCAACATACGCCAGAACAACACCTATGACCAGGTGCAAGAAGTTATCGGCCAGGTTAATCATTACCAGGCCAAGCAGCATACCACCAGGAACCAGTGGCGGGATAAAGCCCAGAACGCCGATAAGCAAGTAGATCACGCCACCGGCGCGGTTGTAGAGCACTGAGGTTCCTGTGAAGGCCGCAGCGATCCCAAGTACGCCAAACAGCAGGTGAACAATGCTATGGATACCGTTGACCATAAAAAGGCCGAGGATTGAGCCACCGGGGGTCAGGGCCGGAATGAAGCCGATGATCCCAATCAGAAGAAAAACGATCCCGAAGACCAAAGCAACGGTCTTATTAATATTCGTCATGGCTTTTTAGCCTCCTTTCACTTCGAGAATACGGACTGCAGGGAATTCTGGATTACTTCTCCAGAATTTCCCCACATACAAGCTCTCTTGCAGCCTGTTTATGGCGCAAACATCCAGATCGAAAGATCTGCGGAGGAGGATTCATCCAAATCTCTCAGGGATACGTATCCTCGTAGGGAGACTTGGATCTCAAGGCACTTATCAGCGCTTCCTTTGCCCAAATCCGGCGCCTTGCTATCATCCTTGAGGAATGAGGAGTGTGGAATACAATGAAATCACCTGGCTTTTTTTTGCGTCACTTATCGCCAATGTTTAGCTCATTTGACTTTTTGCGTTATCAGAACCAGGAGCACCTGCTTGCAAGTCGGCAGAGAAAGGAAGCAGGAGAATATGCAGAGTTTTAGAGGAGGAGGTTTTCCAGCCAAGCCACATCCTCAGGATATTCCTTTCTCCATAGAGGAGTTGAGCGACGAGGCATTAATGCACGCGCTTGCTCTGGGGGTACTCTGGTCACTGGAGATACTCTACCAGCGTTACGCACGCCTGCTGTACTCCATCGCGTATCGGATGGTCTCGGATCACCAAGTTGCCGAAGACTTGTTACAGGATACCTTTGTCTCGGTCTGGCGGAACGTTGGATCGTACTCCTCGCAGTCCGGCTCGGTCAGAAACTGGCTCGTTGCTATTCTTCGCCATCACGCCATCGACCAGTTGCGCAAAAGACGCGCGCGCGCCGACTTCAAGACCACTCCCGTCGATGAACTGGTGACCGACGAAAGCCTGACCATGCCCGATGCCTGGGAGGAAGCATGGAAGTCTATCCAGGGCACGCAGGTGCGCAACGCCCTCAAGCTGCTCTCGAACGAGCAGCGCATGGTGATCGAACTGGCCTATTTTCAAGGCTGGACCCATACGGAGATCGCGGATGGCTATCATATTCCTCTGGGAACGGTCAAGGCGCGTATGCGCCTGGGCCTGATGCGTTTGAAACGTTTATTGGAACAGATGGGAGGAGGGCGGTAAAATCATGCATACAGATTGGCAACACTACAACGAAAGAGAAAAGACTATGAGCTGCCAAGAAATGGAAGAACTTCTGGGCGCCTACGCGCTTGGGGCACTGAACGATGTAGAGCGAAAGGCCGCTGATGCTCACCTGGCCGAGTGTCCAAAATGTACGCACACCCTTCAGCAACTCCAGGCAATCGTAGACCTTTTTCCGCTTTCGGTTCCAGCGGTTGATCCCCCGCCTCGGCTTAAAGCCCAGATTCTCGCCCGCATTCAAGCGGAAGAGGCCGCACGTCTGTTTCCTACGCAAAACGCTCCTACGCCTACACCCGTTTATCGGCGGAACCAGGCCACGCGCTGGCGCACAGCCCTGCTCGCGGCAAGCATGCTGGTCCTCTTCCTGTTGCTCGCCGCGACATTCGCCTGGAATATCTCGCTTCGCCAGCAGGTGACGCAACTTTCGACGCGGGTCGCGCCGCCTGTGATCTATCAGATACACGGCATTGGCAATACTGCTACAGTTACAGGACAGGTTATTTACTACCCCCAGCAAAATATCACGGTGTTGCGTCTCTATCATCTGCCAGCACTCACGGGAACTCAGATCTACCAGGGCTGGCTTCTGCAAAGGCAACAACCCACAAGCCTGGGAATTCTGAATATGCAGCACGGTATAGCTACCCTCGATTTTCAGGGCAACCTCAATGGCTTCGATACTGTGGCGGTCAGCCTGGAACGCGGGCCAATGGCCAGCCAGAACGCTCCCCAGGGACCCATTGTGGCCCTGGGAATGCTTAAAACCCGGAACGCTGCGGGGAAAGATAATGCGTAAAAGTGTGCCAGGCGGGATGACTACCCCGTCACCAACCGCCTTGCACGCAATCGATATTGCAAATCAAACAAGGCTAGCTTGACTATGCAAGGGTGAGTTTAAGAGACAGAGCTGAGTGCAAAGAAGCGCCCCCAGTCTCTCGCGTATCGACAGGTGAAAGGGGTAGCGCGATAAGGTATAATAGAGCGACGAGGGTTTTTCACAGGGTAGCCTTCGTCGCTTGATTCTATCCAGAGGAGCTGAAGCATGTTGGAAGAGCCGCTGCTGCCAACGGCGCCCGGCGTTGAAGATATCGCTACGCGAGAAGCAGCAACCGAAGATTTTGAGGCAGGGGTACTGGCCCAACTGGACAGCCTGTATCGTACCGCCCTGCGCCTGACGCACAACCAGCAGGAGGCGGAGGACCTGGTGCAGGAGACCATGCTCAAGGCCTTTCGCTTCGCGAATACGTACCAGCGAGGGACGAACCTGCGCGCCTGGCTCTTTCGCATTTTAAATACCTCAGCCATTAATCGCTATCGCAAGCAGGCTACACATCCGACGACTACGCCTCTGCCGGAGGGCGAGGAGTTCTATCTCTATAACCGTATTCGCGATATCAACGGCCAGGAGTTGAGTTCGGGCGCAGAGGAAGAGGTGTTGAGTCAATATCTGGACGAGGACGTGTACCGGGCGCTGAACGACCTGCCGATCAATTTCCGCATGCCGATCATCCTGGCCGATATCGAAGGGCTGTCTTATAAAGAGATTGCGCAGGCGCTCAACATTCCGATCGGGACGGTGATGAGCCGCATCTCGCGCGCACGCCGCCACTTACAGCGTTCCCTATGGGACTACGCCAGAAACCGCGGCTACCTCTCGGGAGCCCGCGTGAAGCTCGATGAGCCGCATACCAACACAGAGAACGCCGACCAATCCGCCAGTGCGTAGCGCGTGAGGATTGCTCGCTTGATTATCCCCCCTGGCGAGCAAGCAGAGGCGAGGTGACATTGGCGAGATTTTGAGAAATGGCGGCCCGTTGCAGGGTAAAAGAGAAGGTGCTGCCCTCACCCGGAATGCCGCTGCTCTCAACCCACAGGCGTCCTCCCATAGCCTCCACCAGGCGCTTCGTAATGTAGAGGCCCAGACCGGCTCCGCGCACCGGGCTATTTATATCGCGTTCCAGGCGCACAAAACGCTCAAACAGCCGCTGCTGATCCTCAGGCGGAACCCCCAGCCCGTAATCGCGCACCGAAACTTTGACCAGCCCTTGCCCCTGGAGAGCCAGGATCTGAATCGTGGTGCCCGGCGGAGAATATTTGAGCGCGTTGCTGACCAGGTTCAGCAGAATCTGCCGCAGGCGCAACTCATCGGCCATCACAGAGAGGCCGGGCGAAATCGCCAGATTGACCGGGCGCTGCTCGCGCGTCGTCACCGCCTCCAGAATCTCCATGACGTGGCGAACCGAGGAGGCCAGTTCGACCGGGACCAGGTGGACGCGCTCAGCCTCGATCTGTAAGCGGCTGGCATCCATAATATTTCCCACCATCAGCGCAAGCTCATCGCAGCCCCGGTGGGCCTTCTCAATAAATTCCGTGCGTGTCTCGGCGGAGAGCTCGTCGTTGAACTGGCTCAATAGCTCGATATAGCCCTGCACAGCCGTGAGGGGCGTGCGCAGTTCATGCGAGGCGGTCATAATGAACTGATCTTTGAGTTGATCCAGCTCTTTCTGGCGCTCATAGGCCGCCCGGAGGGCAATCGTGATCTGCGCATTCTCCATCGCCGCTGCACACTGGCGCGCGAACATGCTCAGAATCCGCTTCTCTTCCAGCGAGAAGACGTGGGGCTGCGGGAAAGAGAGCAGCAGCACGCCCAGGCGGCGCTGGCCCTTACATAGAGGGAGCCAGGCGAAGGACAGGCCGGAGAGATGGGCCAGGCAGCCGGGGGCCTGGCGAAAGGGCGTGGCCTGGCTGCTCCCCTCCTGGAACCAGCTCACCCAGTCCTGCTCATGTACCTGGCTAATCCACTCGCCCGGCAGCAGAGCTGGTCCCTGACCGACATGCACCACGCGATGCAGGACCACGCGATCCGGTATGTAGAGCCAGATTTCGGCTGCCGCCTGCATCGCCTCTGCCGCGACCGTGGCATAGGCCGTCGCGGCCTCCTCGATCTGCAGATACGTGCGCTCCAGCCGCGCACTGGCGCTATAGAGGGCGTTGAGGACCGCAACATGCCTGCTGGCCTGCACATAGAGGCGGGCCGTCTCAAGCATCGAGGAGAAACGCGGTAAGAGTAGATGAATAAACTCGAAGTCGGGACCGGCGTACATCTGTCCATCTCCGCGTTCACCCAGACAGAGCAGACCGATCATCCTCCCCTGCGCGCGCACAGGCACCAGCAGGGGATCAACCCCCTCAAGAGGCGTCGTCACCAGGTAGCGCGAGAGGCCAGCCGGTCCCTCTCTCTCAGCATCGAGGGCCTCATGCAGAAAGAGCGGGCGCTGCGCCGCTGCCACGCGCTTCATCAATGGGTGCTTTGCCTCAATCAGATCGACATTGCCGCTGCCAAAAAGCTGAGTAAAGTCCGCCAGTTGCCAGAGCAGTTGCCCGCGCATCACCCGCTGGGTGCGATACGTCTCAAGCGAGGGCGCGAGGTGAAAGTATCCCGTGCGCTCATCTAGAACATACAGGCAGACCTCCTGCGTCTCAAATGCCTGCATGATAGCCACCAGCAAGAGTTCGGAGGCTTTATTGAGATCGAACGTCTCGCGGGTAAGCGACTCAGGGCGCTGCATATGCAGACGATAGTGGCGAAATTCCGGGAAGAAGAGGCGCTCGCTTGCCTGGCGCGCCAGCCACCATGTCAGCGGTCCCAGCAAGGCCATGACCACCGTTACCAGGATTGTATGCGCCAGCCAGAGATTGAGCGGCTTGAAGGTTTGCCAGAGACGCACCTGCTCAAAGGCCAGTCCACTCAGCGCGATCACCAGGTAGGAGATGACGGCGAGGCCGATAGTGCCTACCGCCCAGGCAACCGCACGCCGGATATAGAGATCAAAGATCAGAATCTGGTAGCGCAAGATGGAATAGCCCAGCGCCAGAGGGAGCAGGAGCAGGGGCAGCGAGCTCCACTGCGCATCCACAATGTACCGATCCGGCATGTTCAGTGCCTGAGGCAGAATCGTCAGAAAGAGGATAGGGGAGCAAGCCAGAACTACCCCCACGACAAAGAGCAAAAACTGCTGACGCGTGCGCAGATCTCTGGCGAGGCAGTAGGCGCCGATGATCGTCAGCAGGATACAACCCAGTGCGCAAAGATAATAACAATTGACGCCTAGATCCAACCAGGCGGTCGGGCGAAAGGCCAGAACATTCTTCGCCACAGCATAGAGCGCCATGAGCGCGGCAAGCAGGATATGGCCAGTAATATAAATCCACATCCAGGTCCGCCCGGCGCCACGGCGCGTCTCTGTTTGCTTGCGAGCGCGCAATGCGGCCAGATAGTTATAGGGAAAGTTCAACAGCAGGATTGCAAAGGAGGCCAGCGCGACCACAACGCTCACCCCTGTAGCGGCGGCAAACCAGGCCACGTGCGGACCGGCGGCGGTTTCATTGGCGAACGTGACCGCCATCGCCAGCGAGAAGGCGAAAAGCAAGAGCGCCACGCGCCGCTGGCGGGCAAACAGCCAGACCAGGCTGCCCACTGCCAGGTAGATCAGAGCGGTAAACGCGGAAAAGCCGAAGCGCGCCAGCGACGCTAGACTCCCTTCGAGCGAAAAGAAATTAAGAGCGTTGGCGACCAGCAGCAGCCCGCTGAGAGCCGCCACAACTGAAATTAGCAGCCAGCGCCCGGCGCGCCTGCGCCTGCCACGTATATGAGGCATATCTCCCTCCCATATGTCCCATCTAGCAATCGTTGGTTTCTGCCGGTGATCTCCCAAAGCCCAGCACCTGGAGGACGTTTTCCCAGGCAGGACCGCCTCCCATCATCTCGTTGAGATAATCCCTCGACCGCTCCCGGTACAGCAGGGAGACGCCCCAGGTCGCCAGAATTCCCTCGCGCAAGGCAGAAACATAGACCTCCCGCTCCTCTCCGGTGAGCGAATGAAGTCCCTGAAAAGCTTTCTCAACCTCCCTGGCTGCAAGCAGACGCGTCTCGCGCAGCGAGTGAGCGGCCAGGACCACCGGCAGTGTCTTCTTCCTTCGCCTCAGGTCCGATTTCTGGCTGCCGGAGCCGATGGGCAGGAGCAAGCGCGAGAGATCATGAGCGTCATTGTCGAGTTGAGCCGCGATCCCCAGCAGGCGGCCCATCTCGGCACAGCGTTCGACCAGCGTCTCCTCCACGCCGGCGCACAAAGCTCCCAGGCGGCAGGCCAGATCGAGCAGGCTGCCGGCCTTTGCAGAGGCAATTCCGATGCAATCCTCCCTGCTCAATTCGCGGGCCAGGCGGCGTTCCGCAAGCAAATCCTGTTGTTGACCGCCCACGGCCAGCAGGAGCGCCCTCTGGACGGCGTCCAGGAGACGAATCGACAGAGAGGCATGTGTATGCTGGTCCGTAAACGCGAGCAGAATGCGCTGGGACAGGGAGAGGAGGGCCAGAGCCACATTCAAAGTGCGCGCCACGCCCAGGCGTTCGATCAGCGGCGTCACATCCTCGTCCATCACATCGTCGAGCAGATCAGTCGCGCAGATCAGGCACTCCATCGCCAGCCCGGCAGCGACGCTCCATGCCGGATTGGCCTCCTCGCGCAGGGCGCGCGCCAGGTAGAACGGCAAGAGCGCCCAGCGTCCATCGAGCCGTGACGCTGGCCGGTGAAAGAGCTTTCCCTCAGCCGCCAGCGCATCAACGATATCTGCCCGCAAGACGGGCTGCAAGTCACTCAAATAGCTCAGAAACCGCTCGCACAGGAGACAACGGGCGGCCTCCATGTCCAGATCCATCGCTGTAGACACTACGCCCCGCTCCTCCAACAGCTAGACATGCCACCACCTTTCAGCAGAATCCAGGGGACGATCAAAAGTGAGATGAGGTATCAAGCGCAGGACAATTCCTGTCACACGCGGCGGGAAACCCTCGCGCGCAACCACACCTGCCGGATTACAGATCAGCTCTTGCCGCATTGCTTTATCCAGCATGGCCCGGTGGACAAATTCTTGAATCTGTTGCTCCTCCATAACATCGCTTCCCTTCTGCGCCACTCCTCACACAGTCCCGGCAGGAACAGGCGGATAGGACGAGAGAAATTCTCCGCATGCCCTCTGGACCCTTTTCCGTAATCAGAAGAGGTGCGCGCAAAATAATGAAAAATTGCAAAAAAAGCAGCGTCAGGGCAGGAAAGATCTTCTCTTCCTGATCTCTGGAAAAAATATCTTCTTCTACCAATATATTCCCTGGTACTGTACTATACATTTTACCTGGGCCAACAAACGTGACCATTTCCGCTCGAATTTTGCCCACGAAAAGGAGCAAGCCGGAGAAAGCGGCCAGGCCGCTTTCTCCGGCTTGCTCCTCTTGCGTCACTCCTTACCGCGTCTAGTCGGCGCTTGCCCCCTCGACGCCCTCCACAACTACCGTCTCGCCAACGCTGCGCTCGATCTTGGCCAGTTCCTCAGCGGAGCCTTGAATGACCGGGCCTTTGAACCAGAAGCGCGCGCTCACAAGCCACCAGATGGTGATGATCAGAAACGTTCCCAGCACAACCACGGGAGTGTAGTTGAACGTCGCATAGACGTTGATTCCGGGGGTAGTCGGATTGACAGTCGGCAACATAAACAGGATAGCAATGAAAGCCACCCAGATGACGGCAATCCAGCCAATTGGCTTGCTCCAGCGGCCCAGATGCCAGGCGCCGGGCTTGAAGTCCTTCGCCAGAATGCGCAGCAAAATCGGCAGCGCGTAGGCAATGTACAGGCCAATCGTCGCAATTGAAGTCACCGCCGCGTATGCGGTGTAGTTCCACACAGTTGGAATCGCCAGCACAAAGGCCGCAGACACAGCCAGGAGGATGGCATTGCGCGGCGTCCGCCCCCTATCCAATTTATGCCAGACGTTGTGGAACGGGACCGCGCCATCACGCGAGAAAGCGTAGATCATACGTGAGTTCGACGTGACCGAGGACATGCCGCAGAAAAGCTGCGCGATGGCCGCGACCGCGAAGAAGAGTGTGCCCAGGACATACCCCAGGCGGCTCTCCAGGATATAGAGAACCGGATTGAGCGTATTGGTATTGGCCGCCGCCAGGTCGGGAACAGCCGCGACCAGGCCCATGAGCACGGCATAGCCGGCGAAAGCCGAAACCACCACCGACATCACCACGCCCCAGGGTGCGCGCGTCTCCGCCCCAACGGTCTCTTCGGTCATGTGTGCGGAGGCGTCATACCCCGTATAAGTATATTGCGCCAGCAGCAGACCGAGCAGGAAGGCATACCAGAGAGGGAAGCCCGTGCCGTTGAAGGCTTGGGCGGGTGTAAACAACGTTCCGGCAGAGTTCAATGGAGCTGCGCTGGTCGCAGCGGTAAAGTTGGAGGCAGCGGTAAACTGCTGTCCCAGCAGAGCAGCTACGACCACGCCCCCGCCAATCAGCACAACACCGACGATATGCCACCAGACGCTGACATCGTTCAAAAACGCGACAATGCGCACGCCAAAGATATTGAGGAAGGCGTGCAGGGCCAGAACAATCGCATAGATCAGCAGGGTTGTCCATTGAGTTGCGGGATCGGCAAAGCCGGGAACCGCCGGGATCGCAGGAATCCAGGCGTGCAAGAGGGCATCCAATGACACAGCCGCGCCATAGTCGATGCCCGCAGTGATCGCGAACTGGCCGATCAGGTTAAACCAGCCGGTGTACCAGCCCCAACCTGGACCTCCGAGCTTGGAGGCCCAGTAATAAAGGCCACCGGCGGTTGGATAGGCGGAGGCCAGTTCCGCCATGCCTAAAGCAACAATTACAACAAAGACCGTAACCAGCGGCCAGCCGATTGAGGCGGCCGTGTAACCACCATTCAGGGCTGTCAGGTAAAAGAGGGTTAAGCACCCGCTCAAGACCGAAATAATCGTGAAAGAGATAGCGAAGTTGGAGAAACCACCCATCGCGCGGAAAAGTTCCTGCGCATACCCTAAACCATGCAGGCGCTTGATATCTGCCGCGATTAGTTCCTCACGGGCGGAGCGATTCGTTGAACTCACGATACACCTCCAAAAGATAAGAGAGACGACCCGATATAGGGAGTTGAAAGATGCGCCAACCTCCTTTCCGCGACGGCTTCTCGCAGCCTCGCACGCGTCCAACAAAGTGAAATGCAGGCCAGGGGACATGTGGGTTCCCTTGCTTCTCTACCATATGGACAATTTTGCCTGACTCAGCCACTATTCGTCAAGCATCTCCACAGCTACTACGTATCTCCCCGGAAATAGGTGTTTTCTCATTTGGTATTCGTCTATTGATCGCGCTTTCCTTCGCAACCCTGGAGATAAACCTGCCCTTTTTGTGCGTGTTTCGCAAGCACGTTTTTTCTCCATTGACAGAGCAGAACATCTCCCCGTACAATCGAGACAGTTAAAGAGAGGGGACTTTGTGGGCGCCCTTCCAGGAGCGTTTTTATGGCTGAGTTGCAAGCGGAGCACCATTTTTCCCAGGAACAACCGTATTCTCTAGAGCAGCGTGACCCGCTGGGCGTGTTGAGCAGCACCAGAGCGGTCATCCTGCGCGCCAGGTCTGTCCAGATCGACACGGCGCAGATTGAGCGGCTGGCACGTGTGCTGATGACTCCTCAGAACGGGGAGGCGGGACAGGCGGTCTTTACTGCACCGGCCTGGCCCGCGCAGTACCACTTTTTCGACGGCAGCGAACGCACGGTGAACTGGCTGCTGGTGCTGGACGCGTTGAATTTCTGTTTCTGGGCCGAGAAGGGCCACGCGAGGTGGCAAATTGAGTACCGGGGCAAGGTGTTGAACGGCTATTGGGCGGAGGCCGCAGCCCTGCGCCGGGCAGTGGAAGAGAATAAACCGCTATGGGACGCCAGGTATCTTAGTAATATAGATCGCCAGGAACTGGCTGCTATCTTTCGCGGTCCCTCGCAGGATGGACCGGGCATTCCGCTCTTCGAGGAGCGCCTGCGCTGTGCCCGCGAGGTTGGCCGGGTCCTTTTAGAGCGCTTCGGGGGACAATTCTCTCACCTGGTTGAACAGGCAAAGCAAAGTGGAGTAGCCTTAGCCCTGGCGCTGGCCGAGCATTTCTCGTCTTTTCGCGATGTGGCAACGTATGATGGACGAGAGGTGCGTTTTTTCAAACGCGCGCAGATCTGCGTGGCCGATCTCTATGGCGCGTTCGGCGGCAGGTCGTGGGGGGCATTCACTGACATGGACGAACTGACGATCTTCGCGGACTACAAGTTGCCGCAGGTGCTCCGCCACCACGGCGTCCTGGTCTACGCGCCAGAACTGGCCGACAGGATCGATCGCCTGGAACTTCTCGCTCCCGGCAGCGTGGAAGAAGTAGAGATTCGTGCCGCGACGATCTGGGCCTGCGAACTGCTGCGGCGAGCGATCGTTCGCCTGAGCGGCCAGGTGGTCACTGCGGCTGAAATCGATCAGTTGCTCTGGCACCTGGGCCAGGACGCGGCGAACATGCGGCCCTATCACCGGGTGCGCACAATATTTTACTAAATTGGACGAACAGGATGGGTATGCGCTTAGATACGTTACTGGCTGGTTTAGAGCAGCCGCCATTGGCCATTCACAGCAGCGCGCAGGCTGAATCGGATCTGTCAACAATCGAGATCACCTCGCTAGCCTATGATTCGCGCCAGGTTCAGCCCGGCGGACTGTTTCTCGCGGTTCCAGGCGAGCATACGGACGGACGACGCTTCCTGACCGATGCTGCCCGACACGGCGCGCGGGCAGCCCTGGGACCGAGCTACGAGGACGCAACGCTGCCTCTGCCCTACATCGAGGTCGCGGATATACGCGCGGCCCTGGCCGACCTGGCCTGCACGTTTTACGGCAACCCGGCGCAGCAGCTCTGTACCATCGGCGTGACCGGCACCGATGGCAAAACGACCACCTGCAACCTGGTCAGCACTATCCTGGACACAGCCGGCAAACGCAATGGACTGATGACCACCGCCAACTTTAAAATCAGCGGCCAGGAGTGGGAAAACGCTACCCGCCAGAGCACGCTGGAGGCGCCGGATATCCAGCAATTCTTGCGCCGCCTGCTGGACGAGGGCGCGACCCATGCGGTGATCGAATCCACCTCGCACGGCCTGGAACTCCAGCGGGTGCGCGGCTGCGCGTTCGACATCGGCGTGGTCACGAATATTACGCACGAACACCTGGATTTTCATAAAACAATCGAGAATTATCGGCGAGCTAAAGCGCGGCTCTTTGAGATGCTCGACCCCGCACGCGACAAGGGCCTCAATGTCACGCCCGCCGCTATTCTCAACCAGGATGATGTCTCGTATGAGATCTTAAAGCCGTATTGCCGTGTTCCCATTCTCAGCTACGGCATCGATACTCCCGCCCAGGTGCGCGCGATCGATCTCCAACTGGAGGCCAACGGAACCAGCTTCCGGGCAATCCTGCCGGACGGCGAGATCAGGATTACCACGCGCCTGGTCGGACGCTTCAATGTCAGCAATTGCCTGGCCGCAATCGCTACAGCCTACAGCCTGGGCATCAGTCCGCCCCTGATTGCCGAGGCACTGGCAACGGTCCAGGGCGTGACCGGGCGCATGGAACGCATCGACGAGGGACAGCCCTTTACGGTAATCGTCGATTATGCCCACACACCGGACAGCCTGGAGAAGGTCCTGCACATCCTGCGCCCGCTGACCAGCGGCAAGCTGATGGTCGTCTTTGGCTCGGCAGGGGAACGCGATAGGCAAAAACGTCCTATCATGGGCCGCATAGCCGCACAGTTGAGCGATTTCTTCGTTATTACTGATGAGGACCCTCGCCAGGAAGATCGTCTGCGCATTTTACAGGAAATCGCCGACGGCGCCAGGGCCACAGGGAAACGCGAGGGGGAGGATTTTCTGCTGATCGCGGATCGGCGCGAGGCCATCGCCGCCGCCTTCGCCCGCGCCCGAGAAGGCGATACGGTTCTGCTCGCCGGCAAAGGGCATGAGCAGAGTATTATCATTGGCACGACGAAGATGCCCTGGGATGATCGCCAGGTTGCACGCGAACAATTATCAGTTATACTTTAACGTAACTTATCTTAGAATTGCGACGTTTCAACAGGTGTAAGTAATCATACTGACAATGAATGCTTGCCCGCACTGTTTTCGTCTTTGGGAGTTGCTATGGAGCCTATCTGGTTATTTTGCTTATTCGTCGCTTGCGCGCTATTGAGTCTCTTTTTCTGCTGGATAGCGAAATTGCTATTTCCCAAGTTCCGCAGCGGTGAGTTTAAACCGGGGCCCCATCGCTCCGATATGCCCGTTCTCCCGGCCAGCGGACGCGAGATCAAGACGATTGAACTTCCCCTGGTGGGCGGGCCGGCTCTGACGCTGGCGATTATTGCGGTTGGAATCGCCGCCGGCTTTCTCTTCCATTTAAGTGGCGATCAATGGCATCTCCTCCTGATCGGTCTGGGCGCGGCCTTTGGCTATATGCTGGTCGGTCTGGCCGACGACTGGCAAAAAGTACATAACAATGAGGGCATCTCTGAGCGCGCCAAGTTCACCGGCGTCTTCCTGGTCTCTATCGCCGCCGCCGCCTGCTACTATTTCTTCTATCCGGGCAGCCAGCAGATTATCAATGGCAAGCTGGTGGTCGAGGTTATCGGCGGCAGCCAGCCCTATTCCCCTTACTCGGATATCCTCGGCGCGGTCTTCAGGCGCTTTCCCTTTACCTGGCTGATTGTCCTGATGCTGATTACCGGGATCATCGGCAGCGTGACCTCGCTCTCTGTGGACTTCAGCGATGGACTCGATGGACTGGCCGGCGGCCTGGTGTTCAGCGCAGCCCTGGCCTTCGGCATTATCGTCTCGTTGATCGTGCCTTCGCGGAACAACCCCCATCCCGAGCAGATTGTCCTCGAAATTCTTTCGCTGCTGACCGCCGCCGGCACGCTGGGCTTTTTGCGCTGGAACTGGCCCTCTTCCTGGGCCGCACGCGCGCGGCACGGCAGCGCCAGAAGGCGCGCGACGATCTATATGGGGGATAGCGGGGCGCTGGCCCTCGGCGGTATTCTGGCGATTATCGCGATCTTCTCGCGCAACGAACTCCTGCTGCTGATGATCGGCTGCGCGTTTGTGCTGGAGGGCCTCTCGGCCTTCTTCTCACGGACCATCACGCGCTTCTATCGCAAAAATCTTAAGCTCCTGCGCTTCGCCAGCACGCGTGAGCGCGTCCATCATACGGAGTTTCCCCGGCCTTTCCTGGCTACACCCCTTCATCACCACTTCGATCTGCTGGGCTGGGATCGCCGCCGCCTGGTCTATGGAGCCTGGGCGCTGGGAGCCTGCTTCGCTACCCTCGGCGTGCTGGTGGTGATCTGGCCGGAGACCTGGCAGCGTTACCTGCTGCGCGCCCTGGTCCTGATCCTGGCCTGGCTGGTCTGGTCCAGCGGTGGCTGGACGCGCCAGTATTTTGTGGGCAAGCATCCCGCCGAGCGCACGCGCCGCCGGCGCCTGGCTCTCTTCTATGGCTATCCCTACCGCGTCATGGGCATCCGCCTCTATCACCTGGTCGAGATTATCGAGGCCAGCGAGGATGTCATCGAGACGCCCGCCGAGGAGTACGCGCTCTGGCAGCGCATGAATATCTACGACGCCCGCGCGATACTCGGCCTCTATTGCTATCGCGCCGGCTATTACCCGGCTGCGCTGGCCCAATGGACGCGCATCCCCATCCCGAACCGCATGCTGCGCCCGGATATCACCCGCCTGCTCGAAGAACTGGATAGCCGCCTGGCCCTGGAGAAACAGGAGACGCAGCCGATGCGCCGCGATCAGATCATGAAGCAGGCGCCTATCCTGACCGGCAACCTGGCTCCCGCCGACCTGCCCAATCCCCACGCGCCGGTGAGCAGCGAGAATCCGCTCGACGATTCGCTGAATAGCTGGATGAATCCGCGCTCCACCGCCCTGGATGCCGGCAAGGGACCCTCGAGCATTGCAACGCAGATTGAAGAGAAGCCGGGCGTGCCCTCTCGTCCGCCAACGGGCGAGAGCAGTTACACTCCACCTGATTCCAACGCCCAGGCCCTCAACTCGCCGGAGATGTACCCATCCTGGCTGAGCCGCATGCGGCAGCCGCCCCATGAGAAGGAAAACTGAGAATCCGCCTTTTTCAAAGATTGTTGAGGTTGTTTTGAACAGGCGTCGCCTGTTCAAAACAACCTCAACAATCTTTGAAAAATGAAGAAATCCTGAAAAATGTCTTTATGAGTCACCCTATTAAATATCCTCTCCCTATTTCCTTAAACTGCCGATTATATTATAATAAGCCGAAACAGTAATCCCAGCATTTTCATAGGTGTTCTAGCGTAGGTAGATAGTGACAACCTTGCTCAGAAGCATAGTGCTTCTGTATATCCCGGGTATGGCCAATTCCATAAGGAAAAAGTGAACCAGTTGACTGTGAGAAGGGTATGCATGGGGTATAATCCTTCTCATTCCAACCAGGACGAGTATGCGAGGAAGGGGCTGATATGCGCTTTTGTTTTATTGTTGAGGAGCAGTATCGCAACGATGCCATGCCACTGGTGATCGCGGAACAACTTCTTCAATGGGGACACCATGTCGATCTGCTTGAACCACAAACGGCCGTCACCTGCCTGTCGAACCTGGCTGAGGAGGGCTATGATGCATATGTGCTGAAATCGCTGGCCGAGGGACCGGGCATGAGCATCCTGGAGGCAGCGGAGGCGGTCGGCATCCCCACCATTAACAATTCGCGCGCGGTCCGGCTGGTGCGCGATAAAGCGGTGGCCGCGGCCTTCGCCCGCGCGCATGGTCTGCCCATCCCCGCAACATATTTTGTGGCCCACCCACGTTTGCTCAAGCAGCTCCCCGAATCCGCCTACCCCCTGGTCGTTAAACCGAGCAACGGCAGTTCGTGCAGAGACATCTATCGTCTGAACAGCCCGGCTGACCTGGAGGCGCTGCAGATCAGCGAGGCGAACGATAGCTTTTTCCTGGCCCAGAGCTACGAGGAGAATACCGGCTACGATATCAAAGTGTATGTCACCGGGCGAGAGGTCTACGCGGCAATCGCGAAAAAGTCGCCTCTGCACCAGAGCATTCAGGAACGCTTCGTTCCGCTCACGCCGGAGGTGCGCAAGCTGGTCCTCCAGGTAGGGACACTCTTTGGCCTGGATATTTATGGAGTCGATGTGGTAGAGACACCACATGGCCCGGCAATTCTCGATATTAACGACTTTCCCAGCTTCGCGAAGGTGCCGCGCGCGGTACCTCGCATTGCAGAATACGTGCTGCATGCGGCCAGACGCGCCGAGATTCAGCGCGAGAAGCGCCAGCAACAGGCGCTGCGCCGCCAGCAGTTGCGCCGCGAAAAGCAATTACAGGCGCTGGTAGACTCTCATCTGAACGAGATATTACGCTCGCCCTCTTCCCCGATAGAAGAGCAACTGGCGAATTGTAAATCTAGCGGACGCTGAGGCGAAGGAGAGACAATTTATGCATATCTGCCTGATTATGGATAACCCGGAAACCCCGCAGCACCCGGTCATCTCCGTGGCGTTGCAAGCACTAAGCGCCCGGCACACGGTTCGCCTGCTCGATATTCGCACCTGCTCTGGCACGGAGGCAATCGCGCTCGAAAAAGAGCAGCAGCCAGCCGACCTCTACCTGCTCAAATCGCACGCTCCCCAGGCGCTGGAGCTCGCGCACTCCCTGGAAGAAGACGGCAGGCGGGTGGTCAATAGCTGGTCCTCGTCGCGAGCCTGCCAGGATCGCGTGCTGACGACCGAACTGATGGAGGCTGCACATCTGCCCTGGCCGCAAACCCGGGCTTTCCCTACCCTGGCAGAGGCTTTGAGCAATCCCCAGGCGCTGGCGAGCGTCTCCTGGCCGCTGATTATTAAAAGCCGCTACAGTCATCGCGGCGACCTGGTGGACAAGCTCAAGGATATTTCTCAGCTTCAGTCCCTGGCTGCGAACTGGAGCCAGGAGCCGGTGGTGTTTCAGGAATTTATCCCCGGCGATGGCTGGGATATCAAGCTCTGGATCATCGATCGGCACGTCTTCGCCGCCCGGCGCCGCACGCCACTGGAAGCGCATGCCTCCAAAGAGGACTTTCCCATCGCCGAGAACGAGCTACCTGTTGCATGGAGAGAACTCGCGCTGGCCATAGGTCGCGCTTTCAAAATGCCGCTCTATGGCGTTGATTTATTACTCACCGAAAAAGGTCCATTGATTGTAGACATTAATGCGTTCCCGGGCTTTCGCGGCGTTCCCGGCGCCAGCGAGGCCCTGGTTGAGCTGGTTGAACGCCTGCTCGTAACCGATCAGTAAGCAGCGCGTCTCGCTGAGAGACAGAGACGCACTTCTAAGGAGAAGGCAGAGAGAGGGTAGACATGGATAAGCAACTTTCCGGTACGTCCCATCTGACCATTCAAGAACTGCCGCTCGTCATCCGGGACCTTTTCAAGCTCACCCATCATGAGCTTTTGCCCGGCTCACAGCGGCCCTCGGACCTCTTTGTTCGCTACCTGCGCCGCAAGGCCGGGCGTGGGCTGGCGGTCATTTACGATGCATGCGAACTGCTGCCCCGGCACCAGCGCAAAACCGCCGTTCACCGGGCAATCAGCCTGACTCTCGATGAACAGGCGCTCGCCGGATCATCTATTCGCATTACGCCCGAACAGGCCAGAAATGCCGTCCTGGAGCAAACTTCCAGCGGCATTGTCCAGGCCATAGATCTTGGGATGGCCCTCCAGGCTTTCCCCGCCGATAGCAGCCTGCCCACGCTGGCAGCATGCTGCGATACTTCTACTACCAGCCCGCTGTTCTCTTCCCTCCAGGAAGCAGCACGCGCGGTTCTGGCGGATAGTCGATGGAATCTGTACACGGCCAGAGCGGTGCCGGTACGCTACAAACCGGCCAGTCGCTGCGTGATTCGCTACGAGCTGGTTCTCGCCCGTGAAAACGGGAGCGATTCGACGCGCGCGCTCAGCCTCTTCGGCAAGGTGTACGCCGACCCGGCGCAGGCCCGCACGGTCCAGAAACTGATGCAGCAACTCTACGCCGAACAACTGGCCTTCAAGGGCAGCACCGTCGCCGGCTTTACACAACAGATCCCCTTCCTGCCCCGACCTCTGCTGTTTGCCGAGAGCGCACGCCTGGGGCTGA
>Ga0209581_1001060_pt1 | contig 36936 bp, 32 predicted proteins | sample Coa_R2_FD_187160 | JGI IMG/M metagenome (GOLD analysis project Ga0209581, IMG submission 187160) | Surface soil microbial communities from Centralia Pennsylvania, which are recovering from an underground coalmine fire - Coalmine... | ecosystem: Environmental > Terrestrial > Soil > Unclassified ...
GCCCACCACCTGGGATACCAGCTATCTCGAAGTGCTGCTCGGCAACGAGTGGGTCTCCACCAAGAGCCCTGCCGGTGCCAACCAGTGGACGCCCAAGGTGCTCAACGATTCCAATATGGCGCCGGCGGCCGACGATCCGAGCAAGAAGGTGCCGATCATCATGACCGACGCTGACATGGCCATGCGCTACGACCCGATCTACGAAAAGATCGCGCGGCGGTTCCTCGCGCACCCCGACCAGTTCGCCGACGCCTTCGCCCGCGCCTGGTTCAAGCTCACGCACCGCGACATGGGGCCGAAGACGCGCTACCTCGGGCCGGAAGTGCCCAAGGAAGATCTCCTCTGGCAGGACCCGATCCCGGCCGTCGACCACAAGCTCGTGGACGATCAGGACGTGGCCGCGCTCAAGGCCAAGGTGCTGGCCTCGGGCCTGTCGGTGTCCGAACTCGTCAAGACCGCCTGGGCGTCGGCCTCGACCTTCCGCGGCTCGGACAAGCGCGGCGGCGCCAACGGCGCGCGCATCCGGCTGGCGCCGCAGAAGGACTGGGCGGTCAACGAGCCGCAGCAGTTGGCCAAGGTGCTGAAGACGCTGGAGGGCATCCAGGCCGAGTTCAACCAGTCGGCGTCGGGCGGCAAGAAGATCTCGCTGGCCGATCTGATCGTGCTGGCGGGTTGCGCCGGCGTCGAGCAGGGCGCCAAGAATGCCGGTCACAGCGTGACCGTGCCGTTCACGCCGGGGCGCATGGACGCCACCCAGGAGCAGACCGACGTCGCCTCCTTCGCGCCGCTGGAGCCGGTTGCCGACGGCTTCCGCAATTTCCAGAAAGCGAAGTACACCTGCCCGGCCGAGGAGCTGCTCATCGATCGTGCGCAGCTGTTGCGGCTGACCGCACCGCAGATGACGGCGCTGGTCGGCGGGCTGCGCGTGCTCGGCGCCAATCACGGCGGCGCCCGGCACGGGGTGTTCACCGAACGGGTCGGTGCGCTGACCAATGACTACTTCGTCAAGCTGCTGGACATGGGCACGGAGTGGAAGCCGACATCCAAGGACCCCGACCTGTTCGAAGGCCGCGATCGTGCCAGCGGCAAGCTCAAGTGGACGGCCACGCGCGTCGATCTGGTGTTCGGTGCCAACGCGCAGTTGCGCGCCATCGCCGAGGTCTACGGCAGCGCAGACGGCGAGGCCAAGCTGGTGGCCGACTTCGTCGCCGCCTGGACCCGGGTGATGGAGGCCGATCGCTTCGATCTCCATCCCTGAGGCGGATATCGCTGACCGCAGGGCACAGACCATGACGGGCGTGGCTGGAGACGGCCGCGCCCGTTTTGCGACTGGCGCCGGGCCGCGGCATTGCATACATTGGCGCGACTCACTCTCAATTAGCTCGTGGCCATGCTCGAAAGTCTCGGTGTCGCCTTCGGCCTGCACGTGCTGTTCGCCGTGATCTGGGTCGGCGGGATGTTCTTCGCTTATCTGTGCCTGCGTCCCGCGGTAGCCGAGCTGTCGGCGGAGGCGCGCAGCGCGCTGTGGGGCCGGGTGCTGGGGCGTTTCTTCGGCTGGGTGGCGCTGGCCGTGCCGGTGATGCTGGGCAGCGGCCTGTGGATGGCGCAGGTGGAAGGCGGCCTGGTCAACGCCGACCTGCGCGTGCATTTGATGTTCGGGATCGGCATCCTGATGATGCTGCTGTTCGGCCACGTCTATTTCGCGCCGTACCGCCGCTTGCAGCGCGCGCTCGCCGCGAGCGACGTGCAGGCGGCGGTCAAGCAGATCGGCACGATCCGCAAGCTCGTCGCGCTGAACCTGAGCCTGGGGATCGCCGTGGTGCTGATCGCCACGGCGGGGAAATATCTGCTGCCGTGACTGCGACGCCGCCGGCGATGGAAGAAGGACTGTACGAGTCGCGCATCGACAGCCTGCCGCTGATTCATCGCGGCAAGGTGCGCGATCTCTACGCCCTGGGCCCGGACCATCTGCTGATCGTCACCACCGACCGGCTCTCCGCCTTCGATGTGGTGCTGCCGCAACCGGTTCCCGGCAAGGGCGCGGTGCTCACCGCGCTGACCGAGTTCTGGATGCGGCGTTTCTCGCCGCGCATTCCCAACCATCTGGCGGCCGATCAATCGCTGGAGCCCTATTTGCGGCCCGACGAGCTGCGCCAGTGCGCCGGCCGCGCGGCGGTGGTGCGCAAGCTGCGCGCGCTGCCGGTGGAGGCGGTGGGGCGCGGTTACCTGATCGGTTCGGGCTGGAAGGACTATCAGGCCACGGGCAGCGTGTGTGGCATCCGCCTGCCGCCCGGCCTGCGGCTGGCCGACAAACTGCCGGAGCCGATTTTCACGCCGGCCTTCAAGGCACCCAAAGGCGAGCACGACGCCAACATCACCCAAGCCGAGGTGGAGCGTCTGATCGGCCCGCAGCTCGCCGCGCAGGTGCGCGAAATCACCCTGGTGCTGTATCGCGAAGCCGCGGAATATGCCGCGCAGCGCGGCATCCTCATCGCCGACACCAAGTTCGAGTTCGGCGTGGACGAGGAAAACCGGCTGTACCTGATCGACGAGGTGCTGACGCCGGACTCCTCGCGCTTCTGGCCGGCGGCGGCCTACCGGCCGGGCGTCAGTCCGCCGTCCTTCGACAAGCAGTACGTACGCGATTATCTCGAGACGCTGGACTGGAACAAACGGGCGCCCGGCCCGCGTCTGCCGCCGGAGGTCATCGCCAAGACCGCCGAGAAATACCGCGAGGCCTTGCGGCTTTTGACCAGCGGCTAACGCATGACGCTGACCTCGGCTGCGGTCCTGTTGTTCCTGGTGATGGACCCCTTGGGCAACATCCCGTTCTTCCTTTCCGCGCTCCGGCGTGTGCCGCCCCGGCGTCAGCTGCGCGTCGTGCTGCGCGAGCTGTTCATCGCGCTGGTGGCGCTGTTGCTGTTCCTGTTTCTCGGCCAGTACGCCATGCGCGTGCTCGGCCTCTCGGAACCGGCGCTGGGCGTGGCCGGCGGGGTCGTGCTGCTATTGATCGCGCTGCGCATGATTTTTCCCTCGCGCGAGAATCCGCTCGAAGAGGAAGTGCACGGGGAGCCTTTCATCGTGCCCTTGGCGATTCCCTACGTCGCCGGGCCCTCGTCGCTGGCCACGGTGTTGTTGTTGATGAGTCGGGAACCGGGGCGCTGGGCCGAGTGGCTGCTCGCCTTGCTCGCGGCTTGGACGGCGTGTTCGGCGATCATCCTGGCCGGCAGCCTGTTGCGGCGGTGGCTGGGCGAACGGGGGCTCATCGCGGTCGAGCGCTTGATGGGCCTGGTGCTGGTGACGGTGGCGGTGGAAATGTTGATGACCGGCATCGCGCATTTCCTCGCCCTGCAAGGCTAGCGGCGACGCGCTATCCTGAGGAAAACCACGACGAGGAGGCCCGGGGGATGACCACCGCATTTTGGTGCGTGCTGATCGCAGCGCTATTGCCTTATCTGGGGACGATCACTGCAAAGGCCGGCGGCCGCATGCCCGTGAAGGACAACGCGCGGCCGCGCGAATGGCTCGAGCAATTGCAGGGATGGCCCAAGCGTGCGCATTGGTATCAGCTCAACAGCTTCGAGGCGTTTCCGGCGTTTGCCGCCGCGGTGATCGTCGCCACCTTGGCGCACGTTCCGCAGGGACGGATCGACCAGTTGGCGGTCGCATTCGTGGTCTTGCGCCTCGTTCATTTCGTCTGCTATCTCGCCGATTGGGCGACGCTGCGCTCGCTGGTCTGGTTCGGCGGGATCGCCTGCGTGGTATGGCTGTTCGTGGCAGGCGCTTGAATCCGTGCAGATCAAGATCGAGATCGATCTCAAGCCGGAGGAGTTGCGGCGCTTTCTCGGTTTGCCGGACGTGGCCGGTCTGCAAGAAGACCTGATCCATTTCCTGCGGGAGAAGCTCGGCGCGGCGGCGAGCGGGAGTTTCGATGCCGCCGGCTTCGTGAAAGAAAATCTCAAAACCCTGCGGCACAGCCGCGCCTGGCAACGGCTCGTCGAGGCCGCCAAAGCACGTGCCACAGGATCGTCTCCGCAACCGGAAGCGCGGCGCAAGATGCGTCCCGCCAGGCGCAGGAAAACCGCGCGCCGGCCAAGCGCGGCGCAAGAGAGCGCGCCAGGGCCGCCGCCGGCGAACGCGGGCGATACTGGAATTTAGGGAGGCGCTGAAGGACTCGGCTCGTCCCGTGGGGGACGGGACCGCCGCCAGTGGGCGGCGAGTTTCTTCCACAGCCGCAGCCGTGCTTCGTGGTCGCGACGGATGCGTTGGCGCGTATCGGCCAGCAGGTCGTATTGATCGCGCAAGAGTTCGCCGAGCCCGCGCGCCTTGCGCGCCACCGCCCAGCGTTCTTTCAGGGAATCGAGGTGGCCGTCGAGCACTCCGGCCTCGTGCATGAGGATCTGGCCGAGATCTTCGATGGCGCGTTCCAGCACTGGTTTCATAATGGCCCTCCGTCTAAGCTCGCCGGAGAGTTGCGGGGCGCGGCCATGGGCCGCGCCCCGGTCACATGCAGCCGCTCAACGTGGCGACAAGCGGGCGATCACGCCGCAGCGGTCTTGACGCTCTTGCGCGCGGCCGTGCGGGTGCGGCGCTTGGCCGGTGCCTTGCGCTTGTTCGCGACCGGCTTGCCGGTGAGCTCGCCCTGGATCGAATCGAAGCCGGATTTGAAGGTCTGGTACAGCGCCTCGCCGGCGTCGCTGAGCACGGTGAGAGTGTCGTTGAACACGGCGACGAACTTGTCGCTCGGCGGCAGGTAGCTGATCGGCGCGGAAGCCACGGCCTTGATGCCGTCGGCCAGCGCCTTGTCGAGGCCGAGCTTGGCCGCGGCGTAGAGGTCCTTGGCCGCTTCGGTCTCGGTTTTGACCAGGGTCTGGAACTTCTCGACCACGATGCCGTTGGCCTGCTTGAGAGTGTCGAAGGAAATCTGGGCCAGCTTCTGACCCTGAGCGGTGAGGGTTTCGACCTTGCCCTTCACTTCTTCAACGACGGTTCCGATGTCCACGGTGTACTCCTGAGGTGCTGGGTGGATGGCTGAGCAGCAAATTGCTGCATCGCAGCAATTTGTGCAGTGCATCATAGCGGCCGGAAAACGCTTGTCAAGAGCACACCGCCACCAGCCGACGAACGGCAGAGAATCCGGGAGCTCAGCGGCCGTAGTACGCGGTGATGCTCGCCTGGGCCAGGGATTCGCGTTCTAGCTGTGCCTCAAGTTCTGCGGGGCTGGCGTCGTCCGGCACGCTCAGGCGTGCGCTCTTGAGCGCGTGCACGGTGAACACATAGCGATGCGGTTTGTCGCCCTTGGGCGGACAGGGGCCGCCGTAGGCTCGTTCGCCGAAGTCGTTGCGCAACTGGCGGCTGCCCGGTGGCAATCCGCGGCCGGAGGCGTCGCCGGCGCCAGCGGGCAATTCGGCGGTTTGCGCGGGAAGGTCAACGACCAGCCAATGCCACCAGCCATGGCCGGTCGGCGCATCGGGATCGTACATCGTGACCGCGAAACCGCGCGTTCCTTGCGGCGCATGGCTCCAGCGCAAGGCGGGCGAGCGGTTACCGCCCTGGCAGCCGTAACCCCGGTACACCTGCGCCTCGGGGATGGTCTGTCCCGGTTTGAGATCCGGACTGCTCAAGGTAAAGCTTTCCACGGCAGCGCCTCCACACGGCAGGAGCGCCGCCAGGGTCACAACGAAGATCCTTCGAACCCGGCTCATCGGCGCGCACCCGTCCACCCTGCCGCGTCCATGATAGACAGCTTGGCGCGGCGCCGCGACAATCGGGCCTACGCCGCGGACTCCGGACGTGATCCCGAACAGCTATTACCAGCGGCTGCATGAATGGGTGTGGCGGCGCGAGCCGAAGACGCCGGCCGCACGGCTTGCGCTGCACGCCGCGCGTTACGCCCTGGCGCTGACCCGCGATCTGCTCGAAGGCGAGATCAGCCTGCGCGCGATGAGCCTGGTCTACACCACGCTGCTGTCGCTGGTACCGCTGCTGGCGCTGGCGTTTTCGGTGCTCAAGGCCTTCGGCGTGCATAACAGCCTGGAGCCGGTGCTGCTGCAATTGCTGCGGCCGCTCGGCGAGCAGGCGGAAGAACTCACGCGCCAGATCGTCGGCTTCGTCGATCGCATGCGGGTGGGCGTGCTCGGCTCGGTCGGCATCGTTCTGCTGCTCTATACCGCGGTGTCCATGGTGTCCAAGGTCGAAGCGAGCTTCAACTACATCTGGAAGATCGACCGCACCCGCGGTTTCACCCAGCGCTTCAGCGAGTACCTGCTGGTGTTGATGGTCGGTCCGGTGCTGGTGTTCACCGCGCTGGGACTGACCGCTTCGGTGCGCAACAGCGCAGTGGTTGCGGGTCTGATGAACATCGAACCTTTCGGCTCGATGATCCTGCTGCTGACCAAGTCGGTGCCCTATCTGCTGATCGTGGCCGTGCTGACCTTCATGTACGGCTTCATCCCCAACACCCGGGTGCGGCTCAAGGCGGCGGCGATCGGCGGGCTGTTCGCCGGCATCGCCTGGCAGAGCGCCAGCGTGCTGTTCGCCAACGTGGTGGTGAAAGCCGGCAATTACAACGCGATCTACTCCGGGTTCGCCATCGTCATTCTCCTGCTGCTGTGGATCTACCTCGGCTGGGCGATCATCCTGTTCGGTTGCCGCCTGGCGTTCTATGTGCAGCACCCTCGCTATCTCGAAGGGCGCGCGGAAACCCCACCGCCCGGTAGCCGCGAGGCCGAGCTGCTCGCCCTGCGCGTGATGGCGGAGGTGGGCGAATGCTTTATCGAAGGCCGCCCGCCCTACCGCTTCGAGGAGTTGCAGCGCCGCCTCGCGGCGCCGGTGGAGTGGCTGGAACGCGCCGTGGCGCTGCTGGTTCGCGCGCAACTGCTCGCCGAGGCGGCGCCCGAGCGCCAACTTCTTCCGGCGCGCGATCTCGCCGCCATCGATGTGGCGCAGGTGTGGCTGAGTTCGCGCGGCGGCTGGAGCGATCCCGCCGCCGGCGACGAACACGAACGGCGCGCGCGCGCCTGGCTGGCCGAACTGGAGCGGCGCGCCGCCGAGACCGGCCGGTCGAGCTTGCGCGAGTGGCTGGCCGCCGACCGCGCTCCTCGAGAATGACGCACCCTTGCGTCCCGGCTTCGGGATCGCTTGTAATCGCTTCCCGGGCCGCGGCGCAAGGCGCACCGACAACGACACGAGGCTGCCACATGAGCATGCAGGGGGCGGGGGAGAGGGTCTGGCTCAAGGAATACATGCCGGGCGTACCGGCGGACATCGATCCGCAGCGGCACGCCTCGCTCGCGGAGGTGATCGAACGCAGTTGCGACAAATACCGCGATCGGCCGGCCTACGAGAATCTCGGCGTCACGCTGTCCTACGACGACGTCGATCGTTTATCGCAGGATTTCGCCTCGTACTTGCAGAACGTGCTGGGTCTGAACAAGGGCGACCGCGTCGCGCTGATGATGCCCAACCTGCTGCAGTACCCGATCGCGGTATTCGGCATCCTGCGCGCCGGGTTGGTGGTGGTCAACGTCAACCCCCTGTACACCCCGCGCGAGCTGGAACACCAGCTCAAGGACAGCGGCGCACGCGCCATCGTCGTGGTGGAGAACTTCGCCGCCACCCTGGAGCAGGTCATCGATCGCGTACCGCTGGAAACGGTGATCACCACGCAGATCGGCGATCTCGCGCCCTTCCCCAAGAGCCTGCTCACCAACCTGGTGATCAAGCGGGTGAAGAAAATGGTGCCGCCCTGGAACATTCCCGGCACCGTTCCGTTCCGCACCGCGCTGGCGCGCGGCAAGGCGCAGCCCTACCACCGCGTCAGCCTGACCCACGAGGACCCGGCCTTCCTGCAGTACACCGGGGGGACCACCGGCCTGTCCAAAGGCGCGGAACTGACCCACGGCAACCTGGTCGCCAATCTCTTGCAGATGCACGCCTGGATGAGCCCGCGGCTGTCCGAGGGCGAAGACGTCATCGCCACCGCGCTGCCGCTATACCACATCTTCGCGCTGACCGTGAACTGCCTGCTGTTTCTGTACGTCGGCGGCAAGAACGTGCTGATCACCAATCCGCGCGACCTGCCGGGCTTCGTCAAGGAGCTGGCGCGGCAGAAGTTCACCGTCTTGACTGGCGTCAACACGCTGTTCAACGGTCTGCTGCACACGCCCGGCTTCGACCGGCTCGATTTCAGCGCGCTCAAGTTCTGCGTGGGCGGTGGCGCCGCCGTGCAACAAGCGGTGGCCGAGAAATGGCGCCAAGTGACGGGCAAGCCGCTGACCGAAGGCTACGGACTGACCGAGTGCTCGCCGGCGGTGTGCTTCGCGCCGCTGGACAAACCCGACTGGACCGGCAACATCGGCGTGCCGCTGCCTTCGACCTGGGTTTCGCTGCGCGACGACGACAACCGCGAAGTCCCGCTCGGCCAGCCCGGCGAACTGTGCGTGAAGGGCCCGCAGGTCATGCGTGGTTACTGGCAGAAGCCCGAGGAAAACGCCAAGGTCTTCACCGCCGATGGCTGGCTCAGGACCGGCGACGTGGCGGTGATGGACTCGCGCGGCTACTTCAAGCTCGTCGATCGCAAGAAAGACATGATCCTGGTGTCCGGGTTCAACGTCTATCCCAACGAAATCGAGAACGTCGTCGCGCTCCATCCGGGCGTGCTGGAAGTGGCCTGCATCGGCGTGCCCGACGACAAAACCGGCGAGGCGGTGAAGATCTTCGTGGTCCGGAAAGATCCCGCGCTGACCGCCGAGGCGCTGCGCGAACACTGCAAGGCCAATCTCACCGGCTACAAAGTGCCCAAGCTGATCGAGTTCCGCGAGGCGCTGCCCAAGTCTCCGGTGGGCAAGATCCTGCGCAAGGAACTGCGCGGCTGAGCGACGGCCATCACAGTCCGCCGGGGCTGCGCGCTTGCGGTGTCACCGGTTCGGGTTACAATCGTCGCGCCGGGGAAACTGAACAGGTCCTTTGCCTTCTTTCTCCGTGGGAGAAGGAAGGGGGTGAGGGCAAGCCGTTCGGCGACTTGCGCGTCTCTTGCTTCCCGCTCCGCTCGCGGAGTCGAGGAGCTGGTCAGACTCCCTAGCGGGCGCTGTACCGACCGTCCATCGATAAGGGAGTCGTCATGAAAGGTCTCGCTCCTGTCGCGCTGTTAGCCAGTCTTTGCCTGTGTTCCGCTTGGGCCGATGAAGGGGGCGACAACAGCAAGGGCGCGCCCTATGCCGCCGGCCTGTTCAGCTACGAATTGCCCGACAGCGTGCGCGCGCCGACCTGGGGCATCGGCGGCCAAGGTCTGTTCGGCTGGCCGCTGAACAAGGATTTGAGCCTCGAGTTCAATCTCTACGGCCTCGGTCTGCATCAGGTGTTCGTCAACACTATGACCAAACACGTCGACGCCACCGACGCCCGCGTCGGCGGTGGCGCGGACCTCAATTACCGCATCGACTCCTGGAGTTTCGGCAATGGCCGTTTCACGCCGTTTGTCCTCGGGGGCATCGGTGCGGACTGGGAAACCTATTACGAAACGCGCGATGAGTTCAAATGGGGTCCTTACGTCGACGTGGGTGCCGGTCTGCTGGGGCGCCTGACCAAGCATCTTTCGCTGCGCGCCGAGGCGCGTTATTACGGGACGTACAACGACGGCTCCTACGATCCCAAACTGCTCGGCGACGCCCGCTTCAACGTCGGCCTGCAATACTCCTTCTTCCGCGAGCCGGTTCCGCCGCCGCCGGAGTGCAACTGTCCGCCTCCGCCGCCGCCTCCGCCGCCACCTCCGCCTCCGCCGCCCCAACCCAAGTGCCCACCGGCGCCTCCGGGGGCCAAGGTCGACGAGAACGGCTGCATGATTCCGCAGACCCTGATCCTGCGCGGCGTGAACTTCGCCTTCAACAAAGACGCATTGACGCCCGCGGCCCAGGACACGCTCGACAAAGTGGCGACCAGCCTCGTCGCCCAGCCAGAGCTGTACGTCGAAATCGGCGGACACACCGACTCGATCGGTTCCGACGCCTACAACCTCAAGCTGTCGGAGCGGCGCGCGCAGGCGGTGCGGGAATATCTGATTAGCCGCGGCGTCAAAGCAGACCACCTGCTGGCCAAGGGCTATGGCAAGGCCAATCCGATCGCCAGCAACAAGACGCCCGAGGGTCGCGCCGAAAACCGCCGCGTGGAGCTGATCGTGCTCAATGCGCCGCCGGCGGTGAACGTGGTCAACAAACCCTCGACCGCCGCCTCCAAGGCGCAGGCGCAGAGCAACGAACCGGCCGGTTTGAAAGAAGGCGCTCCAGCCCAGCCGCCGAAGAAGAAAAAGCGCAAGTAGGGTGCCAGGACAAGCGCCGGGCTGCACAACAGCCCGGCGTTTTTTTGCGTGCGAGTCTAAGAGCGCGGGCGATTCAGCGTTTCAGCCACTCGCGTTTGAAATCGGCCAGCGGTCCGAGCGCGTGGCGGTAACCCCGTTCGGCGATATCGTCCAGACGTTTCCAGCCGAACAGGGGTACGCCGGATACCGGCAGGCGCAGATAGAGATCCGCGAGGCCGGCGCGCTGGCGCACGCCGCTTTCGCTGGTGAGCGCGATGCCGCCGAACAGAATGTCGATCAGCGACACGTGCTCAGTGTTGCGCTCGGGGCGCAGCAAGGCCTCGGGGTCCGGCCCTTCGATGCCCGGCGCGCGCAGCGCGGCTTCGGTGCTGACGTCGGAGGCGATCACCGGCCCGCGGCCCAGCGCATGCATCAGATCGGTCGGCAGGCTGTTGGTCACCGCGCCGTCCACCAGGAGATCGCCGCGCCACACCACCGGCGGGGCGATGCCGGGGACCGCCATGCTGGTGCCCACCCACAGCGCCAAGGGGCCGTGGTCGTGCATCACGGTTTTGGCCTGGGTCAGGTTGGTGCTGACGCAGAAGTACGGCAGACGCAGCTCCTCGATGCGGCGCTCGCCGAAGATTTCGCGCAAGCGGTTGAGGAACTTGCGTCCGCGGATCAGCGACACGCGCGGCAGCACGTAGTCGTTGAGATAGTTGTGCTCGACGAAGGTCGCGCGCGCGATGTCTTGCAGTTCGCGGGCCTCGTAACCGCAGGCCAGCAGCGCGGCGAAGAACGCGCCCATGCTGGTGCCGCAGACGAGATCCACCGGAATCTCCAGCTCCTCCAACGCGCGGATCAAGCCGATGTGGGCGAAACCGCGCGCGCCGCCGCCGGACAGCACCAGACCGATGCCGCGGCCGCTGAGCAGGCGCGCGAGGCGGGCGTAGTCGCGCGGTTCGTCCGGACACAGGAAATGGTGCGCGCCGGCACCGACCCGCTCGCGCCAGGCGAGCACCTCGCCGGCGGGTGCGCCCTGCGGCCGCAACAGCAGCAGGTCGACCGGCGTCCGCTGGGCGTAGGCGCGCACCCGCTCCAGGACCGCGCTCGGTTGCGGGGCCTGCGCGGCGTCGGCCAGCAGCAGTACGCGATCGGACTGGCGCAGGCAGCGCTCGGTCCAGGGCTCGTCGCGTGCGGCGGCGCAGTAGAGCAGGTGGCGGCCGGACGCTTCGCGCTCGTTGAGCCAGTCCATCAAGCGGCGGTGCCGCTCGGAGTGATCGATCGGGGTCTGAGCCATTGCGGGGCCGAGCGCCGCGTCCACGGTCTGTTCGTCGATCAGCTCGACCGCCACGCCGCTTTCGGCCAGCGCCTGGCAGAGCTGGCGCGCATGAAGGGCGGTGTCGATCGCCGGGGTGGCCGGCAGCAGCGTGCGCGAGCGCGCGCGGCGCGCCGCTTCGAGCTGCGTCTGGCGCTGGTTGCGGCGCATGCGATTCACGATCACGCGCGTCATCGCCAGCAACGCGCTGGGATAGGTCGACAGGAAGGTCACCAGATCGGCGCGGCGGATGCGCAGCAGCAGGCTGTCGCGCAGCGCACGCACCACGGCGCTGTGCGGTTCGCCCGAGAGCAGGCTGATTTCCCCCAGCGGCTCGTAACGCGCGACTTCGCCGGCATAGGCGCCGTCGGCGGCTTCCACGCGCAGCAGGCCGCTGGCGACCACGTAGAAGTGCTCGGAGGGCTCGCCCGCACGGAACAGAATTTCTCCGCCGTGCAGTTCCTGCGGCGTGCACAACGCGGCCAGTCGCGAGAGCGCCAGCGCCGGCAGTCCGGCGAACAGGCTGCACTGGGCGAGGACGGCTTGCGTTTCCATGCGAGTGGGCGGAATCGGGTTCGAGCTTAACTCGAAGCGGCGCACCCTGGGCGGGGCGAACCCCGGCGCGCCGCCGAAAGCGGCGGGCCGTGGCGCCTATAATCCGCTCGGGGAGATGAAAATCACACGGCGGTTGCAGCGCGCGACCCTCAACGGGGGGCGTCCGTGAACGAGACCTTGGCCGCTTTCGGTTACTGGCTGGCGCGCGTGCTGCTGCGCCCGCTCATCGCCGCGACGAAATATCGCGTGGCGCCCGAGGCGCCGGCGCGAGCGCTGGGGCTCGATCCGGCGCGACCCTTGTGCTACGTGCTGCCGCAGAAAAGCTGGATCGACCTGTTCGCGCTCGAACGCATCTGCCGCGAGCAGAACCTGCCGCGGCCGCAGCGCCTAGTCTTTCATCTGCCGGGGCCGGGGCAGGCCGGGTTCCTCTATCTGCCGGCGCTGGCCGAGGCGCGCGGCCGGCGCACCTGGCTTTCGCAACTGCTGGAGGCGGCGGCGCGCCGGCCGGGCTACGACGTGCAGATCGTGCCGGTGTCCATCTATTGGGGCCGCGATCCGGGGCAGGAGACCTCGCTGTTCAAGCTGATCTTCGCCGACAGCGTGCAGGCCGGCCGCCTGCGCAAGCTGGTGATCGCAGCGGCCAATCACCGCAACGTCTTCGCCAACTTCGGCGCGCCGCTGTGGTATCGCGAACAGCTCGCGCGCCTGAGCGATCCCGCGCGCGCGCAGCGCCGCCTGGAGCGCGCGCTGAACCTGCATTTCCTGCGCGCGCGCAGCGCCGCGCTGGGCCCCGCACTGCTGCGCCGCGCGGTGGTGATTCAGGACGTGCTCGCCGCGCCGGCGGTGCGCCGCGCGGTGGCGCTCGAAGCGCAACGGCGGGGCATTTCCGCCGCGCAGGCGCAGGCCCGGGCGCGCAAGTACGCGGAGGAGATCGCCGCCGATTACTCCGCGGCCACCGTGCGCGTGCTGGAGCGCGTCCTCGCCTACGTGTGGACGCGGGTGTTCAAGGGCGTCGAGGTGCGCGGCATGGAACGGCTGCGCGAACTGGCGCAGGCGTACGAACTCGTCTATCTGCCCTCACACCGCAGTCACGCCGATTATCTGTTGCTGTCCTACACGCTCTACCAGGCGGGCCTCGTGCCACCGCACATCGCCGCCGGCGTCAACCTCGATTTCTGGCCGGTGGGCGGCATCCTGCGGCGCGGCGGGGCGTTCTATATTCGCCGGCGCTTCGCAGGCGATGCCTTGTACACGGCGGTGTTCCGCGCCTACGTGGACGGCCTCATCCGTCGCGGCTATGCGATCGAGTTTTTCCCCGAAGGCGGGCGCAGCCGCACCGGCCGGCTGTTGCCGCCCAAGACCGGTCTGCTGGCCATGGTGGCGGAATCCGCGCTGCGCAACCGCGCGCGCCGGGTGGCGCTGGTCCCGGTGTTCATCGGTTACGACAAGGTCTGGGAGGTCGGCAGCTATTTCAAGGAACTGCGCGGCGCGGCCAAGCCGCGCGAATCGGCCCAGACCCTGCTCAAGGCGACCAAGATCCTCGGTCGTTCCTACGGCAAGGCCTACGTCAGCTTCGGCGAGCCGCAAATCTTGCAGGACCGCGCCGACGCCGAGTTGCCGAACTGGCGCGAGCGGCTCGCCCCCGGCGGCGAGGAGCGTCCGGCGGAGTTCGACGCCTTCGTGCGGCGGATCGCCGACGAGAACATGCGCCGCATCAACGCCGCGGCGGTCGCCGGTCCGGTCGGCGTCGTCGCCTGCGCGCTGCTGGCGGCGCCGCTGCGCGCGGCGGCGGAGGACGAGCTGGTCGAACAGGTCGGCCACCTGCTGGAGTTGCTGCACGCCTGGCCGGAGCGCGAGCGGCTGTTCGTGCCCGAACGCGACGCGCGCGCGGCGCTGGACTGGGCGCTGCCCATCGCGCGCATCCGGCGCGTGCCGCATCCCTGGGGCGATCTGCTGGTCGCCGGCGGCCGCGACGGCGTCCTGCTCACCTACAACCGCAACATGGTCCAGCACCTGTTCGCGCTGCCGGCCTTGATCGCCAGCCTGTTCCGTACCCGCGGGATCTTGTCGGAGGAGGCGATCCTCACCGGGTGCCGGGCCTTGTATCCTTTCCTGCGCACCGAGTTCTTCCTGCCCTGGCCGGCGGCGGATTGCGAGACGGTCGCGCGCGGCTTCCTCGAACGGCTGCAAACGAGCGGCTTGTTGCTGCGGACCGCCGACGGCCGGCTACGGCGGCCGGATGTCGGCAGCCGCGAATTCTCCAGCTTTGCGGTGCTCGGTCGCCTGGTCGGCGAGACCCTGGAGCGCCAGGCGATGGTGGTGCTGCTGCTGGCCGACGAGCGTCATGCCGGCGGCCGGCTGCAGCGCGAGAAGTTCGAGCAAGACTGCCGGATGCTCGCCGAGCGCATGGCGGTGCTCACCGGCCGCGAGGCGCCGGAGTTCTTCGACCGGACTTTGTTCGCGGGCTACCTCGACACCTTGATCGAAGTCGGCGTGGTGACGCAGGGCGCGGAAGGCGAGCTCGCGGTGGACGCGCGAGTGGAGCGCATCGCCGAGCGCTCGCTGGAGCTGTTGTCCGACGAAAGCCGGCAAACCTTGCGCCAGTTGCTGGCGCGCCGACGCCCGTCGCCGGCTTCGCTATAATCCGCCCCAGATGTCCAGAAGGCGCCAGGCTGGGAGTCTCAGGCGCCGGCATTCGTTCCCACTCGCCCTTGTAAGGAAAACCATCATGTCCAAGCGGTACCGTGCGTTGCTCCCGCTCGCACTGGCGACGCTGGTCGCGGCCTGCAACAAGCCCGCCGATCACGACGCCGCGTCGAGCTCAGCGTCTTCCGATCTTTCCACCGATGCGCAGAAGCTGGGGTACGCCATCGGCTACAACATCGGTCACAACCTGGCCCAGATTCCCAAGGGCGACGTGGACGTCAAGACCTTGGAAAAAGGCCTCGAGGAAAGCCTCGCCGGCGAACCGGCACGCCTGGCCGACAAAGACCGCGAACAGGTGCTCGCCGCCGAGATGCGCAAGGTGCAGCAGGCGAAGATGGAGGAACGCAAAGCGCTCGCCGACAAGAATCAGCAAGCCAGTGACCAGTTCCTGGCCGACAACGCCAAGAAACCGGGCGTGAAAACCACCGCCTCCGGCTTGGAGTACGAAGTGCTCACCGAGGGCAAGGGTCCGCATCCGACCAAGGACGACAAAGTCACCGTCAACTACAAAGGCACCCTGATCGACGGCACCGTGTTCGACAGTTCCTACGACCGCGGCCAGCCCGCGACCTTCCCGCTGGCCAACGTGATCCCCGGCTGGACCGAAGGCCTGCAGCTCATGTCGCCGGGCGCCAAGTACAAGTTCTACATCCCGCCCAAGCTCGCCTACGGCGAACGAGGCGCCGGCGCCAAGATCGGCCCCAACCAGGCGCTGATTTTCGAAGTCGAACTCCTCAAGATCGAGAAGAACGACACCGCGGCCCAAGCCCAGGACAAATCCGAGGCCAAGACCGACGCCAAGGCGGGTAGCAAGAAGAAATAAGCGCCAAGCGAGATTCGCGCGACGGCCCGGACTTTGGCCCGGGCCGTTTTTTTTGCGGGTTAGTTATTGGCAGTACTTGGCCGCCGCCGCTCGGGCGTCGGCGAGGGTTTGCTGGAACTGCTCGTCGCTCATGCGCGCGGGCTGGCCGTCGGGGCCGGTGACGAACAGCCGATGCGCCGTTTTCTCCTCGAGGAAGCTGATGCGTTCCCGCGCCTTGGCGCAGCGCTCGGCCTGCTCGGCTTTCACCTGCAGCATTTTCTCGCGCGCCTGTTTGGCCTGAGCGTTGGTCTGATCGAAGCGCTGCGCGTCCTCGCGCAGGGCTTCGACGCCGGGTGCCGGCGTCGCCGGCGGCAGCTGTGGCGAGATCTTCTGATAGCCGCCGTGTTCCGGCGGCGTCTGGCTGAAGTGCACCACGCCCTCGGCGTCCACCCAGCGATAGATCTGGGCGACCGCCGCCAGGGGCAACAGTGCGAACAACGCGGCGAAGGCCAGGCGCATGCCTTCAGTTTAGCCCGGACCAGGCACCCGGTGCGGCGGGCCGCCGGGCGGTCGATCGCGGCGGACCGGCGCACTCATTCCCGCAGCTGCGAACGCAGCCGTCGCGCCCAGTCCACCGCGGCGTAGGGCGCGAAGACCTCGCGCGGCACCGCGGCCAGGCGCCATTCCGGCAATCCGTTGTTCATCCCGGTGGCGAGATAGCGCCCGCTGTCCAGGTCGTAAATCGTTTCCACCGCCGTCAGGAGCTGCGGCGCGTCGTAGGCCGCGAACGTGTGGATCTCATGCACGATGACCAGACGATCGGCGGCGTCGTAGTCCTCCGCCAGGAGCGGCTGCCAGGAATCCTCGTCGAGATAGTACGTGCGCCGCGGATACTTGCAGACCGCCTCGGGGCGGCAGTGCGCCTTGAGGACCCACACCCGGTGCAGTTCGTAGCGGGTCAGTTGCGGGTTGAGGAAATGCGCGCCGATCAGATCGGCGGCCTGCGCGGCGTCGTGCAGGCGGTAGGCGTTGTAGGGCACGTATAGCTCGCGCTTGCCTTCCAGCTTCCATGCGTAACGCGCCGGCGAGCCGCTGAAGCCCTCGAACTGATCCTCGTCGAGCAGCCCGGCGGCGCCCAGCGCGGGCGTGTCGCCACCGGCGTCGCTGGTGGCCTCGATGCGCGGCTGGCCGGGGCTCAACTGCCAGGCGAGTGGCGGTGCCAGCAGGCGCTCCTCGACGAGCTTGACCGCGCCGGCGAGCGCCGCCGGCTGTAGCACGGCGCGCTGTTCGTAGGTCAGCACCCCTTCGCCTTTCTTGCGCACCAGGCTGTCCAGCGTTTCGTAGCGTGCGCGCAGGGCCAGGCGCAGCCACTCGACGTCGCCTTGCGGCGAGACGGCCGCCTGCAGGTAATCGCCTTCGCGCCCTTCGCCGCGGTAGCGCAAGCGCACGTTCCAGATCGCCTCGGCGCCATCGTGCGGGATGGGGAAAGGCAGGCCGGCGACGGCGCGCTGCGGCGTGCCCTCCGGCTTGTCGAGATAGGTCTGCGTGGCGTTGCGCAGCGTGCCGGCATAAAACGCCGGCGGTGCGGCCGCGCTGCGGCGGCTGGGATAGATCGGCAGCCGATAGCTGTCGCGATAGCGGGCGAACAGCGCCTGTTCGCCCGCGCTGAGCGGCCCGGCGTACTGCGCCAGGTTTTCACGCGTGATGACGAATAGCGGTTTGTCGTCCGCGTAAGGATCGAGATAGCGTCCACCCGCTCGCTCGCCAGCGGGTTTGCGGTCCGGCGTGAGGCCGCCGTCCCAGGCCGGAATGGTGCCGGCCGCGTTGCCCGCGCGCTCGGCGCCCAGGGGCGTCAGGCGCCCGCCGAGCTGCTGCGCGATGTCCGGGCCGACGCTGGCCGCCGCCGGCAGGCAGAGCGCGGCCAGCGCCAGAGCCAGCGGCACGCGGGCTCTGGCGCGAAAATTCCTCGTGGGCATGGCCAAACGATAACAGAACCGCTTGCGTGCGCGGGCGCGCTGCCGATACAGTGCGCGTTCGATACGCCTGCGTATGTCATGAACGTTCAACGTCTAGACCGCGCCGCGCGCGGCCGGAACCTCAGTGCGGAGCACTGGGCCCAAGCCGCGCTCGACGCCATCGCCGCCGGCGGCCTCGAGGCCGTGGCGGTGGAACCGCTGGCGCGCCGCCTGGGCGTGACCAAAGGCAGCTTCTATTGGCATTTCCCCAACCGCGAGGCGCTGGTCCACGCCGCCCTGCAATTGTGGGAGAAGCAGGAGACCGAGGATGCGGTGGCCGGCGTGGAGCAGGAGCCGGACCCCTACGAGCGTATCGTCAAACTGTTCAAGCGCGCCAATGCCAGTTATCGCGCCGGCCGCTTGTACCTCGCCCTGGCCGCGGCTTCGGACGATCCGGCCGTGGGTCGGGTCGTGCGGCGCGCGTCCGCGCGACGGCTCGATTACCTGTACAAGTGTTACTGCGCGCTGGGCCTGTCCGAGCACGACGCGCGGCTGTGGTCCACCTTCGCCTACGCCACCTACATCGGCAACCAGCAGGTGCACCGCGACGCGCCCGATCGTTTTCCCGAAGGCGCCGAGTTCCGCGAATACTTCAAACTCATGCTGCGCACGCTGATCCCGCGGCCGGGCGGCGACTCCGCACCGGCGCGGCAGACGGTCGCGGCCAAGTAGCGCGGACCGCTTAGGTTCGATTTACTATCGGGCCGACCCGGCGGTAGCGGCAATATAAAAAGTTGTACAGAACAGTCCGCGACGAATGCGATCGCGGACTTGGGGGAGAACCACATGCAGCTCTGGGCACAGGGAGATCGGCGCGCTTCGGGAATTCTTGCGCTGTCGTGGCTCGCCGCGCTGTTATGCGCGTGCAGCGGCAGCAGCGCGCCGCCGACGGGCGCTTCCGACGCGCCTGCGCCGCCCGCCGCAGCGACGAAGACCTACACCATCTGCCCCGGTCCGGACGCGCAGAAGCAGGCGCTCATCGCCTTCTTCGACGCCCACGAGGGCGACACCATCCACTTCTGCGCCGGGCAGTTCGATTTCACGACCGGGCTCACCATGACCGGCAAGCGCGGCATCACCATCGAAGGCGAGGGCCGCGACAAGACCATCCTGTCGTTCAAGAACAGCCCGGCGGAAGACGGCATCAGCATCAACCACCACACCGGGCTGGTGGTCCAGAACCTGACCATCTACGACGCGCCGGGCAACGGCCTGCGCATCTTCCGCTCCGAGTACATCACCATCCGCGGCGTGAAAGTCGGCTGGAGCGTGGCCGATCCCGCCTCGCCCAACTACGACGCCTCGCAGAAGTCCTGGACCGCCGACGGGTCCTATGCGTTTTATCCGGTGCTGTGCCATCACGTCCTGATCGAGGACTCGGTTTCGGTCGGTTCCTCCGACGCCGGCGTGTACGTGGGCCAGAGCAACGACGTGCTGGTGCGCGACACCGAGGCCTTCCACAACGTCGCCGGCTTCGAGTTCGAGAACACTTACCGCGCCGAGTTCGTGGACAACATCGCCCACGACAACGTCGGCGGCTTCCTGGTCTTCGATCTGCCGGGGCGCGCGCAGAACGGCGAGAAAAACCTGGTCCATCACAACCAGTCGTATCACAACAACCTCAAGTCCTTCGCGCCGCGCGGGGCCATCGTCGGCGACGTGCCTTCCGGGACCGGCATGCTGGTGCTGGCCTCCGACCAGGCCGAGATCTACGACAACGACATTCACGACAACCGCACCGCCGGTCTGTTCATCGTCAACTACGGTCTGGCGGATGCTTCCGAGCCTTCCACCAAGTACGACTTCTATCCCGAAGGCATCCACGTTTACGACAACACCTTTACCGACAACGGCGGCAATCCCGAGCTGCCGGATCTCGCGCGCGACACCTGCACCGGCCCGGGCGGGCTGCCGGGCAAGGGCGACTCGCTCACCTGCCTGGGCGACAATCCCTCGCTGCTGCCGCTGATCCTGGTGGCCAAGAACCTCGGGCGCTCGGCGCAAATCGTCTGGGACGGGGCCACCGACGTGCCCAACGATTGCACCACGTTCCCGGTGGACGAGAACGGCGTGCCGTTGAACCAGCCCGACCCGCAAGACCTCGACCGTTACGAAGCGCGGGTGGACGAGCGCGGGCGGCCGAACTTCTATCTCTACGATCCCAATCCCAAGTGCAAGTACAACGCCTGGAAGTTCGATGCCCAGGGCCAGCTCAAGAAGCCGCAGAACGGGCTGTGCATCGAACATAGCAACAAGTTCGTGAACACCCTGCAAAGCCTGCTGGTGAGCGACTACGTCAACGTCCACTTCGCCACCGCCGATCCCACCGACCCGCGCAATCTGGTGCCGGTGGATCACGACATGCCCCAGGACTGCCCGACGCTGGCGCCGCCCTATCTCGCGCAGACCACGCCCAACCTCGGCCAGTTCGCCCCCAACCCCGCCAACGATCCCCGGCCCAGCGACGCGCAGATCGCGGCGGTCTGCGGCGCGGTGCAGCCGGGGCAGATCAATGCCGCGGCGCTGGCCGGTTACAACTGCCCGCGGCTGGATCAATACGGCCTGTTCGCCGATCCCGCCGAGCCGCGCAAGAATCCCAACGGCTTCGGCGTGCCGTTCGATCTGAATACGATTTTGTTTTCGGACTACGCGGTGAAATACCGCTTCCTGTTCCTGCCGCCCGATTCGGACGGCCGGCCGCAGAAGGCGCGCTACCAGGACCACGGCGACTGCACCACCCTGTCGATCTTCGACTGCTTCACCGCCACGCTCGCTTTTCCGGTGGGCACCGTGATCGCCAAGACCTTCGCCTTCCGCGACGGCGCCGAGGAGAAAGTGATCGAGACGCGCCTGCTCATCAAGCGCCAGAAGCAGGACGGCACGGTGTATTGGGTCGGCCTGCCCTACGCGTGGACCACGGACGCCAGCGACAAGCCTTACGCCGCGCTCAAGCTCGAAGGCGACACCGTCAGCGTGCGCTACGACTACGACGATCCCGATCCCGCCGTGGTCGATGCCCAAGGCCAGCGCGTGCACTACGGTCCGGGCACGGTGTCCGCCTATCAAATTCCCAACGCCGGCGCCTGCATCCTGTGCCACAACGGCGACGACCTGGAGCCCGGCTCGCCGCCGATCGGTCCCAAGGTGCGCAACCTCAACAAGGATTACACCTATCCCGACGGCACCACCATGAACCAGCTCGCCTATCTACAGAGCCGCGGCATGCTGGATCTGCCCGCCGATCCGTCCCAGCTCGAGCGCCTGCCCAGGTGGAACGTGCCCGGCGACAGCGGCGAAACGGCGGACTCGCCGGCCGACATCCACCAGCGCGTGCGCGCCTATTTGGAAGTCAACTGCATGCACTGCCACAACCCGGCCGGCAACGCGCAGAACTCCGGCCTGTCGCTGGATTCCTTCGTCGAGCCCATGGACGAGGGCCACGGCATCTGCAAGCCGCCGATCGCCGCGGGCAAGGCCGCCAATGTCGGCAACTACGACATCCAGCCCGGCAACTCGGCGCAGTCCATCCTCGCTGCGCGCGTGGCCTCCAGCGAGCCGGGCATCCGCATGCCGCCCGTGTCGCGCACCGTGACACACACCGAGGCCGCCAGGCTCATCGCCCAGTGGATCGACCAGGACGTGGAGCAATTCGCCAATCCCGACGACGCCAAGTGCGCCAAATCCGGTGAGCTCCTCGACCGCGGCTTCCTGCCGATCGAGCTCATGAAACCCGTGCCGGTGCCTCCGGAAGATCAGGGCAAGGTGCGCACCGCGCCCTGGGGCTGAGCGTCCGGGCGCACGCGCAACGCATTTGCGCCAAGCTCACGGCCGTCGATCTCACCTTGTCGCGAGTGCCGTGCGAACGCCGGTGTTCAGGCGCGCGGCCGAGCGGTCGCAACGACGGCTGGGCCTCAATCTCGTGAGGCGCCAAGCGGAGCGGTTATTTGGAGCCGTTATTTATGGCCGTGCCAGTCGCCGAGTCTGGCTCCGACATCCCCGGGACCAGCTCGCGCTAGTGCTCCATCCCCTCGAGAGCTGGAGCCTCCGGGAAAGCCGAGGTCACAACAACTCGGCCGTCGGTTCTTGACAGCGGAAGTCATATCAACTCAACGCTCGCGATCACCCGCCAGCAGCAGGGGGGGTGAGACACGCTGTTGCCAGTCAGGTGGCGTTGTTGGCCTCGCTCCCATGGATTGTCATGGGGATTGTCATGTTCTTCAAGTCCAGCTCGATCGCGGAGAGAAGGTTCGCTTGCACCAAAATGAATCGACCTGCGTCCAGCAATTGTGGTGCCCTAACTCCTGAATACTTCTCGAATGTGCTTCCACTCTTAATGCGCTTGGCTTTAACCTTACCCTGGTTACCATGGTCAACATCATGCTGTAAGTCTGTGCGTAGAATGTTCACGTCCACGAACGATTGAGGGAGAACGGGAAGACGTTGCCCAATGCTCTCTCGAAAAAGAAAATAGAGGTCTGATATCAGCTTGGTATAGTCCATCAGATCCTCGATGGGCTTCCCAATCCTGAGTAAGGCCGACGTAGTCTTGTTTGTCGCTTTGAAAAGATCCTCCCCATGTATCGCAGAATACGCGGAGTTAATCCGTTCGATCTGTTTTGCGACGTTCTCGCCCAACTCTCTGACTCGCCCCGTGATGCCGCTAGATACCAGGGAACTCGGGTCAAATCGGTCCGCGAGTACTGAATCGTGCATGAATGCTTTGCGAAGCAAAATCTCATGTCGGATGCGGGCTCCAGCCTTGACGTTTGAGTTAATCGACTTCTGGAACCGGATGTAGTCATAGTCGGTAGCTCCCTGTCCCAGTTCGACCTGGTGTGCCAGCTCGCTGAGAAAATGACGAACAAAATCTGCGACAGTTGCCTCCAATCCCACAGCCTTACCTCTCTCCACAAGACGGCACGCGAAGGTGAGTACTGATTGTACGACTGTCCGGTTCTTTAGTTGCGGTTCTCGCTGCGGGAACGCCCTCGCTAAGAAGTCGCAGGCCAAGTTAATACGCTTCGCTACCTCAGAGTCCGGCGAGAACGATTTTTGAGCCTCGAAAACCTTCTTGATGTCTTCGAATCGGAGGCCTGATTGGAATCCCTCAACTTCGATGGTCGCAACCTTAGTCGCTATGTCGATGTGCCAAGCGCGTATCGGGGACGACTATGGAGGTGGTGAAGAAAGTGTGCCTCGCGACAGACTTGCAGAAGTCGCGAAGCTTGCTGTGGACCGAGTTCAGCCTTTCGCTGCTTGTAAGGGGAAGACCTTGTTGTAAACGCTGAAAGAACTGCTTTAGTTCCTCCTCAGTCGCGTCTTCAATCTCGTCATACTCAATTTCGAAGTCATCAAAACTATCGGAGATTCTCTCCGTCAAGTCCCTGTAGTTCGGCCCTCCGAACCTCTGGACAGATTCGTCTGCTAGCGCCAGTTCGTTAGCGAAGAACTCGTAGATGGCAGTCAGTCGTTGCTGGCCGTCCACGACTTCGTAGGTGTCGTCATCGAGTTTAAGAAAGTAGAATTTTGGCAGCTTCCAACCCCGCAGGATGCTGTCAATGAGCTGTTGCTTCCGCGTCGTGTCCCAAACTTTCTCCCGTTGCCACTCGGGGATCTCATAGCGGTCGCGCCGCTTAAAGATCTTGTCAAGTGCCCGGCGTCCGGACGTGATCTTCATCTCGTGCGTATTACGAATACCTGAAACATTAGCTTAGAAAGGCCCAACGCCCAGCTTAACCGGCGGGGCGAGCGTGCAGCGCGAAGACCCGTCGGCTTGGACGTGCTATTGGGCAAGGACAATATTAATTTAGCGGCTGTTGAGCAACCCCAAAACGATTGCTGGTATTGGAGCGCCGATTCTAACACTACCGTCGGGCTCGACTACGACGCCCGCCATATTTCCGAGAAAGCGGCAGTTTTCCACTGTGATGCCTCCGACTTGTATCAGGCGGTCTGAAATGCGGGCAGGAATCTCGCCTCTATCAAGCTTGCCAAAAACGATGCTCGTTTCGGATCCTGGCCGAACTTTGTAGAGGAACTTGCCCGTCTTCTTATCCGTAATCGTCACAACGCCTGTCGCGTTGGTTGTTACATCAGTGATCTGATTCCGAGCTGGTTTGTTCTTCAGAACTTCGAAGATCGGTTTACCGTTCTGTTCAACGAACACGCTGAGCAACGGTTTCTCCCCAGGTTCTAAGAGGAAATACCGCCCGGAGAAGACCAAGGGCACGGAAAAGCCTATGAACTCACTCCCGCCAAAACGAGCCATAACACTCTCCTAATGTCGTCCAGCACCGGAGTTAAGCGTAGCGCACCAGTGCGTCTGCTTCGACGAAATGTTAGAACTCACAGCTGTGCAACCCACCTGTCGAATTCAGTGCGAGTGCGCTTGCCCACTTGAACTGCAGCACTGCGCTTGAAGAAGCGGCTTCCGTTGATGTGAATGTAGCCACCCAAATCACTTGGCAGGTAGAAATCGCCATACTTGAGCATCGCCACTTTTTGCTTACCAAAGTACCCGTAGAAGTACCCAAACTCAAACAGGACATTGAGGTTTGGTGTGAACACGGCGTTGCCGCGAACGGTAGCTCCTGCCTCTGGTGAGAAGAGTAAGAACGCTCCATCTACTTTTCCACGGATGGCGTCAAGATCTTCAAGCAGCGTTCGGCCAGGAGTGAAAGCCTCCCACCAAGGCAAGAACTCGACAGTTGCAGATGCGAATGTCCTCACGACCACCTTGGCCTGTGACTTCGCGGCAGACGATGAGCCGATAAATATTTTCACTCTGGGCACTGCTGAGGTCCCAAGTAAGTTCTAACTCGAAATAGTGGGCATGGCTCTGCTGTATAATCCGCCAAAGCGTCCAATAATCCGGCGTCCACCGGTGCAAGGCCTTGGCCGGCCTGCGGCCCCGACCACAAATCAGATGTGCCATGCTTGGAATTGCGACATCGCCCGGATTGCCCCCGCGCTTGCTCGACCTGGTCCGCGTCCGCCTGCGGCTGAAGTCTTACAGCGCGCGGACGCCGGACTCGCACGTCCTGTGGATTAAACGCCTGATCCTTTTCCACGGCAAGCACCGTCCACGCGACATGGGCGCGGCCGGGCGCTTTGTTCTACGGTACTGGTCTGGGCGTGATGCAGGGGGCAGAGCTGCGCGAGAAGAAGTGGAGTTCGAGCGCGCGAGATCGGGCCGCGCGAGGTCAAAGGTGCTCGCCGCCCGCTGGACGTGCCGTCGGCACTACGGCTTCGTTCGACGCGCTGGATGCGCGGCTTGTGGGCCAGCGGTCTGAAGCGGAATCGTTCAGCCGGCCGCCGATGCCTGCGGCTGGAACCGATCCAGTTCGTGCAGGAAACGGCGGTTGTCGTGGTCCCAGGGATGGAAGCGGGGGCGGAAGTAGTCGAGCCAGGGTTTGACAAGCTTGCGCAGCGCGCCGTAGCGCCCGAACAGGAAGTCGAGCAGGCGCAGCCAGCCGCGCAGGCCGCGCGCCTGCGGGTCGGCGCGCAGCAGGCGCAGGTGGAAGCCGAACACCAGCGGCCAGAAGATCAGCGTGGCCCCGATGAGGCCCGTCACGCGCACCAGATAAGCGCGCAGGCCGCGGCCGTACACGCTCGTGTAAACGTCGAAGGCGACCGCCTTGTGTTCGGTTTCCTCCAGGGCGTGCCAGCGCCACAGCCGCGCGTAGTGCGGCTCGGCGCCGGCGAGGATGCGCGGATCGGACAAAAGCACGTTGGCCATGATGGCGGTGAAGTGTTCCAGCGCGATGGTCGCGGACAACTGCCGCATCGGCGAGAGCACTTTCTTGAGCCGGGCGAGGAAGCGCGCGACGAAGCCGACGAGAGCCGAGCCGGGCAGGCCGGCGCGGTCGAGCAGTTCGTTGTATTCCTCGTGCTCGCGGCCGTGCATGGCTTCCTGGCCGATGAAGCCGGCCACCGCGGCGGATAGTTCGGGATCGCCGATGCGCTCGCGGTAGTGGCGCACGGCCGCGATGAAGAAGCGCTCGCCGTCGGGGAAGAACAGCGACAGCGCGTTGAAGAAGTGGCTGACGTGGCGGCCCAGCGGATGCCAGTCGCCGATGCGCTCGGCGGGCAGTTCGAAGCGGTAGTCGCGCCGGATCGGGGTTCGGGTGGGCAGCATGTTCGCCTCCGCAGTTCCGCAGGGATGCAAGCCTACTTTGAAACCGGCCTCCGGCGGCGTCACTGGCCGGCGCGCCCCTGATATGTTGCAGTGCGGTCAAGCCGGCGCGTTTGGGCGCGCCTATACTGGGAGCGCGACGCGCGCCAGCGCGGGAGGTCGACATGAAAGGAATCCTCGGCGACAGCCGCCTGCCGGCTTTGATCGCGCTCGGTCTGCTCGCGGCTTGCAGCGGCAGCCAGGATCCTGGCACCGATCCGGGCACCGACCCCAGCCGCCTGATCCAGAACATTCCGGTGACGCGCAAGGCGTGCACGCCGTTCGGCAATCCGCCGCGGCCGGTGCAGGCGGAGAACGCGCTGTTCCATCCCACTTGTTTGCTGACCGGCAAACGGCTCGCCGATTACACCGACGCGGAGGGCACTCCGCGCCAGGCGTGCTTGTTCGAACCCGCCGCCGCGGCGCCGGACCACAAGCTGCCCTTGGTCGTCTTCATCCATCCCTCGATCGCGGGGCCGGACATCGCGGGCACCGCCACCGAGATCCGGCTCAAGCAGGACAGCGCCGACCTGACCGGGGATCCGAACCGGCCGGGCTTCATTTTGCTGGAGCCGGCCGGCCGCGTGACCGAGCGTTACTACCCGGTGCCGGATCAGGGTTACTCGCCGGGTTGGGACAACTGGTATCGTCAGCTCGCCTCGGGTCCGCGCACGGTCAACGGGCAGAGCTATCCCGAAAACGTGGACGCGGCGACCATCGACCATTTCATCGCCGAGGAAGTCGCCACCGGCAAGGTGGACGAAAAACGCATTTACGTGATGGGCTGGTCCAACGGTTCGGCCATGGGCCTCCTGTACGCGCTCAACCGGCCGAACATCGCCGCCGCGGCGGTGTATTCCGCTCCCGATCCGCTGGCCGCCTTCAACGATCCCTGCGAGCAGACGCCGGTGGCCGGTCCGCCCAAGGACGACACCGAGCTGCAGCTGCTCAATCCCGGGCTGCCGATCTTCCACATCCACAACAGCTGCGACATCGCCGGCCTGTGTCCCAACGGCCTGCGCCTGCAGAGCCGCCTCACCGCCGCGGGCGTGCCGTTCAAGGGGCTGATCCTCGACAACCGCAAGCAGCCCACGGACGCCTGTGAGGCGATCTGCGGCACCGATCCCAACGCCACTCCGGCGGGCCTCGCCGATCCCACCGGCTACCTCACCAATCTGCCGGGCTATACGCTGGGCACGCTCAACCACCTGACCTGGCCCTATTCCTACACCGACTCGATGTTCGAGTTCCTGCGCGAGCACCCCAGGCCGCAATGAAGATGGCCGAAGAGAAGCGTGAGGCGGCGCGCCGCGCCACGCATTGCTTCAGAAAGTGCTGGCCTTGAGATATCCGAGCATGTCGGCGTTCATCACCATGCCACCGGCGGTTTTCTTCATCTTGGCGAAGCGCGCGCGCTGGTAGCTGAGAAACTCCGCACGCGAAACGCGGCCGTCGTGGTCGGCGTCCATCGCCTTGACCGCCTCGCTCATGTTGCCGGTGGCGAAGGCGTCGTCGGCGACTGTGCCCGCGCCATCTTTCATCCGGTCGTACTGCGCTTCCTGATAACGCAGATATTCGGCTTCGGACACCATGCCGTCGTGGTCGGTATCCATTGCCTTGACCGCCTCGCTCATGTTGCCGGTGGCGAAGGCTTTGCCGTCGTCGGCGAGAGCGCCGGCGGCGGCAAGCGCCAGCGCCAAAGCAAGACTCAACGTCGCGGTTTTCATCTGCAAACTCCTCGGGCCAGAGGCCCTTTCGTTGACGGTGCGCGCCCGCGATGAGCCACCGCGGATGCGCGGGCGCCACGATGCCGTTTGCAATGAAGAACCGATAGTCCCGCGCATCCCGGTTTCATGCCCGCGCGTACGCGGGCCGCCCGGCCGGCTCATGCCGGCCTTCGCTCCATGCCCGCTTCAGTGCGAGGCAGTCAGGTGGAGTTCGCTCTCCTTCGCGGCCTGGATTTCCGCATCGGTATAGGGGAAGCGGTACCAGGCTTTCTGCGAATAGGCGCGGGTGAAGTCGGAGAAGTGCGGGTTGGCCGGGTCGGTGGATTCGGAATAAGTCACGAAGCCTTCCGCGTGCACGCGCGGGGTGCCGTTGGCGTCGGGTTCCCAGGTGACGGTCTGGATGTAGCTGTTGCCGTAGGGCACGCGGTAGCCGTTCTTGTCCAGCACGTTGGTGTCGTCCACCACGGTGAAGGCGCCTTCGAAATCCTCGCCGCCGAAGATCGGGATGGAAGGATCGATGCAGCAGGGATGCTGGATCGTGCCGAAAGGCGCGTCGAAAGCGAAACCGGAGGCCTTGACGGTGTTGACCGCGTCGCCGAAGGCCTGCTGCACGGTGGGCAGGAGCACGTCGAGCGTGTTGGGCGTGTTGACCGGATCGGAGGCCGAGAACGGCACCAGCCAGTAGCCCGGCCCGAGCACCGGCAGGGACAAGGGCAGGCCCAGCAGCGGCGCCGACAGTTTGCGCCAGAACTCGCGCCAGATATGTCCGCTCTGGGAGTCGAGATTGTCGGCGAGGTCCCAGTTTTTCAGCGCGGCGCAGGCCTCGGAGACGTCCACCGGGCCGGAGCTGGAGAGCACCGTGCCGAGCGCGCAGAGCTGATTGACCACGCTGTCGCGCGCCAGCTCGGCGCTGTAAATGTGCGAGGACAGCACCAGGTTCTGGAAGGTCGGCAGGTCGAGCTTGCCCTGCGCGAGCTGCCGCTGGAGTTGCAGGATGGCCAGGCGCGGGCGCAGGCCGATGTCGCAGTTCTCGCAGCCGATGATGCGGTTGTAGCCGGTCAAGGGTTGCGCCGGATTGGTCAGCCAGTAGCTGTCGTTGCTGTTCTTGACCCAGTCGTCGCGTTGCAGCGTGGGCAGATGCGAGGGGCCGAAGATGCCGGGCGCGGGCGCGTCCGGATCGCTGCCCCACTGGCAGTCGGCGCGCGAACCGTCGAGCACCGGCAGCCCCGGCTCGAGCTGCGCGAGCACGGTGGCGATGGGCTGGGCCGAGCAGCGTTGCACCTCGGCATCGGTGACGTTGGGCACCACCGAGACGTCGCCGTAATAGGCTTTGCCGCCGGGCCCGGTGGCCACGGTGTTGACCCAGGGAATGCCCAGCACCCTCTTGTGCAGGGCGATGAACTCGTCCAGCGACTGCGCCAGGTTCCATTCCGCGAACTGGTTGATGAGGCGGTCGTTCTCGGCGTTGGCGTCGCGCAGGGTGTAGGCCTTGAGGTTGTTCCAGCCCAGCACCGGCACGCCCGAGGCCGTGAGCACCAGCATCGGCCCGTACTGCGAGCGGTACAGCGTGCGCGTCTGCGTGCTCAGGCTGCCGTCGGCGTTCTTGACCTCGATGGTCACCGGCACCTGGGTCATGGGCACGAACTGGCCGTTGTACAGGTACTGGGTGGGATCGGCGGGATTGAGCGTCAGCTCGTAGAAGGTGAAACGGAACGCGGTGGAGACGGTGTGGCTCCAGGCGAAATGATCGTTGAAGCCGATCAGGATCGCCGGCACGCCGTACAGCGAGGCGCCCATGATGTCCATGTGCTGGGACGGCATCTCCAGGTGCGACAGATAAAGCCGCTCGGTGCCGATCCAGGGGAAGTGCGGATTGCCCAAGAGCATCGGCTCGCCGCTGGCGGTGGAGTCCTTGCCCAGGGCGTACATGTTGCTGGCGAAGCCCGCGTGGGCGCCCAGCCGCGCCAGCGGTCCCGGATCGGCGCGCAGCGCGGCGGCGAGCCGGGCGGCGTCCGGTGGCGCCGCCGTTTTGCTCCGCGCATGCGCCTGGCTCAGCAGCGCCGGCGGCTGGGCGTTGACGATCTCGTTCTCGAACACCGAGGAACTGGCGATCAGCGCGAGACGGAAATAGCGCCGGTACAAGTCGTCTTCGGTGATCGGCACCAGCCAGTCGGCGTTGGCGCAGCTCTGGTGGCGGCCGGGGTGGGCGCCGGCCTTGAGTTCGGCCAGGTAACGGTTCCAGCCGTCCACGAAGCCGCGCGTCACCGCCTGGAACGAGGGCAGGGTGTGGTTCTTCAGCGGCGCGATCGCCGCGTCCGTGGCGGCGAACTTCCAGAAGAAATCGCTGGTGACGTTGTCCGCGGTGACGCCGGTGGGATAAATCGTGTAGCTGCCGTTGGCCCCGAAATAACGGCTGCGCTGCCCGCGGATGGTGATGAAGTCCTCTTGCAGCACGCACAAGTTGTCCTCGGCCAGGGCATAGCCGTAGCCGTAGCCGAGGCTGGCGAAGTCGTTGGCCTTGATGTGCGGGATGCCGTAGGTGGTGCGGGTGATGGTGACGTCGTAGCTTGCGCCGCCGCCCGCGGGCGGCGTCGAACCGCTGCAGGCGGCGAGCAAGGCGAGGGCCGCCCCGATGCCGATGCGCGAAAAGATTTTCATGATCGCTCCCCCGAGACCTCGTGCGGTCTTGCGCCGCCATGGGCGCAATGTAGCGCGAAACGGTCCGCGCCGTGGATGCCCTGGGTGCGCGGCGTTTGGGTCTATACTTTTGTGCAACCGGCGGCAGACCGGATCTCGGAGGAGGGCTCATGAACCAGAATGTGCTCGTCGCCGCGGCGGCGCTCGCGGCTGCTGCGGTGCTGGCCGGTTGCGGCGGTTCTTCCAATGCGTCGCATGCAGTCAACGGCGGCGGGACGAGTTGCGCCAATCCCTCGCCCGCGACGGTGATGAACGAAACCCTCACCGACGACATTCCCACCGACTTCGATCCCAGCGCCAATCCGCAGCCTCAGACCACGATCGCGTTTTCGGTCTTGCTGCCGAGCCGTTGCCCCGGCGAGCGCTTCCCTCTCGTGCTGCACAGTCACGGCTATGGCGGCTCGCGCCTGACCAGCGAGGCGGCCAACGGCGATCTCAAGCCGAACGATCCCTTGTTCGCTTCCATGGACGAGCTGGCGCAGGCCTTGCCGTTCCACGGCTACGTGGTCATCAGTTTCGACGAGCGCGGCCACGGCCAGTCCAAGGACGCCAACGCGCGCATCATCGATCCCGCGGCGGAGACCCAGGACGCGCGCGCCATCCTCGACTGGGCCTACGACCATGCCGCGCAACTCCAGCTCGTGACCGAGCCGGACAGCGGGATCCCCAAAGACCTCAAGGTCGGCACCATCGGCGGCAGCTACGGCGGCGGCTTCCAGTTGACGCTGGCGGCGCTGGATGCGCGCGTGGACGCGATCGTGCCCATCGCCACCTGGCACGACCTGCTCTACAGCCTGCTGCCGGGCGACGGCGTCAAGCTCTCGTTCGACGGCCTGCTGTGCCTGGAGGCGAGCATCAATCAGGTGGCGAACACGCCGCTGGTGCAGACGTTGTGCAACACCGTGGGCGTGCAAGGCCCCCTGGCCGACGACATGCGCACGCGCTCGGACCTGGTGAACGCGGTGGGGCTGCCCACCGCCCAGCCGCGGCCGGTGGCGGAATCCGAGCTGATCTCGTTCTTCTACACCCACGGCATGGGCTATTTCCGCGCGCAGCAGCTCGCCGGACAGAGCTGGGGCAGCCCGCCGTACGCCGGCGCGTCGCCGCCGCTGCGCAAAATCCCCGCTCTGTTCTTCCAGGGCAACCGCGACGTGTTGTTCAATCTCACCGAGGCCTACTGGAACTGGCGCTATTTTTCCGAAAACGGCGGCGACGCGCGCCTGATCTCGACCGAAGGCGGCCACATGAATCCGCTCGCCAACCAGAGCGAGGGCAATGCCGACTGCGGCGGCGTGGTCGGCGTGAACGCGGCCCTGGCTTGGTTCGATCACTATCTCAAGGGCAAGGACACGCCGGACTACGCGGCGCTGCCCAAGCTCTGCATTTCGGTGGCCGACACCGTCGGCGCGCCGAACGTGCCGGCGGTGGGCGTGACGCTCGATCGCTTCCCGGTGGGCTCCCTGTCGGGAACCGGCGCGGTTCCCGCACAGCTTCCCACGCTGTCCGCCGACGTGCCGCTCACCGCCACCGGGCCGGTCTTCGTGCCGGTGGCGACGATCCACGGCAGCGGCCAGGTGCTCGCCGGCGCGCCCACCCTCGGCAGTCTCACGGTCACGCCGGGCACCGGGGCTTCGCCGCTGCACGGGATCAATGCGCTGGTGGGCGTGGGCATCGTGCGCGGCGGCAACACCATCCTGGTGGACGACCAGGTCACGGCCTTCACCGCGGGCGATCACCACGACAACCGCAACGTGTCGGAGGATCCGCGCATCCTGCTGCCGGCCGTGGGCGAGCGGCTGCAGGATGGCGATCAGGTCGGCCTGCTGTTCTATCCGCAGCACATCCAGTACGCGGCCGTCGTCAGCGCCGCGGGCTTGAGCGGCGCCACCGGGATCGTCAGCTTGCTTGCCGGCCAGCCGATTCCGCCGATCACCTCGGCGCTCAACCCGGTGCTGGGCATCCCGTACGACAACCCCTACAGCGTCACCGCCAGCGACGTCGAGTTGCCGATCTTCATTCCCGGCCAGTATCCCGGCAGCGCCTTGACTCAGCCGGCCAATTGATTGCGCCGGCCGCGCCGTTCCGGGGCGGTGGGGCCCAGGGGGCACGTTATACTGCGCGCCCCTTCCCACCCGACCGACGCAAGACCGAGAAGATGAGCGCCCACGATCTGCGCGACGCCACGCGCCCCGATCCCGATTCCGTCCTGGTTGCGATCGCCGACTACGTCGGCCGGCCGCCGGCCTTTTCTGCCGAAGCGCTCTCCACGGCGCGCTACTGCCTGATGGACACGCTGGGCTGCGGTCTGCAGGCGCTGACCTATCCGGCCTGCACCAAGCTCATGGGCCCGGTGGTGCCCGGCGCGACCATGGCGCTCGGCGCGCGCGTGCCCGGCACCAGCTACGAACTCGACCCGGTGGCCGCGGCTTTCAACATCGGCTGCATGATCCGCTGGCTGGATTTCAACGACACCTGGCTCGCCGCGGAGTGGGGTCATCCTTCCGACAATCTCGGCGCCATCCTGGCGGTGGCGGACTGGCTGTCGCGCCGGAACGTCTCCGAGGGCCGCCCGCCGTTGACGATGAGGACCGTGCTGGAAGGCATGATCATGGCCCACGAGATCCAGGGCGTGCTGGCGCTGGAGAACGCCTTCAACCGCGCCGGTCTGGATCACGTGCTCCTGGTGCGCGTGGCCTCCACGGCGGTGGTGGCGCGCCTGCTCGGCGCCACGCGCGAGGAAACCATCTCCGCCGTGTCGCATGCCTTTGCCGATGGCGGCGCGCTGCGTACCTACCGCCACGCGCCCAACACCGGTTCGCGCAAATCCTGGGCCGCGGGCGACGCCACCAGCCGTGCGGTGCTGCTGGCGCTGCGCATCCTGCGCGGAGAGATGAGCGTGCCCACCGTGCTTTCCGCCAAGACCTGGGGCTTCCAGGACGCGCTCAACCGCGGCAAACCGATCACCCTGGCCCGGCCCTTGGGCAGCTACGTGATGGAAAACGTGCTGTTCAAGATCTCCTTCCCCGCCGAGTTCCACGCCCAGACCGCGGTCGAGTGCGCGATGAAGCTCCATCCTCAAGTGCAGGGCCGGCTCGACAAGATCAAGAACATCACCATCCGCACCCACGAATCGGCGATCCGCATCATCGACAAGAAAGGCCCGCTGGCCAATCCCGCCGACCGCGATCACTGCATCCAGTACATGGTGGCGGTGCCGCTGATTTTCGGCCGGCTCACCGCCGCCGACTACGAAGACGGGATCGCCGCCGATCCGCGCATCGACGCCCTGCGCGCCAAGATGGTGTGCGTGGAGGATGCGCAGTTCAGCAAGGATTATCTCGATCCCGACAAGCGCTCCATCGCCAACGGCTTGACCATCGAGTTCGAGGATGGCACCCGGCTGCCGGAGGTCGTGGTCGAGTATCCGATCGGCCACCGCCGCCGGCGCCAGGAAGGCATTCCGCTGCTGGTGGAGAAGTTCCGGCACAACCTCGCGCTCAAGATCGCGCCCAAGAACGCGGCTCGCATCCTGCACCTGTGCGAGGACCAGGCGCGCCTGGAAGCCACCCCGGTGCCGGAGTTCGTGAGCCTGTTCGTGGTGTGAACGCCGCCGGCGCTCGAGCTTCGGCCGCCGGCGCCCGGCAACGCCTGGCGTCCGGGATCGTCGCCTTGGGCCTCAAGGTCTCCGACTCGGCGCAGGACGCGATGCTGCGCTATCTCGACGAGCTGCGGGCGTGGAACCGAGCCTACAACCTCACCGCCGTCCGCGATCCCGCCGAGATGGTCATCCGCCATGTGCTGGACGCGCTGGCGATCCTGCCCTGGCTCGAAACCGGCTCGCGCCTGCTGGACGTCGGCTCCGGCGCCGGCTTGCCCGCGGTGCCGCTGGCGCTCGCCGCGCCGCGGCTGGCGGTGACGGCCCTGGACAGCAATGGCAAGAAAGCGCGCTTCCTGCGCCATGTCCAGCGCACGCTGCCCCTCGCCAACCTGGAGGTGATCGAAGCGCGGGTGCAAGACTACCGGCCCGCTCAGGCTTTCCCCGCGGTCGTCTCGCGGGCCTTTGCGGAACTTGGCGATTTCCTGCGCCAGACGGCGCAGCTCGTGGCGGAGGATGGCCGCTGGCTGGCGATGAAAGGTAAAGTGTCGTCTGCCGAACTCGAATCCCTGCCGCCCGGCATGCGCATCGAAGCGATCCATCCGCTGCACGTCCCCGGCCTGCGCGCGGCGCGCAGTCTGGTGATCGTGCGCCGCGAGCCTCGTCCGTGACTCACGTCATCGCCATCACCAACCAGAAAGGCGGCGTAGGCAAGACCACCACCGCGATCAATCTCGCCGCCTCGCTGGCCGCGACCAGGCGGCGCGTGTTGCTGGTGGATCTCGACCCGCAGGGCAACGCCACCATGGGCGTGGGCATCGACAAATATCGCTTGACCCACAGCGCGCGCGACGTGCTGCTGGAGCAAGTGCCCTGCGCCGCCGCGATCCAGTTTCTTCCGCGGCTCGGGTTCTCGGTGCTGCCGGCCAACGGCGATCTCACCGAAGCCGAAATCAAGCTGCGCGACCTGCCGGCCGGGGACTTCGCCCTCAAGACCGCGCTCGCGGAAGTCGCCGCCGACTACGATTACATCCTGCTCGACTGCCCGCCGGCGCTGTCCAAGCTCACCGTCAACGCCCTGGTCGCCGCCGACGGCGTGCTGATCCCCATGCAGTGCGAGTACTATGCGCTGGAGGGTCTCACCGCCCTGGTCGATACCGTCAACAAGATCAAGCGCGTGATCAACCCCAAGCTCGAGATCGAGGGCCTGCTGCGCACCATGTACGATCCGCGCAACAACCTTTCCAACGACGTGTCCGCGCAGCTCGTGCAGCATTTCGGCGACAAGGTCTACCGCACCCTCGTGCCGCGCAACGTGCGCCTGGCCGAGGCGCCGAGCCATGGCCTGCCGGTGATCGGCTACGATCCTTCCTCCACCGGCGCGAAGGCCTACCTGGCGCTGGCGGGCGAACTGCTGCGCCGCCATGACGGCGGGCAGATGTCATTGACCTGAAACCCCCTCGCCAGGACCCGACGACGCTTCGACCGCCCCTGACCACCCGCCACCGCTCATCGTGTCCTACGTCGACCACAATCTGCTGCCGGGGGAGACCGTGACTTATCGCGGGCGGCTGCACTGGATCGTCTATCACCGCGCCATGGTCCTGGTTGCGCTGGGCCTGCTGCTGCTCTACCCCTGGACTCCCAACCTGCCCAAGCTGTGGATCTTCGGCGGAGTGGCGGTGGCGGTCGGCGTGCTCGCCGCGATCCCCGCCTGGCTGGCGCGCTGGTCCACCGAGCTCGTGGTGACCAACAAGCGCATCGTGGCCAAGCGCGGGCTGATCCGCCGCGACACCGTGGAAATGCTGCACAAGAAAGTCGAGAGCATCGCCGTGCATCAGAGCATTCTCGGCCGCTTGCTCGGTTACGGAACGCTGGCGATCCACGGCACCGGCGGCGGCGTGGAGTGGGTGCCCCAGGTCGCGCGGCCGCTGGCCTTCCGCAACGCGGCGCTGGCTGCCTCCGACGACCAGGCGGGTGCGGCGTGACGACCAGAAAACGCGGCCTGGGTCGAGGGCTGGACGCGCTGCTCGGCAGCGTCTCGCCGGGTCAGGCGGAAGTGGGCGAGGAATTGCGCGAGCTGGAGCTGGACTCGATCGCGCCGGGCCGCCATCAGCCGCGGCGCCACTTCGACGAGCCGGCGCTGGCCGCGCTGGCCGATTCCATCCGCGCCCAGGGCGTGGTGCAGCCCATCGTGGTGCGCGGCGTGGGGCATGGCCGCTACGAGATCGTGGCCGGCGAGCGCCGCTGGCGCGCGGCGCGTCTGGCCGGGCTCAAGACCATTCCCGCGGTGGTGCGCCAGCTTCCCGATCGCGGCGCGATGGCGGTGGCGCTGGTCGAGAACATCCAGCGCGCCGACCTCAACCCGCTGGAGGAGGCCGAGGCGCTGCGCCGGCTGATCGACGAATGCGGCCTCACCCACGAACAGACCGCCGAGGCGGTGGGCCGCTCGCGCGCCGCGGTTTCCAACCTGCTGCGGCTGCTGGAACTGGAAAACGAAGTGCAGGAACTGGTGCGCAACGGAAAACTCTCGCTGGGACATGCCAAGGTGCTGCTCGGAGTCTCCGGCGCGCGTCAGATCGCGCTGGCGCGCCAGGTGGTGGAGCGCGAGCTTTCCGTGCGCGCCACCGAACAGCTGCTGGCGCACAAGCCGGCATCCAGGCCGCCCGCGCCCCGGCGCCCCGGCGCGCTGGAGCAGGAACTGTCCCAGCGCATCGGCTTGCCGGTGCGGCTGCGGCAGAGCGCGTCCGGCCGCGGCTTGCTGAGCATCGCGTTTGCCGGCAAGCAGGAGCTGGAGCGTCTCCTCAAGCTGTTGCGCTGAAGTCCGGCGCGGCCGCGGATGTCCCGGATCGGGAACACCGTGGGTCGCGGCGAGCACCGGAACGACGCACAGACCCGGTGCGACGTGCACCGTTTGACCGCGATTCAAGCCGCCCAGTAGAATCGCCTTCCCTCCGGTGAGGGAATCAGGGCGGTGCGGCCCGTCGTCATCCGGCGGTCAATCATGCGTAAACCCATGCGCGGCGCGGCAGTCGCCAGAGCCGTGTGCCTGAC
>Ga0209581_1001061_pt1 | contig 36916 bp, 25 predicted proteins | sample Coa_R2_FD_187160 | JGI IMG/M metagenome (GOLD analysis project Ga0209581, IMG submission 187160) | Surface soil microbial communities from Centralia Pennsylvania, which are recovering from an underground coalmine fire - Coalmine... | ecosystem: Environmental > Terrestrial > Soil > Unclassified ...
GATGAAAGCTGCGCGCCTGTAGCTCAGTTGGATAGAGCGCTGGTCTCCGGAACCAGAGGTCGGGCGTTCAAGTCGCCCCAGGCGCGCCATTACCATTCTTCTCCATTGTGGCGCGCGGAGGCAGCGCCCTGTGGCGGAAGCTTTTCTTCCCGGCGGCGTAGTCGGCCACGACGTGGCCGCTGCCGACCAGCTTGTATTTGTAGATGGTCAGGCCTTCCATTCCCATGGGGCCGCGTGCGTGCAACTTTCCATTGCTGATGCCCACTTCGGAGCCGAGTCCATACCGATAGCCGTCGGCGAAGCGCGTCGAAGCGTTGTGGAAGACTCCGGCCGCATCCACTTCCTCGAGGAATCTTTGCGCGGCCTCGGCGTCTTCCGTCACGACGGACTCGGTATGCTGAGAGCCGTAGCGATGAATGTGCTCAAGGGCCTCGTCCAGACTGCCGACAATTTTGATGGAAAGAATCAAGTCTGAATACTCCGTGGACCAATCGGCCTCACTTGCCGGCTTGATGCTTGCGCTCCGAGCCAAGGCGAGCACGCGCGGGCATCCGCGGACTTCCACGCCGGCCGATTGAAGTTTGGAGACCACCCGAGGCAAGAATTCACCGGCAATCTTTTCGTGTACCAGCAAAGTCTCCGCGGCATTGCAGGCCGCCGGGTATTGGGTCTTTGCGTCCATGGTGATGGAGATAGCTTTTTCGAGATTCGCGGCGGCGTCCACATAGACATGGCAGATTCCCTCGCCGTGTCCCAGCACGGGAATGCGGCTGTTCCGAGAAATGTACTCGACGAATTCACGGCCGCCGCGCGGGATCAGCAGATCAACGTCGCGGTCAAGCTGGAGCAGTTCCATCACGTCGCCGCGCGAATGGAGCAACTGAAGGGAGTCCTGCGGAATCTCCTCGAATGGCAGCAGCGATTCCTTCCACAGCGTCACGAGGGTTTCGTTTGTGCGGGCCGCCTCCGCTCCGCCTTTGAGCAGGATGGCGTTGCCGGATTTCAGCGCCAGGGCGCTCACTTGCGGCACGACATCCGGCCGGGATTCGAAGACTACTGCCACAACGCCGAGAGGGCAGGTCTCCTTGTACAACACAAGCCCCTCGTCCAATTCGGTCGCGGCGAGCGTTCGGTGCAGAGGATCGGGCAAGCGCGCCACTTCGCGAAGGCGTCCGGCCATCTCGGAGACGCCGCGATTGTCGAGGCGCAATCTCGCATAAGCCGCGGAGGTCATGGTTCCGGAACGCACCAGTTCCTGCGCGGCAGCGCAATCGGCTGCGTTGGCCTTGAGGATAGCTTCGCTCTCCGATTCGTACTTATCCGCAATGGCCAAGAGCGCGGAGTTTCGCGTTTGGAGGGAAAGCTTTACAAGTTTTCGCGAGGCCGCGCGAGCCAGGCGCGCCAGTTCCGCCGCCGTGGACGCCGAGATCTTTGCCGTCGCGTCGCTCACGCTTCCGCCTGTAAGAGCACGATGTTGTCCCTGGTGAATAGCACTTGTCCTTTTTGCCGTTCTTCGCTTGCGCAGTTGGCAATGCCGCGCGCAAACTCGCGGCCGTGCATGTCCACGAGGCTGACCACGTCCATTGCGCCGAATTCACGGTCCACGCGCAAGACGCCCGAGGCCAAGAGGCTGGCTTTGCCCTGGGTGACGGCGCGGTGCGCGCCGGCGTCCACTACGACGCGCCCGCGAACTCCCGCGGCATACGCAAGCCAGCGTTTCTTGCCCTTCAGGCGTTTTGCGGGAAGGAACACGGTGCCCGCCGGCTCGCCGCGGAAGATCGCGTCCAGAATTGCCGGCACTTTGCCGTTTGCGATGACGGCCAAGCCGCCGCAGCGCATGGCGATCTCCGCCGCTTCGATCTTTGTGATCATTCCGCCACGACCATGCTGCGAAGGGCCTGCCGCGAGCGCTTTCAGCTCCGGCGTGATCCGTTCGACGAAGGGAAGCACTTCGGCAGCGGATGACGCGGGCTTCTTGCCCGGCTTTTCTTTTCCTTTGGAGCGCAACAGCCCGGAAACATTCGTCAGGAGAACGAGGGCATCCGCTTCCAGGCCGCTCATGACCAAGGCAGCGAGCCGATCGTTGTCGCTGAACGCGGCAGTGCGCGTTTGACCGCCAATGGATTCGAGTTCGGCCGTGGAAACCGTGTCGTTTTCGTTCACGATGGGGAGAACGCCAAAGCTGAGCAGTTTCTCCATCGTGCGGCGCAGATTGGAATAGCGGGTCCAGTTGCTGAAATCTTCTTCTGTTAGAAGAACTTGGGCGACTTTCACGCCGCATTGATCAAAGAGCCGCTTATATCCCTCCATGAGCAGGCTTTGTCCGGCAGCAGCGCAAGCCTGCTTCACGGCCATGTCTTTCAAGCGCGAAGGATGAAGTCCCAGCAGGCCGCGGCCCAAGCCAACGGCCCCGGAGGAAATCAACACGACCTGGCGCCGCTCCTGCATGAGTCTGGCAATGGACTTCACGATGGGCTGTACGCGCTCGATGCAGAGTTCTCCTTGTTCTCCGGTGACCGTGCTCGTGCCCAGCTTGATCACTACGCGGCGCGCCGCCCGCAACTGTTTTCCGGCTTCGTTCCAATCCATCTTTATGATCTCTAGCCCTTTCTCGATTCCGCTAAATGCCCGCTTCCTTGTTAATAGCCATGCTTACTCCTTTGGTTCATGCGGCAGGCAGAAAAGTGGTTGCGGCTCGCCAGTCCGCGACCTGGCAAGACTGAGATGTTCGAACGTGACAACTGCTCTTCAATTTTTGAGCAGCAACGGCGAAGCTTGGCATATCTTAATAGAGTACGACACCCGGAGCCGCGATGAAAACGCTACGCTTCCTGGTCTCATTGACCACGGACGACAATGACTACCAGATCGAACAGGCGAAGTCCGCCGAGGAAGCCGCGCGGCGCCTGGGCGTCGAGGTTCATATCGTTTATGCGGGCAATGACGCCATCAGCCAGAGCACGCAGCTCCTCAAGCAGATCCAGGCCACTCCACAGTTGCGTCCCGATGCCATCATTTTTGAACCCGTGGGCGCAACGGCGCTTCCACAAGCGGCGCGCGCGGCGGCGAACGCCGGAATTGGCTGGGTGGTCCTGAACCGCGAGGCGAGCTACATTGCCGATCTTCGCAAAGAGAGCAAGGCACCGATTTTTGCCATCAGTTCGGACCACGTGGAAATCGGAAGGATTCAAGGACGCCAATTCGCCGCTCTTCTCCCCAAAGGCGGCTCCGTTCTTTATATCCAGGGGCCTTCGGAAAACTCGGCGGCAAAGGAGCGCACGGCGGGCATGCTCGAAACCAAGCCGCCGAACATCCAGGTGACTTCATTGAAGGGGCAGTGGACCGAAGAAAGCGCGCTTCGCGCCGTGCGCTCCTGGCTGAAGCTGACGACGTCGCAGCGCGCCATTATCGATCTGATCGGCGCGCAGGATGATTCCATGGCCATCGGCGCGCAGAAGGCGTTTCAGGAGTTGCCGACGGAGCTGGAGCGCGAGCGGTGGCTCAAGCTGCCGTTCACGGGTTGCGATGGATTGCCGAAGACCGGTCAAGCCTGGGTGCGAAGCGGCCTGCTCGCGGCTACGGTGTTTGTTCCGCCGAACACCGGGCTGGCCGTGGAGATGCTTTCGCAGGCCTTACGTGAAGGAAAAGAACAGCCGCTGCGCGCCCTGACGGCGCCGTCCTCGATACCACCGCTTGATGAATTAAAGCCTCGGTAGCCCTTAAAGCCGTTGCGGCGCCGATGACGTCGGGGTTGCCGGCTAATTTCATTACTTCAGCGCATTGCTTCCGCGGAAGCTTGGGCTGCGCCACTCCTTGGGCCGGGTCCGGAAAGCATGTACACCGCAAACGTCGCCAGCCAGTGCTCGCCCATGTAGTCGCCGCTGGCCACGTGAGGGAGGGCCGCTTCGGCGTGCCTGGCTGCGGCAGTGAGCAGAACCTGACGTGCGCGGTCGCCACGCGGCAAAGATTCCGCAATCCCGAGCATGCACCAGGCGCGGCTCAGATTGAGCCCATCGAGATGCACGAGTTTCGGGTCCGTGCGATCCGCAACGATCGCGGGCTGGAGCAAGGAAGACTTGCCTCCTTCCGCAAGTTCCGGCAGGAATTTGTGGAACCAGGCCGCAAACGTGACGCGGGACATCACGCGGCGCATCAGGTCCGCTTCTTCCAGCGCCGGTGAAAGGAAGTCCTCGCCGCCGGGCTCCCAGGCGGCCGGATAAGCAGCGTCTTTTCCGTAGTAGTCGCGACTGCGTTGCACGATCAGGACCGCAAGGGTCTTGTTTCCGACCGCTCGCGCGTAGTCCAGCGCAAAAGCCAGCGCAAAGGCGGTGTTGGGGTGAACGCCCGTGCGGATAGGATACGTTTGCTTCGGAAGGAATTCCGCGAGCCGCTCCACGATGGCGTCTTCGAGCGGCTGCATATTTGCGTACCATTTCTTCCCGTCGGCGTCGTCACATTCGCGAAGTTCTTCCGCCAGCTTGAGCGTCCAGGCCCAGCCGTAGGTTCGCTCGAAAGATTGGCTGAGCGGCCTCGAGAAGTAGGCTCCTTCCGCCTTCAGATTTTCCGCCGAAAGATTTTCATTGAGTGCCGCGCGGATTTTCGCGCCTTCCTTGAGGTCGGGGAAGAGCCGGAGGAGTCGAACCAGCATCCAGTGCGCGTGCACGCTGGAGTGCCAGTCAAAGCAGCCGTAGAAGGCGGGATGAAGCTTCTGCGGGTTCTCCACGTCCTCCGGCCCGTTCATCACGTGGTCCAGCTTGTTCGGGTACTGCCGCTGGACGCACTTGAGCGCCAGCGCGGCAAAATGCGAGGCCTCGACGGGCGTGAGTTTGGGAAGTGTTTCTTCGCTCGGCGTTGTCTTTGGCGCAGCCTGAAGAGCTGGAGCCAGAAGTGCAATCGACAAGACCGCTGCCTGGATTCTTCTCATGGAGCCTTCCTGAGTTTTGGTATCGCGCGCACGAAATCCTACCACTGTTTGAGTTTTCTTCCGGCGGCACGCACTCAGATTTGTGCAAGCCACAAAAAAATCGATTTTGCCTCTTAGTTTTTGCTTATCGCGGCGTATAATGCCGCGGGTAATACGGGCAAACGCCGCCGAACCTCATCGGGGAGCTGCAGATGAAACGCCGTTCAACAGGGAATGGGATGGATCGCAGGGAGTTTTTGGCCGCAACGGGCGGCGGGTTGCTTGCGGGCGCCGTTCCCGCAGCTTCGTGGGTGCATACCCCGGGCAGATCGGAGTCTTCGGACACAAGTAACTCAGGAGCGTTTCCATCCGGCGCGGCAGGTTCGAAGAGGAAGATCCCCATCGGCGTTTTTGATCCCGTTTACGACCATCTTTCGCTTGACGAGATGCTCGAAAAAGTCAGCGCACTCGGCCTCGAAGCAATGGAAATCGGAACCGGCGGCTATCCCAACAACCGTCATTGCCCGCTTGACGATCTCGTTGCCGACAAATCGAAGGCGAAAGCCTGGGTAAAGAAATTCGAGGACAAGGGGATTCAGGTTGCCACCCTCAGTTGCCATGGCAATCCGATTCATCCTGATGCCGAGCACGCGAAGAAGGACATCGACACGTTCCGCAAGACGGTTCAGCTTGCCGAAATGATCGGGGTCAAGGTGATTGTGGGCTTTTCCGGCTGCCCGGGCGGGACTCCGCAAGACACCCAGCCGAACTGGATCACCTACCGCTGGCCACCGGAATACAACGAGATGCTGGAGTGGCAGTGGAAAGAAAAGGTCATTCCTTACTGGAAAGAAGCGGCCCAGTTCGCGCGATCGCACGGCATTCGAAGGCTGGCTTTCGAGATGCACCCCAATTTTGTGGTGTACAACCCGAGGACCCTGCTCAGGCTGAGAGAGGCCGTGGGCGAGGAAATCGGCGCGAACTGCGACTTGAGCCATCTTTTCTGGCAGGGCTGCGATCCCGTCGAAGTCATCCATTTCCTCGGCGGGCAAGGCGCCATTTTTCATGCTCACATGAAGGACACCGTGCTCTATCCCGAGAACGTGGCGAAATACGGGGTGCTCAATTTCGTATTTGAAAAGAGCGATCTTCCGCAGGCCTCCGATGCGTTCCGCGCCGTGGGGTACGGTCACAGTGCCACGCTTTGGAAGTCGGTGGTTCAGGCGTACATGGACGTGGGCTACGAAGGAATCCTCAGCATCGAAAACGAGGACCCTATTTTGACCGGCGAAGTGGGAGTGGAACGCGCGGCTTACGTTCTGAAAAACGTTCGCAGCGAAATTTTGGGGGGATAGTGTGAAGCGGCGCCAATTTGTCGGGGTTGTCACCGGCGCGGCGCTGGCCGCGCGCGGGCTGACCGCGGCGAGTGTTTCTCCGGAATCGGCAGAGGAAGAGACGCCGTTCCCTCTCTCTGTAATGCTCTGGACCGTCTTTCGCGATCTTCCGTTCGGCCAGCGCCTCGAGAAGGTCCGTGAAGCGGGCTATCGCGCCGTCGAACTCGTGGACGAATTCAAGAACTGGACCAGGGAGGAGTTTGCGGCCTCTCGCCGCAAGAAGCAGGAGCTCGGAATCGAATTCGACGCCACTGCCGGGGTTTGGCATACTCTTGCGGATGCAAACGACCGCGAACCGTTCCTCAAATCCCTTCGCGATTTCGTCCCCATTATGAAAGAGCTCGAATGTTCGAAATTGATCCTACAGTCCGGGAACATAGTCGCCGGAATCCCTTTCGCGCAGATGCGCGCGAACTGTGTTGAGACCCTAAAGCGAGGCGGCGAAATTGCGGCCGGGAGCAATATCGAGCTTCTTGTGGAGAATATCGACCCGGAAGAGAACGCGAAATACTTCCTGACTTCTTCGGCAGAGGGATTTGAAATTGTCCGCGAAGTGGGAAACCCCCACGTAAAGTTTCTCTACGACTTTTTCCACGAGCAGATTGCGGAAGGGAACCTCATCGCCAAACTCGAAAAGAATCTGGACAGCATCGGGCTCGTACACATTGCCGACGTTCCAGGCCGGCACCAGCCCGGCACAGGTGAAATTAATTACGCAAATCTATACCGCAAGCTGGCGCAGCTCGGCTATTCGCGCCCTGCCGCGATGGAATTTATTCCCGTGGGCGACCCCGTGCAGGAATTGCGGGCTGCCCGCCTGCACGTCATCAGCAGCGTTCGCACGGCTCGCAGCAGCACAGCCGCGGCTACTTGAGGAGGTGAGGTACGATGCATCGGCGTGAAGCACTTCGCATTTTTGCCGCTGGAGCCGTCATTCCCGCGTTGAGCCCGGAGTTATTTGCCTTCTTTCGCGAAGCGCAGCCGCCGCCCGGTTACACGCTTCGCACTCTCACGTCGCACCTCAACGACACCGTGGTGGCGATGATCGATCTGATCATCCCCGAAACGGACACCCCTGGCGCAAAGGGCGCGCGCGTCAATGAGTTCATCGACATCATCCTCACGGAATGGGCGACGCCGGAAGAACGCCAGCACTTTCTCGAAGGACTTGCGGGAGTGGATGAGCAATGCGGCGAGCTTTTTGGGAAAGACTTCGTTGCCGCTTCTCCCGCACAGCGGACCACGTTGCTTCGCGCAATGGACGACGCCGCCCGCGCCGACGGGGAAACCAGCCACCACGGCTCCGCGCCACCGGAGGAACGCGACACGCAGCTCAAAGGGAACTTCTGGACGGTCTTCAAGGGAATTACGATTCACGGTTACTACACTTCGGAGATCGGATTCACGCAGGAACTGAAGTTAGAGATCATTCCCGGAGCCCAGCATGGCTGCGTGACGCTGGGGCCCGGCACGGGAGACGCCTGATTCCACGGAGAAACCATGCCCACACCAAGCTATGACGCCATCGTTATCGGTTCGGGAATCACCGGAGGCTGGGCCGCGAAAGAGCTCACGGAGAAAGGACTCAATACTCTCGTTCTGGAAGCGGGGCGGACGATTGTTCCGGAGCGCGATTACGTGGAGCACGTACCCGTCTGGGAGCTCAAATACCGCGGGTGGGACGATCGCGCCGAGCGCCAGCGAACTCAGCCGATTCAGCGCGAATGTTATTACGCTTGCGACGAGTACTCCCATCAGTTTTTCGTGAACGATTTGGAAAATCCTTATTCCACCGACCCGGGCAGACCATTTTCCTGGATCCGCGGCAGGCAGGTGGGCGGAAAATCGATCACTTGGGGTCGCCAGAGCTATCGCTGGAGCGACCTGGACTTCGAGGCGAATCTCAAGGAAGGCATCGCGGTTGACTGGCCAATCCGGTACGCCGACATCGCGCCGTGGTACGACTACGTGGAAGAGTTCGCGGGCATCAGCGGCCAGGCGGAAGGGCTGCCGCAGCTTCCGGACGGGAAATTTCTCCCGCCGATGGAGATGACGTGCGTGGAGAAGGACATGAGAGAGGCGCTGGCGAAGCACTTCGACGACCGCATTATGACCATCGGCCGCTCAGCCGTGCTGACGCGCGTGCACAAGGGCCGCGCGGCATGCCACTACTGCGGCGTTTGCCATCGCGGCTGCATCACGCAATCTTATTTTTCCAGCCTGAATTCCACTCTTCCCGCAGCTCAGAAGACGGGCCGCCTCACGATTCGTCCGTTCAGCGTGGTGCACAGCCTGATCTTTGATTCCAATACCAGGCGCGTCATCGGCGTGCGCGTGATCGATGCGCAATCGAAGAACGCGCTGGAATTCAAAGCGCGAATCTTTTTCCTGTGCGCTTCGACGCTGGAATCCGCGCGCATTCTGCTGAACTCCGCTACCTCCGAGTTCCCCGACGGGCTTGCCAACAGCAGCGGCGAACTTGGCCACAACCTGATGGACCACCACATGGGAGCGGGCGCGTCCGGCACCATGCCCGGGCATGAAGACAAGATGCCTTTCGGCAACCGCCCGAACGGCATCTACATTCCGCGCTTCCGCAACGTGAAGACCAAGCACAAGGGATTTCTCCGCGGATACGGATATCAGGGCGGCGGAAGCCGCGAAGGCTGGTCACGCGGCATGCGCATGAGCGGCTTCGGCGCGGAATTCAAGAACGCGCTGAAGATGCCCGGACCCTGGCGCATGTCGCTCGGGGGTTTTGGCGAATGTTTGCCGAATCACAACAACTACGTCGAAGTGGACAAGAACAAGCTCGATGCCTGGGGCATTCCGACGCTGAAGATTCACGCGCAGTGGAGGGAAAACGAACTGGCCATGTCGAAGGACATCGCGAGTCAGGCCGCGGAGATGCTCGCCGCAGCCGGCGCGAAGAACATCGACGTCTTCCAGAAGATCACGCCTCCCGGTCTGGCGATCCATGAAATGGGTACCGCGCGCATGGGGCGCGATCCCAAAACCTCCGTGCTGAACGCGCACAACCAGGCGCATGACGTAAAGAATCTCTTTCTGACCGACGGCGCGTGCATGGTCTCCTCTTCATGCGTAAATCCGTCTTTGACGTATATGGCTCTGACGGCGCGCGCATGCGACTACGCTGTTACGCTGATGAAACGGAATGAACTCTAAAGCGGGAGATTCGGCATGGCTCAGGTGACTCGCTCGCCCAAAACGTACGATGTTTGCGTGATCGGCTCCGGCGCCGGCGGGGGCATGGCGGCAAAAGTTCTCACGGAAGGCGGATTGAGCGTCGCGTTGCTCGAAGCCGGACCGCCGGTCAATCCGGAGAAGGATTTCAAGATGTTGATGTGGCCTTACGATCTGCCGCATCGCGGGGCCGGCGTGGGCGGGCACGCCAGCGAAAATTTTGGTGAATTTCTGGCTCCCAACGGCGCGTGGCACATCGAAGGCGAACCGTACACCTCGGCGCCGGGCACGCGCTTCGAGTGGTTTCGTTCCCGAATTGTCGGTGGCCGCACGAATCATTGGGGCCGCATCGCTCTTCGTTTCGCTCCCGTCGATTTCAAATCCAAGACGCGGGACGGTATCGGCGACGACTGGCCCATTTCCTATGAAGACTTGGCGCCGTATTACGACAAAGTGGAGGCCTACATCGGCGTGTTCGGCTCGAAGGAAAATATTCCGAGCGCGCCGGACGGCGTCTTTCTGCCGCCGCCAAAGCCGCGGTGCCACGAACTGCTCATCAAGCAGGCCTGCGACAAGCTCAACATTACCTGCATTCCCGCGCGCCTGGCCATTCTGACCAAGTCGGTTCACGGCCGCCTGCCCTGCCACTACTGCGGCCAATGCGGGCGCGGCTGCACCACGGCGTCGAACTTCAGCTCCAGCCAGGTGCTGATTCCTCCCGCGATGGAAACGGGCCGCCTTACGCTGATTACCGGCGCGATGGCGCGCGAGATCATCGTCGGGAAGAACGGAAAAGCCGAAGCCGTTTCGTACATCGACAAGGTCACGCGCGCGGAAAAGCGAATCTACGCAAAGGCCGTGGTCGTTGCCGCCAGCGCCTGCGAATCGGCTCGGCTGCTGCTGAACTCGAAGTCCGCGCTCTTCCCTGACGGCCTGGCGAATTCTTCCGGCACGGTCGGCAGGTACTTGACCGACTCCGTCGGCAGCGACGGGTGGGGATACGTTCCGGCGCTCGAGAAAATGCCGCCGCACAATCATGACGGCACGGGGGGAATGCATCTCTACGTGCCGTGGTGGAAATACGACCGAAAGAATGATTTCCCGCGCGGCTACCACATCGAATTGTGGGGCGGCCGTGGCATGCCGGGAATCGGCATGTTCAACCATTTGTGCAAGGAGGAAGAGGGCTACGGCGCAACGCTGAAGCGCCGGGCGCGGGAGGTTTACGGAACGGCCGTCGGATTTTCCGGCCGCGGCGAGATGGTTCCGAATCCCGACACGTACTGCGAGATCGATCCGGACAAGGTCGATGAATGGGGCATTCCCGTGCTGCGCTTCCACTTCCAATGGAGCGAGTACGAACTGCGCCAGGCGAAGGACATGCAGGAGACCTTCAAGTCCATCATCGAGGCGATGGGCGGGAGCTACCAGACTCGGACGGCGATCGACGGGCCGTTTCCTTTCGGAATCCAGCCGGGCGGAAAAATCATTCACGAAGTCGGAACCGCGCGCATGGGATCGGATCCGAAGACGTCCGTGCTCAACGGATACTGCCAGGCGCACGACGTGAAAAATCTCTTCGTGACCGACGGCGCGCCGCTGGTGACGAATCCGGACAAGAATCCGACATTGACCATTATGGCGCTTTCCTGGCGAGCGTCCGAGCACTTGTTGGACGAAGCGAAAAAAGGGAATCTGTAGGAGAGATGCAATTCAAAGGGCACGGAGTTTACCGAGAAGAGGGACGGCGATGAAAACGCAAGGAGTGACTCGAAGGGACGTTTTGAAGGCCCTGGCTCTGGGCGCCGCAGGCGGTTCGGTCCTGCAGGTGATTCCTGCGCAGGCGGCCGAGCTTGCGCATCAGATGGTGCGCAAGGAGAAGGCCGCGTCCCCGGCGGGGAAATATGCTCCCAAGTACTTCGATGCCCACCAATACGAAACGCTTACGTCGCTCTGCGACACGATCATTCCGAAAGACGAAAGATCCTGGGGAGCGGTGGAAGCGGGCGCGCCGGAGTTCATCGATCTTCTTACCAGCGAAAACGAGGAGTACCAGTTGAAACTCGGCGGCGGGTTTATGTGGCTGGACGCGTATTGCGTCGATCATTACGGCAATTCGTATCTCGGCTGCACGCCGGAGCAGCGCAAGGAAGTGCTGGACCTGATTGCATTCCGGAAGAATGCAAAGAAGAATCCGGAGCTCAGCCAGGGTGTGGCGTTTTTCGCGTTTCTCCGGAACATGACCTGCGACGGCTTCTACACGAGCAAAATCGGAATCGAAGATTTGCAATACATCGGGAATGAGGTTCGCAGCGAATGGCCCGGCTGTCCGCCTCTGCCTAAGTGAAGGCGGTTTCGCGGGCGCAAGGAGCCAGGGAAACTTCCAAAACAAGACCTATCGCGCGGAGGCGGACTCGCCGGATCTCGCTTGCACCGGAGGCTCATTCAGAATGGCCCAAAAGCGGCCGACGAGTTTGACCGCTTCGGTGAACTCCTTGAAATCGACCGGCTTCACCACGTAAGCGTTCACGCCGAGGGCATAAGCCCGTTCGAGGTCGGGCTCGGCGCGGGAAGAAGTCATCATCACGACCGGGATATGCTTCAGGCGTGGGTCGCTCTTCATCTTCTGCAGAAGCTCGAGGCCGGTCATGCGCGGCATCTTGTTGTCCAGCAGAACGACAATCGGGCCGTTGGCGTCGTGCCCGTCATGCCTGCCTTGTTCGAGGATTTCCAGGGCTTCGACGCCGTCTCGCGCCACGATCACGGGATTGGCGAGATGTCCGGTACGAAGGGCGGCCGTGGCAAGCTCAACGTCGTTGATGTCGTCTTCCACAAGGAGGATTGGCCGGATGTAGCTGGTCATCACTGAGAACTCCTTCCCCTAGCCGAAGCGTTGTCAATCTCCTGAAGGGAGACGGCAGCCGCATTGGCTCAAATGAATGTTACGTTTTTCAAAGCTGCTAACTGGAAGGAGCGCTTCTTTTCGAAGCGGGGAAGAACTATTGAACCAGCGCAACAAGAACAAGTCTGCCGAGGCGCGAAGTTCACGTCAAGAGTCAAAGAATACAGGCCCGTAACCAGAAAACGAAAAAGAGGGGCGCATTGCGCCCCTCTTGGAAATTCCCGGAGTCCTCGGACCGCGAAGCTTCAGGACTTAATCGCGCCGCTGGCCGCGTCCCAGGTGACGGGCGCGCGGCGGAAATAGGATTCGTTCGCCATGTGGCAAGCCAAAGCGGCGTTGTGGCCGAAGACGGCGTCCTCGACGACTGGTTGGCGCGATTTGACGGCCTTGAAGAAGTTCCACAGGTGCGGTTTCACGTCGTCGTAGTCGTTGCCCTTGTAGGTTTCGACTTCGGTGACGGGTTCTTTGCCGACCGGCGGGTCATGCTCCTCGTGCCACTGCTTGAAGTATGCCTCGCGCATTTTCTGCGGGAAGCTGTAGGCGTAGTAGCTGGGAGCGGAATCCTGGCCCGACTGCGGGTAGTGAGCGAGTCCGAACTCGGTGACCTCCAGAATGCCGCGGGAGCCCTGAAAACGGTAGATTTCCGCCATCTCGCAGCCGAGATTCAGCCGCAAATAGACGGGAATTTTGCCGTAATCATAAAGCGCGGGGTGCACGTCCGGCATATCGCGGCCATCGGGCCAGCGGAGAATGCCGCCCGTGGCGAAGCAGCGCGAAGGCGGCTCGTTCCAGCCCAGCATGAAGTTCATGCCGCTGACGAGATGCACGAGGAGGTCGCCGGCGACTCCGGTGCCATATTCCTTCCAGCAACGCCAGCGCGCGAAATACTTGGGAGATGTTTCCGGATCCCAGGGCCGCTTCGGCGTGTCGCCCTGCCACGTGTCCCAGTCGAAATTGCTCAGCGCGAGATCGGGCGGGGGAGGATACTCCCAGCAGCCCGTGGGATCATTGCGGCCGAGCACGCCTTCAACCAGATTGAGGTCACCAATGGCCCCGCTGGCGATGAGTTCCTTGGCCTTGGCGCAGATCACGGAGCTGACGCGCTGCGAACCGATCTGCACGATGCGGCCGGTCTTCTTCGCCGCGGCGACCATGGCGATGCCGTCGGCAGGGGTGTGGGACATGGGCTTTTCGCAGTAGATGTCCTTGCCGGCATTGACGGCGTCAACGACGACCTTCTTGTGCCAGTGGTCCGGGACGGCGGCGATAATGCAATCAATTTCCTTGTCGTCGAGCAGTTCCTGGTATTTGCGCGTGGTTTTGATCTTGTTGCCGGCGATCTCTCTCGCCAGCAGGTGGCGGCCGTCGTAGAGATCGGCGGCGGCGACGCACTCCACACCCGGCAACTGAACGGCGTTCGTGAGCAGGGCGGATCCTTGCATCCCTATGCCGATGATGCCGAAGCGCACGCGGTCGCTCGGCGCCACGCGTTCAAGCGGCAAGGGAATATGCTCCGGCTCAAGCAGGATGTTCTTCGTGACGACGAACGCACCGGCAGTTCCCGCGGTCCTCTGCAGGAATTGACGGCGAGTGAGATCTTTTGCCATGGTTCGCTCCTCAGTAAGATTGTGAAAAATTCGACATTTCGTTCGCGCCTGCACCGGCAGAGTTTCAGCGGCGGCTAACGGAATAAGCGCCATGCAACGTCGTCAACGCAGCGGCTGCAGGCTGACTTCCTTGAAGAAAACCACGTCCTTGTCGCTGTGATTCTGCAGGCCGATCCATCCTTCGTTGGGACGCGGCCCGCGTTCCGGCTCGAAATCGAACTTGCGCTCGGGAACCGGTTGGCTCTCCGTGTAATCGGTGACTTTCACGCCGTTGAGCTCGACGACAGTTCGCGGGCCGTCGAGGATGATGAGCATCGTGTTCCATTCGGGTCCGGGCTTGCCCGGTTTGGCGAGCGGCTTGGTGAGCGAATAGAGCGTCCCGGTCACGTGGTAGTCGTCCTCGTTCGAGGTTTCCGGATGATTATCAATCTGCACTTCGTAGCCGTAGTTGACCGGCATCCACGGCTCGCGCGGTTCGATGGGGATGCGAATAAACACGCCGGAATTGTCGTTGAAGTCGCGCATCTTGTACACGACGCGGATGCGGCAATTACCCAGCTTTCCGCCGGTCCAGTACAGCAAGCCCATGCCGCCGTGTGTTTTGATGAGGCCGTCTTCGACCGTCATTCCGCCGGGGCCGACGTGCTTCCATCCGGTCAGGTCCTTGCCGTTGAAGAGCTGCTTCCACGGTTTCCCTTGAGGATGCGCGGCGCCCAGCAAAAGCATGGCGCTGGAGGCGAGCATAGCCGTCACGATTCTCTTGCATTTGTTCATTTTTTCGATGCTCCCGGTAAGGTAATGCGGTCACTTAAAAGCGCAGAGCGCGCAAATACTCGTAGCTCTTGCGAATGCTGGCAAAGGGATCGGCTGGATTATCGTGCTCCACGAAATAGTGCTGAATGCCCGCCTTTTCGGAATCTGCGAAAATGCGTTTCCAGTCGATTGTGCCGCTGCCGACCTCGGTCAGGAACGAAATGTTCTTGTCGGGATTCTCGGTCGGACCTTCCGCGCCCTTGGGCAAGGGCTTGATGTCTTTCACGTGGACCAGAGGGAACCTACCGGGATATTTGTTGAAATAGGCGACCGGGTCCTTTCCAGCCACGGAAATCCAGCAAAGGTCCATCTCCATTTTCACGAGCTTGGGATCGCATTCGGCGAGAAGAAAATCGTAGGGCAACTTGCCGTCAAGCAAGGGAGACGGACGGAACTCAAAGGTGTGATTGTGGTAGGCGAATTGGATTCCTGCCTTTGTGCTGGCCTCGCCGGCCTTATTGAAAAGTTCAGCGGCGCGCTTCCAGCCGTCCGGGGACTGACGCTGCTTTTCGTCAATCCAAGGACAAACGATGAACTTGTGCCCGATGGCGTGCGCCGCGTCCAATTGCTCTTCCCAGTGATTCGCAACGACGTCGTAAGGGACGTGGCAGGAAGGAGCGGTCAATCCGTTCTTGTCCAGCAAAGCGCGAATATCTTTCGGCGAATGATCGAAATAGCCGGCGAATTCGACTTCCTTGTAGCCGGTGGCGGCTACTTTGGCGATGGTTCCGTCGAAATCGGACTTCATCGCGCCGCGCACCGTATAGAGCTGCACGCCGATTTTTTCGATTCTGTGTTCGGTGGCAAATGCAGGCGGCGGCAGGGAAGAAGCGACTACTGCACCGATCGAAGCTTCCAGAAACGTACGGCGATTCATGGCATTGGCTCCTCGACGAGCGGGGTTCGGACCGGCAGCGAGTATACAACGGGTACTATGGTTTGTACTTACAAAGCCTAGATTGAAAGAAGTTTTAGGGTTTGTATCTGCAATAGACAAAGTGAAAGTCTTTGTACCTACAAACAGCGGAAAGAACAGCCCCTGCGTTCGAAAAGGGAGGGCGGCGCATGAAACCACCTGCGCCGCCCATTGGGGGTGTTTCTGCTAGAACTGGAAGCGCAACCCGAACTGCATCGTGCGCGCCCGGTGGGCGGAGTTCGGATGCAGGAACGTGGAGCTCCCAAAGCTCGAATCCACGCCGGAAAACTGCGTGTGGTTGAACAGGTTGTAGTTCTCCCAACGGAATTCGAAGGCGCGTTGTTCGCCGAGCGAGAAGCGCTTGAAGAGCCCGAAATCGAAGTTGGTCCTGCGGGGCAGCGGGATGATGTTGCGGCCCGCCGTTCCGAAGGTAAGGCCGGTGGGAATCGCGAAAGCGTTCGGGTTGTAAAGCAGAGGCCCGATCACGCCCGGGATATTTCGCGGGCCGGGCGACGCAAACGGATCGCCCACGCGGTCCGGGTACGAGCCGGTGCCGACTCCGTTGGCCACGCCGGCATTGTCCCCGAAGTCCGTGCCGTTTGTAACCGTGAACGGCGTGCCGGACTGGATCGTCGTAATGCCGGAGATTTGCCAGCCGCCCAGCGCCGTATGAGTGAATCCGGACGCCGACTTGAAGAACGGCAGCCCGTACACGTAGCTGAACGTCAGGTTGTGCCGCTGGTCGAAGTTGGAGTTGGCGCGAGTCCGCGCAATGTTGTACGAATCCACGAACGCGCCGTCGAAGCGGTCTGAGGAATCGTCGATGGAGTGGCTGTAGGTGTAGGCCACGCTGAGCGTGAGATCGCCGACCGTGCGCCGCGCCGTGGCTTGCAGTGCGTTGTAGTTCGAATTGGCGATGTTCTCGAGCCGCGTGATGTTGCCGTAGCCGAACAGCGGCCGCAGCGGATCGGGGTTGTCTCCACAAGCGATGTCGAGATTGATTGCGGCTTGCCCCGTCACCGGCGTGCCGTTTGCCAGCGTTCCATCGCTGGCGAACGCGGAGCAATCATCCGAGGTGATTGGCTGCCCGGGCGCGAACGGATTCTCCGAGGCGGCCACGGGATGCACCTGGTTCAGGTTGCGCTGTAGGGTCAGATGAGTGCCCTTGCTGCCCACGTATGCCACGGACGCAACGATGTGGCTGGGCAGTTCCTTCTGGATGCCCAGATTCCACTGCTGCACGTACGGCCAAATGGCCTTTTCGGGAATCGAGGTCACCGCCAGCGGAAAGAGCAAGCCTCCGCCGCCGATGTTCGTGTAGCCGGTGACGTTGAACTGCTGCGCCGTCAGAACGAGCGGCGGCGATCCTTCGAGCGATTCGGTATTGCCTTCGTTTCCATTGGTGTGCTCAAAGAAGATGCCATAACCGCCGCGGATGGCCATCTTGCCGTCGCCGCGCGGATCCCAAGCGAAGCCGATGCGCGGCGCCGGGTTGAAGAGATGACCGCTCATGCAGCCGGGGTTGGAACTTCCTCCGACGCTCGCGCCGGGGAATCCCGCCACGGCGAAAGTGCCGCCCTTGCCGCCGCACTGGATGATTCCATTGAAGGGATTCCCCGCGCCCGGAATGAGAGCGCCCGATGACCCGGTTTGTGATCCATCCACGTCGATGGCGGGAGAATTCGCCGCGTTGAATTGCGAAGGCTCAAAGCTGAAGGCCTGCTTGTAGCGTTCGCGATACGTGCCAAAGAGGCTGAGCCGCAAGCCCAGATTCAGCGTCAGGCGCTTCGTGATGCGCCAGTCGTCCTGGAAGTACGGCTCGACGATCTTGTAGCGGTTGTAATACTTGGTCTGGAGATTGGCCTGGCTGAACGAGGCGATGTTCCCCATGAGCAGGTCGGCAAATGCGTTGCCGGTGCTCACGGCCGAGGTGTTGTCGAAGGTCAGAAAACCCTGGATGTCCGGAGAGTTCTGCTCGTTCTTTTGCGCGGCGGCGAGATAGAACCCGAACTGCATCGTGTGGTTGCCGACGATCTTCGTCATGTTGTCGCGGTAGGTGTAAGTCGGGTTGGCGTTATTCCACGGAATAAATCCGGGGTCTTCACCGAAGCCGTCGCCGTAAGGCGCGCCTCCGCTGACCTGGATGCCGGGAACCTTGCCGCCGAAATCGGGGAACAAGCCGGTCATGGTCATTGCAGGATCACGCTTCACCGGTCCGGTGTTCGTCAGGATGATGTGGTCACCCGTGTAACTGAAGACGAATTCGTTCAGCAGCGTCGGCGTGATGTTCGCGCTCAGCCGCGCCACGAAGCTGGTGCCCGGCCCGGTGAAGTTCGTGTTGATCGTCGGGAAATCGGCCGTGGACCAAAGCGTCGTGGGCGTGACGGTGTTCCACGAGTCGTGGATGTAGCGGATCGTCAGCCGGTAGTTGTCTGTGAAGTTGTGGTCCACGCGAACCAGCTCCTCGCGCCACGTCGTCGGCGTCGAAACCGACGCCTGATACGCGGGGAAGCCACCGTTCGTGGTGTTTGCCTTGGGGATCAGCGGCAGCAGGAACTGTGCATTCGGATCGACGGGAACTTGATTGTTTGTAAAGGGATTGCCTGTGGCGGGGTCATTTGGGCAATCCGATCCGGGGCAAAGGTCGCTGAAATCGCCGTTGCGCTCGGCGTCCGAAGGAACGTTGTGCAGGAACGTCTGCGGATTCTTTTCGCGCCGCCATTCCTGCGACCAGAAAAAGAACGTCTTCTTTTTGTCGGCGTTGTAATGATTCGGAATGTAGATTGGCCCGCCGAAGGTATAGCCCCAGTCGTGCTTCTTATACGGCGGAATCGGCTGCGTGGGATCGTCGAAAAAGTTCTTCGCGTTGAAAGCATCGTTGCGGCCGTAGTAGAACGCGCTCCCATGGAACGCGTTCGTTCCGGACTTGGTTTCGATTTCGACCGTGCCGGAGCCGTTCCGTCCGTACTGCGCGCCGTAATTGGAAGTAAGAACTTTGAACTCCGCGATCGCTTCCAGGTTGGGATAGACGTTCAGCGTGGAGTTGCTGCCGTTGTCCATGTTGTCGCCGCCGTCGATCTCCCAGTTGTTGTATTCGGTGCGGCCGCCGTTCATGCTGTACGCCACGTTCCCGTAAACGCCCACCGTGCCTTCATCCTGGCCGGTTTGATTGACCACGCCTGGAACCAGCGTGACCAGTTGCGTGAAATTGCGGCCGTTCAGTATCAACTGATTCACCTGCTTGCCCGTCACGGTCGAGCCTACCTCCGAGGACTGCGTCTCTACTTGCGCGACGCTTTCACCGGTGACAACAACTTCTTCGGTCACCGCGCCCACCGTCAACGCAACGTCAACGCGCAGCTTCTGCGCGACGTTCAGTACCACGCCTTTTGCCTGGTACTTCTGGAATCCTTTTGCCGTAATCGCGATGTCGTAGGTTCCCGCTGGCAGCGCCGCGACGACGTACGCGCCATCCGTGTTGGTTTCCGTCGCGCGCGTCAGGTTGCCTCCCTCGAGTGAAACAACCACGTTTGCGCCGGCGATGGCCGCGCCGGTTTTGTCCGTGACCGTGCCGCTGATGTAGCCCGTGTCCTGCGCGCGGGAAGCCAACGGAAATGCCAACAGGATCATCACCGCGATACAGCTCCAACGCGCCGGGCCAAGCAAATTCATCATCGAACGGATAGAGTTTCCGAATTGGATCACGTTTCTACCTCCGATTTGTGGAGTCTGGAACTTCTGGAAAGGGAAGCGTGGAAAGGAGCGGGCAAATAGCCGGACCGCTTGCGGATGCAACACCCCCATCGAAAGCCACCCCTGCCACTCGACTTAATTGCACCGAAGACGGGCTTATTAAAACGAGTTAATAGTGCATTTCCGTGCTCCTGTCAAGCGGGAAATGTAGAGGCTCTCTCGCCTCCTAAGGAGACGCGAATTCCTCCGGCATCTTCGATCGAGTCGGCACGCCGCATCCTTGAAAAATTGATTCTTCTGCCTGAGACTAAAACAACATGAAGATTCTAACAATCACTGTTGCTACGATCGTTTTTCTGGGCGAAATTCACGCGGGCAGCGCTCCGGCTTTCCCTCAAGCATGGCCGGCCGGTTCCGAAAAGCCTGATCCGGCGGAAATTTTCCAGCACGGGCAAGAGGCTCTGGCGAAGAACGACCTCGACGCAGCGGAAGCCGACTTCCGGAAGGTGCTGTCGCTCAATCCCCGTTCCGCAACCGCCTACGCGAACCTCGGTGTCGTCGAGATGCGCCGGCAGAATTGGGACAAGGCCCTTGCGCACTTCAGCGCTGCGGAGAAGCTCGCGCCGCGAATGACGGGCGTCCGGCTGGACATCGGCATCGTCGAATACCGCCGCGCTAACTACGCGGCCGCCATCGCCCCGCTCACTTCCGTTCTTCGCGAGGAGCCCCATTCCACTCAGGCGCGCTTTCTCCTGGGATTCTGCTACTCCTTCACCGGCCGATTTGCCGACGCGGCAAAAACGCTCGAGCCTCTCTGGCCGCAAATGTCGAACAACTTCACCTATCTCTACGTTCTTGGAATCTCGGCCTATCACTCCGGGAATGCCGAGCTCGACAAGAAAGCGGTCGACCGCCTCGTGGAAATCGGCGAAGACAAACCCGAGTTTCACCTGCTGCTGGGCAAGTCCTTTTTGAACAGCACCGACTATGGGAAAGCTCTGGCGGAATTCCAGAAAGCCGAGGCGGCAAATCCGAATCTTCCATTCCTTCACTTCAACATGGGCATGGCCTATTTCCGGATGGGAAAGACCGAATCGGCGGAATCCGAATTCCGCAAGGACATCGCTCTCGAGCCGGACATGGCCTACAATTACGAGCAGCTCGCTCTGCTCCACCTGCAGCAAGCGCGCGAAGCGGACGCCGAAAGAGAACTGCAGGAAGCCCTAAAGCGCGAGCCGCGATTGCCGACATCTCTGCTTGAGCTCGCAAAGCTCTACCAGCACCGAGGCGACAACGCGCAAGCCTTAAGACTGCTCGATTCCGCCGTTTCGCTCGCGCCGGATAACCAGAACGTTCATTTTGCGCGCGGGCAGGTCCTGCTTAAGCTGGGCCGCAAGGAAGAAAGCCGGAAAGAGCTGGCCATCGCGCAAAAACTGATCGATGCCGGGCTGAACAAAGACCGCGCCGCAATGCAGGAAATTCTGGTGCCGAATCCCGAACTCGCCCAGCAGCCCTGATTTCGCGGGAAAAGACACGATAACCCGCGGATCTGCTCTCTTCAAGACAGGTGCAGGCAGGTCGTCGTCTCTGATCAAGTAATCGGCGGCGCTTCCCAGGCTCCCCGCGCTTCCTCGAGTCGTTCAGCCACGGCAAGCAACAATTCTTCCTCGTACGGCCTTCCGATTAGTTGCACTCCGATGGGCAATCCGTCCGCGGATCTCGCCATTGGCACGGAAATGCCGGGCAACCCGGCGAGATTCAGCCACTGCGCCTGCCGCATGGTTTCGCGGTACCCGGTCACAGGCTGCCAGTTACCTTCGCCGTGGCGGAACGCGGGCGCGCTGCACACGGGAGACAAAAGAATCGGCGCGTTCTCCATGGCGCGCAAAATCTGTCCGCGTTCGTGATCACGCGCCGCGCACTTGATGACGAACTCCTGCATTGTGATGGGTCGTTCCGCGCGGGAGACTTCCAGATACTCACGGAGTTGTTCGCTCAGCAAATCTTCCTTGCCGGCGAGTTGTGTGCGAAGAAGCTCTCCGATCACGGTGCCGAAGAAAAACCACCACAATTCCAAAACGCGCTCGAGATTGTGCAAGCGAAACGGCTCGACCACAAATCCGCAGCTTTCCAGCAATCTTGCCGCGCGTTGCACGGCCTCTCCGGTTTCGGCAGTGACTTTACCGGTGGCGGGGCTCTCCAGAATTCCGATTCGCAAGCCGCGAAGCAAAGCATCGTTCTTCGCCGGCGTGGAGATGGGAACCGAAAGCGCATCCTCGCTGTCCGGCCCCGCCATCACTTCGAACAGCGCGCGCACGTCGTCAACCGTTCGCGCCATCGGCCCAACGACTCCCAGCCACCCGAACGCGCTCGTGCCCGGAGGAAAATGTCCCGTCGCGGCAATGCGCCCGGGCGTCGGCTTCAAGCCGCAGATTCCGCAGAAATGCGCGGGAACGCGTATCGAACCGCCGCCGTCGCTTCCGATCCCGCCGGCGGAGAGCCCCGCGGCAATGGCAGCGGCTTCGCCTCCGCTCGATCCTCCGGAAGAGTGCGCCACGTTCCACGGATTCGCGGTCCTTCCGCTCAACCGGTTGTCCGTCTCGTAGGCCATCAAGAATTCGGGAGTGTTCGTATTGCCCAGTGGAATCGCGCCTGTCTTCAGCAGCCGTTCCACCATGGGCGCATTCTTGCCCGGTATTTCTTTGGCGCGCACCAAGGAGCCCGCCGGCGCTGGCCAGCCCGCAACGTCAATGCAGCTCTTGATCGTTACGGGCACTCCATGAAGCGGGCCGGGCGCTTCTCCACGCTGGATCGCCGCTTCCGCCTCGCGTGCGCGTCGCCTCGCCCCCTCCGCATCCACATGGACGAAGGCATTCAATTTGGGCAGAAGCCGCTCAATGCGCTCGAGGTGCCACTCGACAAGCTCCTTCGGTGAAATTTTCCTGGTTCGGACCTGCTGAGCGATTTCCTGGATGGAAGCAAAATAGGGGGCGGTCATGGAAGAAATTTCGAGCCTACGGATTGTGGCAACCGCCGTCAAGCGGCAAGAATTCTCAAGAAAATCTCTTTGATCCGGAATTGAGTTGACGATACAGCGGGGGAGCCGTGACAATCAAGCAAGTGATCCCGCGGCGGCGTCTTCCCTGCGGAACTCACTTCACGCAGACGGGAAAAACGGACCCTTATGCCATCCCTGCCGGTGCGAGGCTCTCGCTGGTTCTTGGCTTTACTCCTATTCATCTCAGTTTTCGCGTTCGGCTTGCTCGGCTTCGCCACCCTCAAAAGACAGGAGAGATCAGCTGCGTCCAAGCCGGACAGCGCAGTTGTAGATAGCGTCGCTGCGGCCCGGCTCAACAGCCTCGGCGTCGCGTACATGAACCAGCAGCGGTTCGCCGACGCGCAAAAGCAGTTTGAAGCAGCGCTCGCGGCCGATCCCGGCTACGCGCTTGCCAAACTAAACCTCGGCATCGCTTTTCTTGCCCAGCAGAAAACAGAACAAGCACGCGCTACGCTCACCGAAGCCACGGAGAAACTTCCCCAAGACCCGTACACTTGGTACAACCTGGGCCTTGCCTACAAGGACTTGAGCGAGCCTGCAAAGGCCATCGAAGCATTTCGCAAGGTCACCCAACTCGCCCCGGGCGAACCCGACGCCTTCTATTTCATCGGCTATCTCGAAACCCAACAGCAGAACTATGACGCTGCGATTGCTGCATTTCAGCAGGCGCTCAAGAACGCTCCCTACCACGCCTCCGCCCAGTTCGGCGTGGCCCGCGCATACCAGAGAAAGGGCGACGCCGACGCTGCACGGGAGCACCTGCAGCGCTTCCAAAACATTTCCGCGCATCATCTCGGCACTCCCTTCGGCGCAGGCTACGGCGATCAAGGAAAGTTTTCTCTCGCCGAGTACGCGGCGAATGCCGTGCTCAAAGCCCCCGCGGCGATTCCCGTCCGCTTCCAGGCGGACCAGTTACAAGCTATGCGCGCCCGTGAGCCAGGAAAGACCGCTGCATTGGGCCCCAGCGCGGGAGCCTGTTTTCTTGACTACGACGGCGATGGCAGACCCGACCTGCTTCTCGTCAGTGCCGCGAGCGGCGGCAAGACGCGCCTCATACACAATCTCGGCAACGGCCATTTCGAGGATGTTACGGACGCTTCGGGCCTAAATCTCTCCGGCAGCGGCCTCGGTTGCGCAGCGGGCGATTTTGACAACGACGGCAAGACGGATCTCGCCGTGTGCCTGAGCGATGGCGTCCGCCTGCTCCACAACGACGGCAACGGAAAATTTTCCGACGTAACGAAATCGGCCGGCATTCGCGAGGAGAAAAACTGCGTCGGCGTCACCTTCGTCGATTACGATCACGACGGCGACCTTGACCTCTACATCACGGAATCGCCCGGCGGCGGCTCGCACAACGCCTTGTGGCGCAACAATAGCAACGGGACCTTTACCGACGTATCCGCCGAAACCGCTCTTGGCGACGAAGCTACCGGCGCCGGCCTGGCAGTCTCCGATTTCAATAACGACCGCGCCATCGATTTTATTCTCGCTGGAGGAGCGAAAGGCGCTTCCGTCTACTCGAATCCGCGAGAAGGAAAATTCACGCCTCTTGCCGGCATCGATTTTTCCAGGGAGCATCTGCCTCCCGCTGTCGGCGTCGTCTCCTTTGATTTCGACAAGGACGGCTGGATGGACCTAGCCTTTACGCACTCCGGTCCGCCGGGGATCAGTCTTTGGCGCAACGTCGAGGGCAAAGGCCTGCAGCGGGTTCCTCTTCCCGATTTCGGCTGGCAACGCGGATGGGGAATCGCCGCCTTCGACTACGACAATGACGGATGGCTCGATCTCGTCGCAGTGGGCGAGTCGAAGAGCGGCGGCGAAGTTCGTCTTCTCCGCAATCTCGGCGCGAGTCAATGGTCCGATGTCAGCAAGGATGCGCAACTCGATTCCGTAAAGCTTTCCGATCCGCGCGCAATTGCCGTCGCCGACATCAGCGGTTCCGGCAGCGCGGACTTGCTGGTCACCCAGGCATCAGCTCCTCCGGTTCTCCTCCGCAACGAAGGCGCGAACCGCCACAACTGGATGCAGATCGATCTCAAGGCGCTCAACGACAACAAGAGCGCCATCGGCACAAAAGTTGAAGTCTTTGCCGGTCCGCTCTATCAGAAGTGGGAAGTGGCCGGCGCCTCCGGCTATCTTGGACAGAACGCGGCTCCCGTTTTAGTCGGCCTCGATGGCGAATCGCGCGCGGACGTCGTGCGCCTGCTCTGGCCCACGGGTGTTCCACAGGACGAAATCGACCTTCAGCCGCGCAAGCTCCAGAAGATCGGCGAGCTCGACCGTCGCGGAAGCTCCTGCCCGATTTTGTTCGCGTGGAACGGCCGCGAATACGAATTCATCGCGGACATGATCGGCCCCGGCGTCGTCGGTCACTGGGTCGGTCCGGGCGAGCGCGACGTCCCCGACCCCGACGAATATCTCAAAGTTCCCGCCAAGAGCGCCCGTCCCCGCGACGGAGTTCTCAGTTTCCGTTTTATGGAGCCGATGGAAGAAACCGTGTATCTCGACCAGGTGCGCCTTTTCGCGATCGATCATCCGGCTTCCTACGACGTCTATCCCAACGAGCGCTTCGTCAGCGCGCCGCCGTTTCCTGCATTCCGCGTTATCCCTGTTCGCGATGCCCATCCTCCTGTCGGCGCTTGGGACAGTCAGGGTCGCGACGTGCTCTCCCTTCTTTCTCGCCGCGATCGCAAATACGTCACCGATTTTGACGACTTGCCTTTCGCCGGATTCGCCAAGCTGCATTGGGTCGAGCTCGATCTCGGCTCTTGGGACGCCTCGAAGCCGCTGCGCCTTATCGCCGACGGTTACACGGACTACTTCACCGCGACCTCCATGTACGCCGCCGACCAGGCAGGAATCAAAGTGATTGCGCCCTACGTCGAGGCGCAAACTGCGCAGGGGAATTGGATTCGAGTCGTGGACGACATGGGCTTCCCCGCCGGGCTCGAGCGCACGATGGTCGCCGACCTCACGGGAAAACTTCCTTCCGGCACGCGCCGCATCCGCATCGTCACCAACTTGAAAATCTATTGGGACGCGATTCGCATCGATCAAACTCCCGATCAACCCGCCACTCGCGTCGCGGAAGTTCCGCTGGCCAAGGCTTCGCTCACTTTTCTCGGCTATCCCAGGGAAATTCGTCTCACTCCTGCGAGCGACACTGTCTATTCCTATTCGCGGCGCAGTCCCACCGGCCCATACGCGCGCGCGGCGGGGAATTACACCCGTTACGGAAACGTCCGCGCTCTGCTCCGCTCCTGCGACGACCGCTTCGTTATCTTCAGTTCCGGCGAAGGAGTGAAGCTCGATTTTGACGCGCGCTCGCTCCCGCAGCTTCCTTCGGGATGGGTGCGCGATTATTTCTTTTATGCCAATGGTTTTGAAAAGGACATGGACTTCTACGCGGCCCACGCCTTCACCGTCGAGCCGCTGCCGAAGCACACGATGCAGCCCTATCCGTATCCCGAGGGAAAAGGTTATCCCGCAGATCCGTCGCATCTGCGCTACCAGCTCGAATACAACACGCGCGAACGCTCCGGCCGCCTTCCGGCTAATCTCCGCTACCACTACAACGGCAGCCGCTGAATTTCAGGAAAGTACTCTCGGCACAGCGGTCATTCCCGATCCACGCTTACCCAGCCTCGATTCTGTGCGCTCTTCTGAATCGCTTCGCAGAGCACCAGTTCTTCATGACCCGTCGCAAACGTCGGGAACGCTCGCGGCGCATCCAAATCGCCTTTTTCAACGTATGCGTAAAAATCCTTGAACAATTGCACGAACGTGTCCGGGTATCCTTCCGCGTGCCCCCCGGGATACGCCGCGTACCCTCGCGCTGCCGGGCTCATCAGCGCGGGATCCTTGACCATCAGTCCGCTCGCCGTTTCGCGTTTTCCGATCCACAGCGTGTTCGGCTCCTCGCCGTTCCAAGCCAGCGAGCCTTCACTCCCATTCAGTTCGAACCACAGCCGGCACTTTCTTCCCGCGCTCACCTGCGAAACCGTTACCACGCCGTGCACGTCGTTTTCGTAGTGCAGCAGCACGGACGCATAGTCGTCCGTCGTCACGGTGACTTCGTCAAACGCTGTGGCTTCCGCCTTCGCGAACGTTTCCACGCGCCCGCGCGGTTTGCGCCGCACGGGAATCACCGTGGCCAGGTCTGCGCAAACCTCCGTAATCTTGCAGCCGGTCAGCCATTGCGTCAGGTCCATCCAATGCGTGCCGATATCGGAAACCGCGCGCAACTCGCCTCCGAGATTCGCCTCCAGCCGCCAGTTCCAGTCTGTGGGCTGATGCAGCCAATCCTGCAGAAAGTGTCCGTGCACGAGCTGCGGCCGGCCGATTGCCCCGCCGGCCACCAGCGCGCGCGCTTCCTGGCACAACGGATAGTAACGAAGGTTGTGCGCAACTCCGCCCACCCGCTTCGTTTCCTTTGTCAGGCTCACCAGCATTTCGGTTTCGCGCGTGTCCATCGCCAGCGGCTTCTCGCACAGCACGTGCTTCTGCGCGCGCAGCAGTTTGCTGGACTGCTCAAAGTGCGCATAATTCGGCGTGCAAACGTGCACCACCGTCACTTCCTTGTCCGCCGCAATCTCTTCCACGGTGGCGTAGGACTTCTCCAGCCCCAGCGTCTTTGCCGCCTCGTTGCTCCGCTCGCCGGAGCTCGCCATGGCTCCCCGCACGGGAATATTCAGCCGCCGCAGCGCCTCCACGTGCGCTCTTCCAACGAATCCCACTCCAATCACCGCTGCCACATGTGTCATGTCTGCCTTCCCCCGATGCCTTCCCGCTCAATCCTCGCGGTGCAAAAGCGCTTCCCGCACCTCGTCCAGTTCCTTCTTCATCTTTTTGTCCACGCTCGGAAATTTCAAGTCCAGCTCATGCAACGCGTCGATGATCACTGCCGCCACCGCAACCCGGGTAAACCATTTGTTGTCCGCGGGAATCACGTACCACGGCGCGTGCTTGCTTGCCGTGTTGCGAATCATCTCTTCATACGCTTCCTGATAATCCTTCCAATAACTCCGCTCTTTCACATCGTTCATGGAAAATTTCCAGTTCTTCGCCGGATTTTCCAACCGCGCAAGAAAGCGCTTTTTCTGTTCCTTTTTCGAAACATGCAGGAAGAACTTCCGGATGACCACGCCGTTCCGGGAGAGGTACCGTTCGAACGCGTTGATGTCCGCGTAGCGTTCCTCCCAGATCTCCTTGGTCACCAGTGCCTCGGGCAGTTTTTGCGCGCTCAGAAGTTCCTGGTGCACGCGCACTACCAGCAACTCCTCGTAATACGACCGGTTGAAGATTCCGATCCGGCCTCGCTCCGGAACGGCCTTGTGCGCCCGCCACAAATAATCGTGATCCAGCTCTTCCGCGCTCGGCGCCTTGAAGGAATGAACGTCGCATCCCTGCGGGTTCACTCCGGACATCACGTGCTTGATTGCGCCGTCCTTTCCCGCCGCGTCCATCGCCTGGAAAATCACCAGCAGCGCCCAGCGGTCCTGCGCGTACAGTTTCTCCTGCATGTGCGCGAGCAGTTTCACGCCGTTTTCGAGCGTTTCCCGCGCCTTCTCTTTGTCCTTGAGTCCGTTTGTGTTGCCCGGGTCGAAGTCCTTCAGCCGGAATCCTTCTCCCTTGGACACGCGGAAGGGCTCGGCGATCTCCGCCGCCTCTTTGAGCAGCTTTCTCAGTTTCATGGCGCCAGCAGTGTAGTACAGGCGCGGCTTTTCAGAACAGCGCGCCGAGCGCCCAGCCAAACGCGCCCAGGTGGTCGTGCGCGTGGAACAGCGTGCCGTCAGGGAGGGAAGCAACGCGATTCAATCGCATCACATTCAGCGCGTAGCAGGCGCGTACGGGAATTTGCACACTGGGGACCGTCCAGTTCAGTTGCAGACCTGTGGAAGCATGCAGAACGCCGTTCGTTCCGTCGAGCAGCTTTGGCCGGGCTGGTCCCAGATCCGCAGCCTGACGCTCGGATAGGGGCGCGTAAATCCGTTCGCTGCGCGGCGGCTGTTGTTGAACCGCAAAGCCCGAACGCTTGGCGCATTGCCGGGAAGGATTGATAGAATCGGTCGCAAAAACTGAGAGACCACTATTCTCGCCACGAACATTTCCCAATCTACCACTCTCGCGCGGAAGCTCCGCCTCGCGGATTACTTCGCGTTGGCGTTTGGAGCAATGATCGGAGTCGGCTGGCTCGTCCTGATGGACGACTGGCTCGGCCGAGGCGGACCGTTCGGCGCGATGATCGCTTTCGCCCTCGGCGGCCTTGTGCTGCTGCCCGTCGGTTACGTGTACGGGAAATGGGTCGAGCGCCTGCCCGACGCTTCCGGCGAAGCGGCGTACACGGCGCAGGTCTTTCCGCCGGTCGTCAGCTATTTCACCGGATGGATCATGCTGCTTGCGTATTTCATCGTCTGCCCGTGGGAAGCGGTCGCGGTCGGAAAACTCGCGGCGTATCTTTTTCCTTCCATAGACTCCTTCGAGTTGTATCGCGTGGCGGGCCGGCCCGTATTTCTTCCGCGCCTTTTGCTCGGCATCGCGCTGACGGTTTTCCTCGGCATCCTGAATTACCGCGGCATCCGCGCCAGCGCCACGTTTCAAAACTGGATCACCTCCGCGGTTCTTGTTCTATTCGGTGTGGCCGCGTTTTTCAGCGCGAGCCACGGCAGCGCAGCGAATCTGCGGCCGGCGTTTCAGCATTCGCCGTTCGTTTCCATTCTGCTGACGCTGCAGATCGTTCCGTACTTCATGACCGGCTTCGAATCCGTGCCGAAAGTCGCGGAGGAAGCGCATCCGGAATTCCGTTCGCGCGGATTTTCCCGCGCCATCGTCCTCGCGCTATTTGTCGGCGCGGCGTTTTACGTGCTGTCCATCTGTGCCGTTTCGCTGGCGGCGCCGTGGCAGTCGCTGCGTGGCAAGCGCTTTGCGACCGCGATCGCGTTTGAGCACGCGATCGGCGCGCGTTGGCCCGTCAGCCTGATTCTGGTCGTCGGAATCCTCGGGCTCTGCCAGTGCTTCAACGGGAATTTCGTGGCCGCGAGCCGGCTGCTTTTTTCGTTCGGACGCCGCGGCACGATTCCCGCGCGATTTGGCTCGCTCCATCCCGCGTTCCAGACGCCGTCCGTCGCGATTCTGGGCGTAACGGCGGGGACGCTGCTCGGGGTTTTCCTGGGGGATTCACTGCTGGTTCCGGTGACGGAAGTCGGCTCGATGGCGTCGGCGTTCGGCTGGCTGGCGGCGAGCGTGTCCCTGGCGCTGGTCGAACGGAAAGTCCGCATTCGCGGCATCGCGCTGCTGGGAAGCGCCGTGTCGCTGCTGCTCTTTGCGATGAAGGTGGTGCCGGCGTTTCCCGGGCATTTTTCGAAGGCGGAATGGGTGGCGCTGGCAATCTGGCTGGCGCTGGGAATGCTGCTGCATTGGAGCGCAAATTCGGCCAGAGGCGAGGGTGCAGAGTTAACCGTGCGCAGCAAGCGAGCGGAGTAAAAGATAGACGCAACGCAGAGACGCCGAGTGCGCAGAGGTAACGCGGAGAGGCGCAACGGCTGCGAGTATGCGCGGTTGGGCGCGGTGGGACGCTAGTGCCGCTGGACGGCAGCTCCACTCTGCGCAAGCCCGCGAGGCCTCCTCAGGAAGCTCGTTTGGCACATTTGGCTAAGCGGGTTTCCTGGGCGATTCGCGTGCGAAGATATCTCCCAGTTTAGGGCCGGCTCCCAAATTCAGGATTGTCTCTTTCAGTTGGTCGTGACCAATCCAATCTTGCAGTTCAAACTTCACGGGATCGACCAAGGTGTAGTTGAAGATTGCGCGCTGCAGGAGAGGACTATCGAGGGCCCGGAGCGCAGGCTTGGGGAAAACTTTGTTGAACTCGAAGGACAAAAGGGGAGGGCATTGAGACAATCCCTTAAGGGCTTCCTCCTCGTAGCCTTCCACGTCGATCTTAATGTACGCAGGCAGACCGTAGCGCTCGACAAGCGCATCCAGCGTGATCACGGGAACGGTCATTTCGCGTTTCCACATTCCCAGGTAATCGGCATTCTCTTTGGAGACGGCTTCGCACCATTCGGCGGAGAGTGAGCTCATTTTGTCCTTGCGGTCCGACACTTTCAGAACACCGAGACCATTGGCCGTGCCGATGGCGGCCTGAAGAACTTCCACGGATTTTTGGGATGTGCTCAACTGGATGTGCCGGGCGCAGTCGGGGTTCGGCTCGACGGCAACGACTCTGGCGCCCAAAGAGGCGAAGACTCTGGTCATCGTCCCCAGGTTGGCGCCAATATCAAAGACCAGGGCATCCTTAGGCAGCAGATGAGAGTAAAAGTCGCGCATGAGGCCGATTGTACGGAGTGCGCGGCGGCCACGAAAAACGTCCCAGAGCGGGGCCGCCGCCCTATTGAGACCTGCGATCCAGAGCAATTCTTCAACGCGCCGGCGTGACGTGTGCAATCGGCCCCTCGCCAAAAGGGAATTTATCCGAGCCAAATGTTAGCATCAGCCAGGTCGGCTTACTGAATCTTCCGATGGAAAGGTGGGAACTCGAATTTTAGTGGTTATCTCTGATGGTGTTGCGCCAGGCGAATACTGCAGAAACCTTCGCTCAAAGGACGGGGGTAGTGAACCCGGCTCGCTGCATGGGAACGGAGAACGAGGGAATGCCGATCGATTGGGGCAGCTTTCTTGGGTGTTGCGGACCAGTCTTGTACACTGGCGGCTGTTTCTAGGGGCGAACATGCTTCCGTTTATACACATTGGGCCGCTGACGATTGCGACATTCGGATTGATGGTCGCAGTGGGACTGCTGGTGGCGGCGTACATCTTGCAGGCGGAGTTCCGGCGGCGCGCAATCAAAGCGGATGCGTTCCTGATCATCGGGATTGCGGGGCTGGCGGGGATTGCGGGAGCGCGGCTGTATCACGTGCTGGAATCGCCAGCGGAGTTTCTTGCCGATCCCTGGCCGCTGCTGTTCAGCCGGTATGGATTTGCATGGTTCGGGGGATTCCTTGGAGGATTCGGAGCGCTGCTGGTTCTCGCGCGGCGCAACCAGATTCCGACGCTGGAGTTTCTGGACGCGTGTTCCCCAGCGGCGGCTGTGGGATACGCGATCGGACGGATCGGGTGCCTGCTGGCGGGGGATGGAGATTATGGAATTCCCACGTCACTGCCGTGGGGGATGAGTTTTCCGAACGGCGTGGTACCAACGGCGGAGCGAGTGCACCCGACGCCGATTTACGAGTTCCTGGCATGGATGGCGATTGCATGGGCGTTGTGGCGCTGGGGAGCGAAGAGGCTGAAGGGCGGAGCGAGGACGGGGGGGGCGGTTTTTTGCGTGTATCTGGTTCTGACAGGGATTGCGCGGTTTCTGGTGGAGTTCCTTCGCATTAATCCCAAGTCGTTTTTCGGAATGTCCAACGCACAGGCGGCGAGCGTAGCGTCAGTGATTTTGGGATTGGTGTTGTGGTGGCAGGTGAGAATGACGGAGAGGGAGTAGAAGGAAGAAAGAGATTCACCACAGAGTGCACAGAGGGCACGGAGAAAGGCAGCGCCCACTCTCGGAAGACGAAAGGCGGCACCAAGACTAGGGTCTGTGCTAAACGCGATTAAAGGAGCTGGCGAAGGACGTACTGGAGAATGCCGCCGTGCTGGTAGTAGTTGATTTCTTCGGGAGTGTCCACGCGGGCGACGGCCTGGAAAACCTTTTCCTTGCCGTCATTTTCTCCATCGAGGGATTTGGCGCGGACGCTGACGAGTTTTTTGGGCGTAAGTGACGATACGCCTTCGATGGAATAGATTTCGTGACCGGTAAGGCCGAGCGATTCGCGATTTTCCCCCTCCTTGAATTCGAGCGGAAGGACTCCCATACCGACAAGATTGCTGCGGTGAATGCGTTCGTAGCTTTCCGCGAGGACGGCGCGGACGCCGAGAAGCCGCGTGCCCTTGGCAGCCCAGTCGCGCGAGGAGCCGGAGCCGTATTCCTTGCCGGCGAGAATGACGAGCGGGACGCCGGCTTCGCGGTATTTGATCGCGGCATCATAGATGGTCATCTTTTCACCGTTCGGCTGGTAGGTGGTCCAGCCGCCTTCGGTGCCAGGCGCGAGAAGATTTTTCAAGCGGATGTTGGCGAAGGTGCCGCGCATCATGACCTCATGATTGCCGCGGCGCGCGCCGTAGGAATTGAATTCGTGCGGTTTGACGCCATGGGCGATGAGGTATTTTCCGGCGGGAGAATCGACGGCGATGGAGCCCGCCGGAGAAATGTGGTCGGTGGTGATGCTGTCGCCAAGAACGGCAAGGACGCGCGCGCCAGAGATGTCCGCAAGGGGCGGCGGCGTTTTCGGCATGTTTTCGAAATACGGCGGCATCTTGATGTAAGTGGATTTAGGATCCCACTGGTAGAGGTCGCCCGCAGGAACGGGCATGGATTTCCACTGCGCGTCTCCTTCGTACACGGCGGCGTATTCCTTTTCGAATTGTTGGGTGGAGACGGCGGCGCGGACGGTGGATTCGATTTCCTGTGGCGAAGGCCAGATTTCGCGGAGATAGACGGGCCTGCCGTTGTGGTCGCAGCCGAGCGGCTCCGAGGTGAGGTCGAGATCCATGCGACCGGCGAGGGCGTATGCGACGACGAGCGGGGGCGAAGCGAGATAGTTGGCGCGGACGAGCGGATGGATGCGGCCTTCGAAGTTGCGATTGCCGCTGAGGACGGCGACGGCGACGAGGTTGTTTTCCTTGATGGCGGTGCCGATGGGTTCGGGCAGAGGACCGCTGTTGCCGATGCAGGTGGTGCAGCCGTAGCCGACAAGATTGAATTTCAGTTTGTCGAGATAGGTGTCGAGGCCGGAAGCGTGGAGATATTCGGTGACGACTTTGGAACCTGGAGCAAGACTGGTCTTCACCCAGGGTTTGACCTGCAGGCCGCGCTCGACGGCTTTCTTGGCGAGGAGGCCGGCGCCGATCATCAAGGAAGGATTTGAGGTGTTGGTGCAACTGGTGATCGCCGCGATGACGACAGCGCCGCTCGAGAGATCAAAGGAGTCGCCGTTGTTTTGAATGTGGACCTGCTTTTGCGGAGCGCCTTCGATGACCTTGGAAAAGGACGCCTTGGCGGAGCGAAGCGGGACGCGGTCCTGGGGTCGCTTCGGGCCGGCGACGGCGGCTTCGACGGCGCCGAGATCGAGCTCTAGCGTATCCGAGAAGACCGGATCGGGCGTGGCATCGGTGCGGAAGAGGGATTGTTCCTTGCAGTAGGCTTCGACGAGGGCGATTTGCTCGTGGGGGCGCGCGGTGAAGCGGAGATACGCTAGCGTTTCGGCGTCAACAGGGAAGAAGCCCATGGTGGCGCCGTATTCGGGAGCCATGTTGGCGATGGTGGCGCGGTCGGGGACGCTGAGGCTGGACAGGCCTGTACCGTAAAATTCGACGAACTTGCCGACGACGCCCTTCTTGCGAAGCATTTCCGTGACGGTAAGGACAAGGTCGGTTGCGGTAGCGCCTTCGCGCAGGCGGCCATGGAGCTTGAAACCGACGACTTCGGGAATGAGCATCGAGCTGGGCTGGCCGAGCATGGCGGCTTCCGCTTCGATGCCGCCGACGCCCCAGCCGAAGACGCCGAGAGAATTGACCATGGTAGTGTGCGAATCGGTGCCGACGAGGGAATCGGGATAGGCTTCGACGCGATTGCCGGAAGGTACCGCGCAGACGACGCGCGCGAGGTATTCAAGATTGACTTGATGGCAGATGCCGGTGTCCGGCGGAACGACCTTGAAATTCTGGAAAGCGGTCTGGCCCCAGCGAAGAAATGCATAGCGCTCGACGTTGCGCTGGAATTCGAGCTGGGCGTTCAGGCCGAAGGCGTTGACGTTGCCGAAGCTGTCCACCTGGACGGAGTGATCGATGACGAGTTCGGCGGGAAGGAGCGGATTGACGCGCTTGGGATTCCCGCCCATTTTCTTGACGGCTTCGCGCATCGTGGCGAGATCGACAACAGCGGGAACGCCGGTGAAGTCCTGAAGAAGAACGCGGGCGGGCATGAAGGCGATTTCCTTTTCGGGCGCGCCCGGCTTCCAGTTGGCGAGGGCGAGAATGTCTTCTTTGTGGACGAAGCGGCCGTCTTCGCAGCGGAGAAGGTTTTCGAGAAGGATGCGGAGAGAGAAGGGAAGTTTGTGGAGATTGGCGAAGCCGCGTTTTTCGAGAAGTTCGAGGCGCTGGATTTCGAAGACTTGAGCGCCGACGTTGAGTTTATCTCGCGTACCGAAGGAGTTTGTGACAGAGAGGACCATCTGTGTTCCTTTCGAAGGATCACGCAACTCAATATGATAACCGAAGTGGGGAGTTTCGCGCTGAGGAGGGGAGGAAGGTTTCGTCGCGGGGCGATATACTGAAAGCGTTGTGAAAATTGTTCTGATTTCGACGTACGAATTGGGGCGGCAGCCGTTCGGGCTGGCTTCGCCGACGGGCTGGTTGAAGCAGCACGGGCACGAAGTGGCGTGCCTGGACCTGTCGCGGCAAGGGCTGGACGAGAAGACGCTTGGCGGAGCGGACGTGATCGGATTTTATGTGCCGATGCACACGGCAGCGCGGCTTACGCTGCAACTCATCGGGCTGCTTCGCGGGAGAGGAATTGGGGCGCACTTTTGTGTTTTCGGTCTGTATGCCCGGCTGAATGAGACGAGCTTCCGGAAAGCGGGAGCGGACAGCGTGCTGGGCGCGGAATTCGAGGAAGAGTTGGCGCGCGTCGTGGAGCGTGTTGCGAGCGGCCCAGGAACGGAAGAGTTCCTTGTTTCGGTAATGAAGGATGAGGGTTTGCCGCGGCTGAAGTTTGAAGTGCCCGACCGTTCGGCGCTGCCCGCGCTGAAAAAGTACGCGCATTTGGTGATGCCGGACGGGACGCATCGCACGACGGGATATACGGAGGCGAGCCGCGGATGTAAGCACCTGTGCCGGCATTGTCCAATTGTGCCGGTGTATCGGGGGCAGTTTCGGGTGGTGGAGCGCGAAGTGGTGCTGGCGGATATCCGGCAGCAGGCGGCGGCGGGAGCGAAGCACATCACGTTCGGCGATCCGGATTTTTTCAACGGGATCACGCACGCGCTGCGGATCGTTGAGCGGATGCACGAAGAATTTCCGAAGCTCACGTACGACGCGACGATCAAGATCGAGCATTTGAAGCAGCACCGCAGGCACTTGGAGACGCTGCGCGAAACCGGCTGCGCATTTGTGACGAGTGCGGTGGAATCGCTGGACAATGACGTTTTGGAAAGATTGGAAAAGGGTCATACGCGCGAAGATTTCCTGGAAATTCTGGAGGAGTGCCGGAGCGTCGGGCTCGGATTGCAGCCAACGTTCGTGGCGTTCACGCCGTGGACGACTGCGGAGAGCTATCTGGAGTTTTTGCTCGCGATTGCGGAGCTCGATTTGGCGGAGGTTGTGTCGCCGATTCAGCTGGGGATCCGGCTACTGATTCCCGCCGGCTCGCGGCTGCTGGAACTGGAAGAGATTCGCCGAAGCGCCGGACCTTTTGATGAGGAGGCGCTGGTATATCCATGGAAGCACGCGGACCCTCGGATGGACGCGCTGGCGGATACGGTGCAAGGGCTTGCGGCGTCGGGGGAGCGAGAGAAGCGGACGCGGACGGAAATTTTCAAGAACATTTGGATGGCCGCGCATGAGAGGTTGAACGGACAAAAAGTTTCGGCCAGGTTGCCGGTGTTGCGGAATCGCGCGACGATTCCGTACTTGAATGAGCCCTGGTACTGTTGAGCAGAGCCGACGAAGGAACAGTTGGTTCCTATTTTGAAGATGAACGAAGCGGGGAGAAAAGCGGAGGGGTTTGTGTGAAAAAGGTGCGGAGAAGCAAGGAGGCAGGAAAAGGAGACTGAGGTCGTTAGCCGGTGACCAGAATGTGGAAGAGCAATGGCTGAGAGAGCGCAAAAGCCCAAAAGGGTGCTGCTGTTCGCGACCAAGCTGGGTTACCAGACGCGCAGTTTTGAGGATGCGGCGAAGAAACTCGGCGTGGAACTGGTGTATGTGACGGACCGGTGCCACGAATTACGCGATCCCTGGGGCGACGGCGCCATCGCGGTTTCGTTCGAAACGCCGGAGAGCGCGGCGCACGCGGCGATGGAAGCGGTGCGGAAAATCCCAGTGCACGGGATTCTGGCGGTTGGCGACCGGCCGACGGTCGCGGCGGCCTACGCCGCGAGAGGATTGGGGATTCCGTACAACCATCCGGCGAGCGTGGAGGCGTGCCGAAGCAAGCTGCGGATGCGAGAAGTGTTTCGGGAGGCGGGGCTGCCGACGCCGTGGTTTCGAGGAATTCGCGCGAATCCGGTGCCGGAGCCCGCGCTGCTGGGGATTACCTATCCGTGTGTATTGAAGCCGCTTTCGCTTTCGGCCAGCCAGGGGGTGATACGAGCGAACTCGCGAGAAGA